>Ga0315336_1000324_pt1 | contig 154934 bp, 135 predicted proteins | sample ASW5metaG_FD_204512 | JGI IMG/M metagenome (GOLD analysis project Ga0315336, IMG submission 204512) | Ammonia-oxidizing marine archaeal communities from Monterey Bay, California, United States - ASW #5 | ecosystem: Environmental > Aquatic > Marine > Intertidal zone | place: USA: California... | reverse complement strand
TGGGATTACCCCCAGGTCCTGAAGCGGTAGACTTTGACGGCGCCGGAGAAGGGGTGTGTCTTATCTGGCATCTGAGTTATGCCGATGGCCTGGAAGGCCTGGAAGGCGGCAATAATGTAGCGGATCTCTACGGTTGTTATGATTTTTCTAATGAAGTACGTGTTGAACGAAACTCAGTCACAACTGCCAAGAGTGCTATTACTCTATATCCACTGCCGGCTAGAGACATTCTGAATATTTCTATGGATGTACCTGCTGGTAAAAAAGTTGGCATCCGGTTGTTCGATCTTGCAGGGAATGATATTACTGCAAATACAGAACGGCTAAATGAGAACACTATTGATATTCAAAAAGTACCGGCAGGCTTGTACTTTTTAACCATCAATGATGGTTCTGGAAGAAGGACCACTAAAAAAGTAATTATACAATAGCAAATACAATTATTAGTATTTATTGAAAGCCCTGAGATATCTTAGGGCTTTTAATAATTAAAATTTTTATCCTATAACTGAAGCTCACGGAACTTTTGACAAAAGTCTCAAAAAGTTTATGACTTTGTGATGCTTACGTTATACTATATGCTTTAGTTTGCTTCATTGTTTGGTTTGTTGTTTATTAATTGAGAAGGCCCCGAAATTTAATTTCGGGGCCTTCTACTTTGCCATAACACAAGAGAATGTTTTAATACCAGGAATCTACATTCTCATTAATACTGTCAAAATTGTATGCTCCAACTTCTTCTTTTCTGTGGACAAAGGTGATGAGCGTCAGAAATAATAATACCAACTGCAAGATTAAGATGAAAAGTCCGACAGGCATAAATGTTCCCGGCATTATGTGATTTTCAAAGTCATTATAGGTTGAGAGGATATAAACGGTATCGAAGATTTTAAATACATATACCAAAACTAGCGCATACATACCATATTCCAAATTGCGCATTTTGGGGTCGGTAAGTTCATCTTCCCGAATTTTAAACCACAACACATAAAGAAATACGAAATGTACAATAGTGAGTAAAGGAAAAATATAGTTATCTGGTTTCAGCAGATAGAACTTATTGGAGTATAATCCATAGAAATTGAGCACTATCAGCATAAGGATAACCCCTATTGAAAGAGATATACACCTTTTCCAGGATAAAAACTGTAAAATATTCTTCATAAAAGTAGGTTACAAGGATTTGGGACCTTGGATATTTGGGTTTAAAACGCAGGCTGATGAAGGTTTATTTTAAATTAATCGATGAACAACATTCAATGTTGAGTAAGTACAAAAACCTGTGGTTAACACAGGTTTTTTGCATGTTGCTCAATGTATTTTTCCCGATGAATCGTTGAACTGTGGTTGAACATCGTCAAAGGTAATCTCAAGTATATATAAAAGGTTATTAGCGCAACCACCCCTTATTTATTGCTTTTCTTGCCAGGAGTACCAGTGCAACACCAATGGCTATAACAAGAATAGGCATTATAACGCCCTGTACTTGTCCGTAAACTTCTGAAGCATTCGACATAAAAAATGAATAAAACATCTGTGCAATAATGCCGATTAAAGATAAAAGCAAAATAGGTCTTGCCCATTTTTTTCTAAGTAGTAATGCGATACATCCAAGTAGTCCTGCCCATACAGCAATTGCAAAGGCCGCTGTAACCCAGGCAGGGGTATTTTCCATAAGTGCGAGTTGTTCCGGGGGCATTTCGGCCTTTACCTCGTCGGTCATAAATGCACTCCCCAGATAAGCCATTACGCCCATAATGTTCCATATAAGTGCTACAACACTTACAATCCAAAACCACAAAGGGGGTTTAACACTCAAATTGTCAGTCATATTATTTAGGTTTAGTTAATTAGTTATCACCAAAATACAAAAAAATGATAAATGGACTAAAGTAGAGGTGAAATCACAAAAGAGAAACAACATGGGGAAAAGCAATAATTATGCGGTTATTCCTATTGATTTCAACTAAGTTTAATTTAATATTGGAAAGTGATAGGATCAAAATGAGCAATAAAAGGTATCAGTATATAATTAAGACTCAATTCCTGGGATTTCGGTATAGCGGATGGCAAAAACAACCCGGGCAAAGAACCATTGAAGGGATGTTGTTGAAGACCTTAAAATTTATTCTCCCTCAGAGTACCGTTAAAATTCTCGGAGCAGGCAGAACCGATGCAAAAGTTTCGGCCAAGGAGGCAGCCTTTGAGTTATTTACAGATACCGAGATAACCAATACCTCGGACTTTATACAGTTGTTTAACGCCAATTTGCCCGCAGATATCAGGATTGTCAGCTGTGAAACTACAGATGTTGACTTTAATATAATACAAGATATTCGTCTAAAAGAATATCATTATTACTTTTCATTCGGAAGTAAAAACCATCCTTTTTGTGCACCATTTATGGCCAATATTCTGGATGTGTTGGATATTGAATTAATGAAGAAAGCCGCTGTACTATTTGTAGGTACACACGACTATAAGTCGTACACTGTCAGGCATAAGAAGAATGCAAAATTCAAGCGAAGTATAATTAGTTGTGCGCTTGAGCTAAACACGGAATTAACAGCCAGTTTCTTTCCTGAAAAGAGCTATGTGCTAAAAGTTAGTGGGAAGGGCTTTATGCGCTATCAGATAAGGATGATGATGGGGGCATTAATTAAGTTGGGCAGAGGAGAACTCAATTTAGAAGATATTAAGGCATCTTTATATGAAGACTCCAGGCTGACATTGAACTATGTTGCCCCTGGCTCAGGTCTTATTTTGCACCGTACGAGCCTTAATTAATAAGCGGGTCAACTTTTAGTATATTTAATAAAATAAATTGCAAATGATCAAAAAAAATTCTAACGGTAAATCAAATTCAAAAAGACATTCAAGAATTTCGAGCAAGTTGGGAAAGGCTCCGGGAACCATCACTTATTTAGGTAAAAGAGCCGGGGGTGCCAGCCATATTGAAGTTTTGGAGTATGACAAAAAAGGTTTTACTGTCAATACGCCAAACGACGTTGGAGAATGCATAGTGCACAAGGAAACAACTTCTACATCATGGATCAATATTGTGGGGTTAAGTGACGAAAAATTTATTACTGATCTCGGAAAAGCCTTTCATTTAAACCCTTTGGTTCTCGAGGATATTGTTAATACAAGACAGCGACCAAAAATTGATGAGTATGAGGGTTATATTTTTGGTGTTTTCCGGATGTTGTATCTCAATGGTGAACAACAGCTTGTAGGAGAGCATATAGCGATGGTACTTATGGAGGATAGTGTGCTGGTTTTCCAGGAAGTGACCGAAGACGTATTTATGGGGGTACGGGATAGAATTAAGTTAAAATCTGGCCGGGTAAGGAGTAGAGGTGCAGATTATTTGTTTTTTGCACTTATCGACGCAATAATTGATAATTATTTTGTGGTTCTGGAGAATATCAATGACAGAATAGCGGTTCTGGAGGAGGAAGTCTATGGTCACCCGGAACCGGAAACGGCACGACAAATTCAAATACTTAAGAAAGATGTTCTGAAAATAAGGAAATGGGTTTTCCCGGTTCGCGATTTGGTACATCGGTTAATTGAGACAGAGAACCCCCTGATCACCAAGGATACCAAACTTTTTTTAAGGGATGCGCTGGATCATTCCACGGAAATCAATGAAGACCTGCACGTATATCGCGAAATGTCGATGACGCTTCTGGAAATGTACATGAGTACCGTCAGTAACAAGATGAATGAAGTAATGAAAGTTCTGACTATTATGGCATCTATTTTTATCCCCCTTACATTTCTGGCTGGTATTTATGGGATGAACTTTGAGCACATGCCAGAATTGCATTGGAAGTACAGCTACTTTGTACTCCTGGCCGCAATGCTGGTATTATTTATTGGCATGTTAATATATTTTAGAAGGAAGCGCTGGCTTTAAAGTTATTTTACTATCTGAGTAATGTAGGGCAGGACTAACAATTTATTTTGTATTTTGACTAAAAGTCCTGATATGCCAACTTGGGGATACATCTTGGGAATAATTCTCGCTGTTTATTTAGTGATAAGCATTCTTGTGTATATTTTACAGGATTATCTGATGTTTAAACCAGAAAAACTACCGGCAGATTTTCATTTTCATTATGAAAACCAGGAAACGGAAGAATACAATGTACGGACAAGAGACGGAGCGGTAATAAATGGGCTGCGATTTAAAGCTAAAAATCCTAAAGGCATTGTTTTCTATTTAAAGGGAAATTCAAAAAGCATCAAGGGTTGGGGGAAATTTGCGGTGGATTTTACAAGGCACGGATACGATGTTTTGATGGTAGATTACAGGGGATTTGGGAAGAGTACTGGCAGGCGTACACAAAAGGCTATTAAAAGAGATATGCAGGTTGTCTATAATAAAATAAAGGAGAATGTTGCGGAGAAATATATTATTCTTTACGGACGGTCACTGGGTTCGGGTTTCGCAACTAAATTGGCTTCGATGAACAACCCGCGAATGCTGATCCTGGATGCACCCTATTATAGCCTGAGTAACATAGCCAAAAAGTACCTGCCTTTTATGCCGCTATCTATTATGTTAAAATTTCCAATGCCTACCTATAAATGGCTGAAATATGTTAATTGTCCGATTCATATCATCCACGGAACAGATGATAAACTCATTCCTTATAACACCAGCATTAAACTCTCCAAAATTAAACCTGAGTTGACTACTTTATACACGGTTATTGGGGGAGGACATAAAAATTTGAATACTTTCGAGTCGTATCATAAAATGCTCAATTTGATAATCACCGTTAGGCCGGTTAATATAAACCTTAAAGGATCTAGTATAGGAGTCCAACACAGTTCAAAAAAGATAAATGCGTAAGATTAAAAGGGGAATTAAAGTACTTTTAGCCGGACTCATATTAATTTTAATTATGCTCTATTTCTTTCAGGAAAAACTTATTTTTTTACCCACCACACTTCCGCAGAACTACAGTTTTTCTTTTTCTCAGCCCTTTGAGGAGATTTTCCTTACAGCCGAAGACGGTGCTATACTTAATGGCCTGCATTTTAAGCATAAAGAATCAATAGGGACAATCCTCTATTTTCATGGTAATGCGGGAGATTTATCGCGATGGGGAAATATTGCAACTTTCTTTGTTGTCAGGGGTTTTAATGTGATTGTTATGGATTACCGCACCTATGGTAAAAGTTCCGGAACATTAAGTGAAGAAGCATTATTTAATGATGCCCAAATGTTTTATGATTATACACTGGATCATTACCGCGAAGAAAATATCATATTGTATGGCCGTTCACTGGGTACCGGCATCGCCTCTAAATTAGCGTCAAAGAATCAACCACAGCAATTAATTTTGGAAAGCCCCTTCTACAGTATGCAGGATTTGGCCAAAAAACGCTTTCCATTTTTGCCCGTAAAATGGTTGTTAAAATACCAAATGCTTTCTCACGACTATATTCAGCTTGCAAAATGTCCTATAAGTATATTTCATGGAACAGATGACACGGTTGTACCTTATGAATCAGGGGAGCGGCTATTCAATTCATTGAGTATCAAGCAAAAACGATTAATTACAATACCTAATGGTTCACATAATAATTTAGTGGAATTCGATGCTTACAGGGAAGGAATAGAATTGGTGTTGGGTATTGATCAGTCGAAAAGATCTGATGACAAATAACGATCTCCGCGATCACATACAATCGAGACAATAGTAGCGTCTTCAAGCGTTTCTGCCAGTCGTAAGGCCACCGCCGCAGCACCTCCGCTGCTCATTCCCGCAAAAATACCCTCATCGGCAGCTAATTTTTTAGCCATAACCGCCGCTTCATCTGCACTTACTTCTAAAATTTGATCAACTTTTGTGGGGTTGTATATTTTTGGGAGGTATTCTTTGGGCCATTTACGGATACCGGGGATACTTGAATTATCAGTAGGTTGCACCCCTATAATTTTTATTTTGTCATTTTTTTCCTTCAGAAAGGTGGAAGTACCCATAATAGTTCCGGTAGTGCCCATAGCTGAAACGAAATGAGTAATCTGGCCGGCTGTGTCCCTCCAGATTTCAGGGCCTGTGCTGTTATAGTGCGCTTTCCAATTATCATCATTGGCAAATTGATTAACCATAATAAACCCAGCTTCTTTTACCTTGGATTCAGCATAATCCCTTGCCCCTTCAATACCCGTTTCAGCGTCCGTAAGCGTAACTTTTGCGCCATAGGCGCGCATGGTTTGAACGCGTTCCTTTGTTGCGTTTTCGGGCATCACCAATTCTATTTGTAAGTCAAAGATGCCAGCTATCATTGCGAGGGCTATTCCGGTATTACCGCTGGTGGCTTCAATTAGTTTGGAATCCTTATTGAAATCACCTCGTTCCAGCCCACTTCTAATCATATTATATGCCGCACGATCCTTAACACTCCCGCCCGGATTTTGCCCTTCCAGTTTAAAATAAAGGCGAACATTTTTATTGGTATTAAGCTTTTTGGATGCCACTAATGGGGTATTCCCTATCAGGTTCAAAAGGGTATTAGGCATGTGAGTTGGTTTTAATTTTAATCTCAGGACTATGAAAGACCGTAGAATTGGCCGGTACAGATGATGTTAGCCAGGCATTACCTCCGATAACTGAGTTTTCACCTATTACTGTATCGCCTCCAAGAATAGTCGCATTTGCATAAATGGTAACATTATCCTCAATAGTAGGATGCCTTTTTGTCTTCTGAAGATGCTTGGCAACATATAAAGCCCCAAGCGTTACTCCCTGATATAATTTTACATTGTTCTTAATAATTGCGGTTTCACCAATAACCACCCCGGTCGCATGATCTATAAAAAAAGAATTTCCAATTTGTGCCCCCGGATTGATATCGACTCCGGTTTGTCTATGGGCATATTCCGTCATTAGTCTAGGTACCATTGGGAATCCAATCTTATGTAATTCATGAGCCAGGCGATAAATTGCAATTGCATAAAACCCGGGATAAGCCATATACACTTCTTCAATAGACAATGAAGCAGGATCACAATCAGCTATTGCTTCTGCATCCAAATTTAATTTTTCCAGGACGGCTGGCAATTGAGTAAGATAGTTTGCCCATATTTTACTGCAAGGTCTTTCAACATCCCAGCAAGCCAGATCTACCAGGGTGTCAAAATAGTTTTCAAGCGTATCCAGATTTTGTTCCACCTCAGTTTCAATATCAAAAAGTGTCAAAAAAAGTAAATCTGTAAAAACTTCAGTATGACGTTTTAATCGATACCTGAGGTTAGGTTGTTTTTTGTTGTAGTTGATTTTATCTATGATGGTCGACTTGTCCATGAACGCGGCTTTTAATCTTCAAAATTAACTATTAATTACAAAGCCTATGGGTTTAAAAGGTTAACTTTAGCTTAAAATATGTTACAAATTTCATCTATGGCAAATATCGTAATACCAAAGGAGGCATTACAGTTTTTAGAGCAACTGAAGAAAAATAATACCAGGGAATGGTTTGCTGATCACAAAAGCGAATTTAAAGGATTACTAGAGGAGGTAAAGAAATTTTATGAGGAATTGAAGGAACTTATGAATAGTCATGATACGATTGAAAAGCTAAAAATGTTTCGAATTTACAGAGATGTAAGATTTTCTCCGGACAAAAGCCCCTATCAGCCACATTTTGCCGGTTCATTTTCCAGGGCAGGAGCAAGGTTACGGGGAGGATACTATCTTAAAATTAAACCCGGGGAATCATTTATTGCTACGGGGTTTTGGGGTCCGGAGAAAGATGATTTATTACGAATACGGAAAGAATTGGAGCAAGATGCCAGCGAATTCAGGAAAATTATCGGGGCGGCAGACTTTAAACAGCTATGGGGCGAATTACAGGGAGAGGAAGTTAAAACAGCACCCAAAGGTTTTGATAAAGGGCATAAGGACATTGATCTGATAAGAAAGAAGCAATTTATTTTTGTAAAAAGTTTTAAGGATAAGGAAGTGCTGTCTTCTGATTTTTTAGAGAAAATTAATATTTCCTTTAAAGCGATTAGGCCCTATTTTGATTTTATGAGTGAAGTATTGACCACCAATATTAATGGGGAATCAATTGTGAATTGAGAAAAATGATTTTTTAGGCCTATCTGCGGATACCAAATTGCATTTATCTATACGAATTCTTCAATATTAAACAGCTGTAATTGATCCTTTAGCCGCTCTTTCACCATATTCATCATACGCTTATTGAGTGCTGAAGAATTTTTTATATAAGTTTCGTATTCCTCAATTGTGAATTGTCCTATGACCATTCCTTTTAAAGCATTCCTGAATTTAATATCCTTCTGTATTGCATTTTCAACAAACTCTATTTTTCCTTCGGTTGTTAATTCATAAAATGCCCCTTTATGTTTTGTGATGTAATTTCTGAATGCAGCTATGAATAGTTGATTTTGAAACTTGATTATAGGACGAAGGCAGGCATTTTGAAAATGCTCATCAGGACTCATTGCAGGGTTTATTCTCGCGTTTGGAATTTCTGGACGGAAACGCAGTAGATCCGCTGACCTTTGGTTCATCGCTGGAAGTTTTGTTAAAGTTATCGATTATTGCTCCCGGCCTCTCGGATAATTTAAATAGTTTTTAACCGGGTTGTGAACAGCGCAATACTTTGGTTTTGGTATTATTTATCACTTTGAGCTAGTCTACGTCAGAGAAATCGGGTGCAATTGTACAAGGCCGAAATATTTTCTAACTTGGACTAAATAATGGTGAAAGAATGAAGTTTGGAAAAGTAGACCGGCCAGAACTTATCGACTTTAGCTTACCAGATGACCACCCGGATACAAAATTAAGATTGGCAAAGGCCAATGAAGCACCATTGAATATTTTTATTGGATGTGCAAAATGGAACAGGCAGGACCTGAAAAATTTCTACCCCAGAGGAACAAAGGATGAATTAGCGCACTATTCATCTCAGTTTAATAGTATAGAGCTCAATGCTACTTTTTACAGGATTTTTCCTGAAAGTACTTACGACAAATGGTATGATCAAACTCCTGATAATTTTAGGTTCTTCCCAAAAGTTGTGAATAGGATTAGCCACCTAAGGCGTTTAAACGATAAGATATATCCAATTGTTAATGAATATCTTGAAAATACGTCACGACTCCGTGAGAAGTTGGGGACTATTTTTTTGCAGATGCACAGTAATTTTGGTCCTAAAAACTGGGATAGGGTGGTACGATTTGTAGAATACTGGCCCAAAGAGTTTCGCTTGGCAATGGAATTCAGGCATGCAGACTGGTATAATGATCCTAATGTCGCGGATGAGTTGTATCAGCTCCTTCGGGAAAACGACATTGCCAATATTTTGGTTGATACGGCAGGTAGGAGAGATATTTTACATATGCGGCTAAGCAATAATGAGGCATTCGTCAGATATGTGGGAGCCAATCATACGACAGATTACGACAGACTGGATGATTGGGTTCACAGATTAGATGACTGGTATGAACAGGGACTGAGGAATATACATTTTTTTATTCATCAGAATATGGAATTGGCTTCCCCTTTATTATCTGCTTATTTTATTAATAAAATAAATAAGAAGTTAGCCGTAAACCTGCATGTGCCACGGACCCAGATAAAACCTGGTAAACAGAGTTAATAGGTAACACCGACCTCAACAAAACTATTTTTTTTGTGAAGGCTTGGCTTCTCAGGTGCGGCCATGCAGCAGGTAGAACCCAAATAAAATAAAGCCACTTCCTCTAATTTATTGACATGCCTGCCAAGTGAAATGTTTTCAGGAAGTTTTATGGTTCCTACGGCCGGCCCGCCAATAATTGATAGGTGCCACACCCTCTCCTGACTATCCTCAATATCTATATTGTACCGCTCGTTCCTGAAGGCCGGGAGAGAAGGATCTTGTTTGTAAATCCAAGGCCGAAGTACTACCAGATCGCCCGGAATGTGTTGTATTCTAACTATTTTACCAGCTACAGGAGCATGGATCCTATGATAATTTTTATTGTGAAGAAAGACATTGGAAAAATGATAATTACCAGGAATCTCAGCCGGGTCTACTCCAAATATTGCGGCGACATTTCGCCTGTCGCATTTTACCTGAACGGCCGCCAAACTATCAACACTTGAGCTATCGCATAATAGTCCTTCACAGGGCCAAACAAACGGGCTGCCATTGCTGGGGTTTTCTGCAAATCTTCTTATAAAGAAATCCTGGAAACTCCCATATTCAGATTTTCCTTCAGGGGGCATAAACTTTTCCAGGTAGTCACTGTTACTGTAATGAAATTGTATATAGGGTTTGATAATATGTCTGGAATAGGGTTTTTCATAAAGACGCGCATAAAGAGACGACATCATTCGTTGCAGCTGACTTGGTAGATTACCCCAGACATATACAGATAAAAACCTGTAGCAATCAGCTCTCCAGGCCGGGATACTCGTCAGTTTAAAATGCGAATCGGGCAGATCAGATTCAGTAGCGGTTAACTCCATGAACTGCTAAATATAGTTTTCTACATCTTTGTTCCATTCACAGACATACACTGTTTCAGATTTAATCTGAGAACATTGTTCAACTATTTCCTCTTCAACGGGTTCTTCATCGGAAAGGCTGGCAAAGAGCAATAATAGCAGCCCAAATAAATACTTAGCGAGTGTTTGCATGACGTTTTTTGATTAGATTCCTTTAAAAATATTTTTTAAAACTCCAATCCGAAAACGATTTAAGAAAACTTTATTCAAAGATTAACAAACTTTATTAAATGGTTCTAAAATTCTGTTAAACAATAAATTAGTTAAAATGGGTAGCTGTTACCAAATTGCTATCAATTAATTGAAATTCACCCTGCTGGGCCAGAGGGCTATTTATGTGTCTGACAATTAAATCTGAATTATGCCCATCTGGAATCAAATGAGATAAAAGTATTTATTGGAAAATTAATTTAATTAGCTGTCCATTCTTGGGCTACTTTTTGAACTTCATCCAAAACGCGCATGAGGTTAGCACCCCAAAGTTTTGTGATTTCTTCTTCGGTATAGCCTCTTTTAACTAGCTCAAGGGTTACATTAAATGTTTCTGACGCATCGGACCAACCTTCAATTCCGCCGCCTCCGTCAAAATCCGAGCTTATGCCAACATGGTCTATACCAATAAGTTTTACCATATAATCTATATGATCAACCAGATCCTGCACATTTACTCCTGTAGGTACTTCAGGTCTGGAGGCAACTACCTTCTTAGCAATCGATTTAACCCGGGGAGAATTTGTTATATAGGCTTCTTGTTGTGCATCATTCAAGTTGTCAAATTCATCACGCTCGTACCAGTCAACTCCCAAAGAATCTGCAACTTCCTGGTATACCTTTCTCATATAATCTGCCTTAGCATTACTCTTATCTGTATTGAGGTATGAAGTAAAAGCAACAGTTTGGACAACCCCACCATTTTCTTTCATCAGCAGTAATTGTTCATCGTCCAGATTTCTACTGTGATCACAGAGCGCTCTTGCGGATGAATGTGAGGCAATTATCGGAGCTTTACTAAGCGCTATCATTTGTTCCATTGATGCCTTGGAAGGATGAGAAACATCTATCATTATTCCGAGTCTATTCATCTCTTTTACAGCTTCTTTGCCTAGTTCACTTAAACCATTATGTAGCCAATTTCCATCTTTCTCTCCTGTATTGGAATCACAGAATTGACTATGGCCATTATGAGATAGTGACATATACCTGGCGCCGAGTTTGTGAAACTCTTCAATACGGTTCAGGTCTTCACCAATAGGGTATGCATTTTCTACGCCTATCATGGCTATTTTTTTTCCAGATCTGGAAATTCTTTTTATGTCGTCCGAATTTAACGCGAGTTCAATCCGATCAGGAGCTATTTCTTTGCAGAGGCTGTGTATAGCATTAAATTTTGAAATGGCATTATCGTAAGCCTTGGTATAACCTGAGGTACTTAAGGTATCCTGCCCGGTATAAACAATAAACCATGCTGCATCTAATCCGCCTTCTTCCATTTTTGGCAGATTAACCTGAGTATCCAGGTTTTGGGTATAATTGATACTAGCTGTAAAATTCTTAACATTTATGTCGGCATGAGTATCAATTGTGACTACTTTTTCATGTATGCCACGGACCTTTTCTTCCATGCTTTCTTCTGGTTTTTTTTCAGATTCTCTACAGGATACCAATCCCAGTATAAAAAAGACAAAAATGATGGTTCGCATTACGTAAGAATTTTAGACCTACAAATAAAGCTATTTGACAACAGAATATGAAGTATAGGTAACATTTAATTGCACAGGGCGGGTTAAATGATGAGTTTTAATCAAATAAGAGACAGAAACTTATAATTATTTATAAATGCCCAAAAACTGTGTGAATATTTTTTACACGGGGATTAGAAAACCAAATCAAATCAAACTTGAAATTAAAAGACCTACTAATAAAACTATCCGACCTGGAGGCCACCCTTCATAAATTCTCTTTTGAGCGACTTACAGCTGCTGAGGCCAGGGATCTTAAGGAAACATTGGAAGAATTTAGAGAACAGCTCCAAAACAGCGTGCAACGGCAAGGCGGTGAAAACTCAAATGAGGCGTCCAGCACTGTCCATAGCATTGATAAAGAGAACGACAATAGCGAAGTTGACCTGGAAACGCCCGACATGCAATCAGAGATTTCGGCCAATGTTTTCCAGAGCTCAAACAGATTTACTGCCTATTTAAAAGAAAGCACCCTTAGCGAAAAGCAACTGGGATATATCAACGGCATACTTGCGGCCGCTGAGATAGCTACAAGAATAACAAATGATCCAATAACGCTGACCAAAACTGAAAGCTTTAATACTACCGAAAGCAGCAGAGAAGATAAAAACCTTAAAACCAATGCTATGAGTAGCGCAGATAAAAGTACTTCTGAAAAGAAGAAATCTTCCAAATTCGAAAAACAAAAATCCATAACACTGGATTTAAATCCCATACTGGAAGATTGTTTGGGTAAGAAAGATCTGCTGAAGGAACTAATAAAACTATATAAACAAAATGCTCTGGAATTTATTGGGCAATTAAAGATTCATTTGCAAAACCTTGATTTTGAAGCCATTCGTTTTGCTTCACATAAAATAAAAAGCGGTCTGCGAATGATGAACACCCACGATTTGTTGGTCATTGCCGAACAAATTGAACTCGGAAGCAAAACGGACCAGGACATTAAACACCTGAATTTTTTGTTTGATTGCTTTGTAAAAGAATACCCGTTAATTGAAAAGGCAATAGATGAGGAGTTTGAAAAATTGAATTAGAACGTGTAAAGATGATCTTAGAAAAAAAGCAATTACTGTTGGCGGAAGATGATGATTTATTGGCTTCATTACTTAATTACCGCTTAGAAAAAGGTGGTTATGAAGTGCATTTAGCGCATGATGGAAGGGAAGTAAAGGAGTTTTTAAAAGAGCGTATACCCGATATCATTGTCAGCGATATTATGATGCCCTATTTCTCCGGGATAGAACTTGTTGATTATGTAAGAAATGATTTGAAATTACAGATCCCTGTAATCATAATTTCCTCAGCAGGGAATGAAGAAAATGTCTTGAATGCGTTTGAATTAGGCGCAAATGACTTTATTTCCAAACCAGTAAGCCCTTCAGAGCTTCTTGTCCGAGTGGGCAGGGAGTTGGCCAAAATGTAAGTTGTGGGCATATGTAAATTTACATACCTGATAGTATTACCTCTGGCAGCGGAGATCGACGCAGATCTTTTATGGAACCTTACCCTTGTATTCACAGGGCTGGGTTTGCTCTACTTCATTTTTGTTTTCGTTTTTAGAAATCGATTAGCAATTAAAAATAAAGGGATCCGTCAGCGAAAAAAAGAATTGGGGCCAATGATAAGCAATTTTCTCTTTTATGAAGATGATGCGAGTTTACAGGAGAAATACGATCATGTGCAACTAAAGCTAGAGATACGAGAGTTGCTAAAAGATGATTTTAATCGTAGGGTACTGGTCGAAATATTACTGGATCTGCAAAAGGATATCTCGGGTGATGCAAGAAAAAGGTTGTTTAGCTTATATAAAGACCTGGGTCTGCATCTGGATGCTTTTGAAAAACTAAAAAGCTGGCGCTGGGAAATCATATCACAGGGCATAATGGAACTGACAAAGCTGCAAGTGGAAGAGTCTTATGGCTTTATCAAGAAATTCATTAACCATCGTCGCGGGGTAATCCGAAAACAAGCCCAAATGGCTACAGTGAGTTTAAAACATGAAGGGATTGTTTATTTCCTCGACACGTGTAAGTACCGAATTTCGGAGTGGCAACAACTAAAACTACTTGACGAGATCCGCAATTTAGAAGATTTTCAACCCCCCAGATTTAAAGCATGGCTCACTGCAAAAAACAAAGATGTAGTACTTTTTTCACTTCGACTTATAAAATATTACAAACAGAACGATGCCAATAGTTCACTGGTGGAACTGGTAAAGCACAAGAATGACCAGATAAAAACAGAAGCCATTAATTGCATTAAAGAATTTTTGGTTTTTGAAGCCATAGATACATTAAAAGCTGTGTTCTGGAAATGCAGCCCCAATATTAGGTTGGTGTTGCTCGATACCGTTGCCAGTCTGGGTGAAGAGAAAGAGGTTCCATTTCTGAAAATGGTTGAAAGTAAGGAAAGTAACTTCATGGTTAAAAGTAAGGCTATAAGTGCTATAAATACCATTTCTCCTGAATCTGTAATGCCAACGCATGGTATAGAATCTGTTCCGGACTATGATGCATCACAAGAAATACTGGAAGTAAGTCCTATAACTGATAAAGAGGAACTGGCCGACTTAACAAACGATATCAATATTAATGAGGCAGCAGAGAATAAAGAAATTGTACCGGCACAGACCAACTCCGACCATACCGAATCGGATGAATCAGTACTGGATTGGAATATGGAAACGGTCTCAGAAGACATGATAACCGAGGTAGATACCTCGGATGAAGCATTAACCGAATTTACGGAGCCACAGGAAATTTTAACGCCTGAAGCAGAAGAAGAAGTAATTAATAAAGATCCAGAAGAAGTTGTTATGGAAAACAGGGAAGATATTCAGTCTGATCAGGAAGAAATATTTGAAACACTTACAAATATTCAGCCAGAACAGCAAGCAACCAATAGCCAGAATAGTGAGGAAGCATATTGGGAAGCAGTACTAGACCCAGAGCATGAGGACGAACAGATTTTTGAAGTTTGTTTTATGGAGGAACTGGATGAAATTCTTTCACAGACAGACAATCCACAGCAGAGCTGGGAGTCTCATGAAATTTTACCGCTCAACTTTTTACCCATTATAGCGAATGAAGTTAACGAGTTTTCCTCCGGAAATAAACGGAAAGAGGACCCGATATTTGAGATTGAAGTAATTGAAGAAATTGTTGATGAAGACGAGAAAATTGCAGAAGAATTGGAAAGGATATTAAGGCGTGTCAGAAGTTCTGAAAATAGTGAACAGAGCACGCTAATACCCGATTTTATTCCAATAGTAACAGATACGGAGGAGACGCTCTTAGATGCGCCTGCTGAACAAATAGCAGATAAAGAACAAAACCCTGATGCCGCCAAATTGGAAAATCAGGGGATTTCGGAAGAAACGGATAAAGAAGAGTTGACTATAAAACTTCCCTGGGAGGTAAACGAAGACTTGTTTCAATTGGAATTGGAAAGGGAAAACCTCCATAATCTGGATCTGGATTATGAAGAAGTAGTAGCCACTGCTTTCAATGAAACATCGAACAAGAATGACGAAGAAGCACTCTTTGAATTGAATGCAATATTAGAAGAACGTGTAAGTATTTTCAATGAATTGTTCAGAACATGTGATGCTGAGTCTAAATTAATACTGCTTGATGAAATTTTAGCAGTTGGAGACGAAAGGGAGCTTAAATTTTTGGATACCCTGTCAAATGACAAAGATGAAAGAGTGCGCAAAAAAGCTATGAAAATGGCCGAAAAATTGAAGGAATATCTTAACTCAGTAGCCAATAATGATCAAGACACCTCTTCCTCAGAAGATTGTAACGAAACCGGTTTAGAACCGCAGAAGGGACAACTAAAAGGAATATCCAGGCAAGAAGAGCAAAAGGTAGCACATCTGTCTAATCAGGGTTCCCCGGATCAGGACAGATCTCAAATTCCTCTTTCGCACGATCTGTTCGATATTGATTTTGAACTAAATATATCACCAAAGGAATCGGACGAACTCAGCTCTTCTGACCTGGGAGAAACAATGCAACCTGCCACTTTGGAGACGAGCTTTATTGGTGAAATTTTATCCTTGCCCTCTAAAATTATAAACAAGCTTAATGGATAGCGGATTATTCAATGTGATTCTGGATTATATAAACATCGTTTTCATGATGTTTACAATTACCCTGTTTATCATTTTTAGTACTATGGGTTACCTGTCTACCAGAAATTCTATTCATTACAAGAAGAAAAACAGCTTTGGAGACCTTTCTAAGATTATGGCCTCTCCTTTGGCGCCGAGCATTACAATAATTGCACCTGCATATAATGAAGGCCTCACCATTGTAGAAAACATTCGTTCCCTGCTTTCGCTGCAGTACGTTAATTATGAAGTAATGGTGGTCAACGATGGCAGTAAAGACGATACGCTTGAAAAAATGATTGCGGCTTATGATCTTGTAAAAATTGAAAGAAACATTGATCCTGAATGGAATTCGAAACCCATCCGGGGAGTATATAAGTCGAGTCAGCGTTCATTCTCAAAACTTACCGTAATAGATAAAGAGAATGGAGGTAAATCTGATGCTCTAAACACTGGCATCAAACTCGCAGAAAGCAAATATGTAGGCTGTATAGATGTAGATTGTTTGCTTATGCCAGATTCACTTTTGCACGTGGTGAAATCGTTTTTTCAAAGGAGTAAGAAAAGGGTTATAGCGGTTGGAGGCGTAGTACGTGTGGCCAATTCGTGTAAGATAGACGGAGGGGCATTGGAAGAAATAAGAATGCCAAAGAGCTGGTTGGCCAGGTTTCAACTACTGGAATATACCAGATCATTTTTGTTGGGCCGGATGGCTTGGGGGCGTCTGGACAGCCTTTTAATAATATCCGGAGCTTTCGGATTTTTTGACAGGGAAATTGCACTGGCAATTGGGGGTTATGATACCAAAACAGTAGGGGAGGACATGGAGATCATATTCAGAATGAGAAAATATATGCACGAAAGGCGAGAGCCCTACACCATTGAATATATACCAGATCCGCTTTGTTGGACCGAAGTACCTGAAGACCTGAAGATTTTTATCGGACAGCGAGATCGCTGGTCCAGAGGAAATCTTGAGACCTTGTTTAAACATAAGGAAATGTTTTTCAATTCTAAATTCGGGAGACTCGGTCTATTGAGCTATCCCTATTGGTTTTTTTATGAGTGGCTAGCGCCCATTTTAGAGGTTACAGGACTTATTTCGATTGTGCTTTTCTATTATTTGGGGATCTTAAATATCGACTTTTTTATAGCCATCACAGTCATGGTATACGCCTTCGCCATAATGTTTTCATTTTATGCCATTTTATGGGAAGTCTATACCTATAATCAATACAGCAAGACCAGGGATATACTTACACTTATGCTTTTTGCACTTATAGAACCCTTTGTGTACCATCCAATTGTCACTTTTTCGGCTATCAAAGGAAATTATAAAAAATTATTTAACGTCAAAGCGGGCTGGGGAACCATAACCCGTAAAGGATTTAGTAAAGCTTAACAAAATGAATACAAGTCAGTTAGACAGCTACAATTTAAAGCACTATACAAGATTGATTATTGCCTTTTTTGGCTGTCTTTTAGTATTATCTATATATCAATACACCACTTTATATGTTAAGGGGGTGGTGGACAGTATTTTCAGTACGAGTTTTTTAATTGCGCAGGTACATCAAATTGGTTATGCCTCTGTGATTGGAATTATACTGGTCTTTCCATTTAACTTTTGGGAGAATTTGAGACCCAGGTACGGGTTCAACTTAATTTTCGGCTCCCTTATATTGTTATTGATTATAGAAGCCATGCTTATTAGTTATTACTGCACAACACTGGTGCCGCTGGGATCAGATTTGCTTGGATATAGCTATGCAGATATTAAAACAACCATTTCTAATTCGGGTGGCATATCTTTCTCTATGATCTTTGGTGTATTGGCCATCGTGATTCTGTTCTTTGGGCTTTATAAAGTAACATCTAAATTCTACCACCGAATCAGCAAATTATATCCTTTTACAATAATTCTTTTCAGTCTGTTTATAACTACCCTATTTACGGAAGGAAAACCTATTAATCAGAATAAAACGCAGTATTTAGCGCTAAATCTTTACAGTACTTCCACAGAAGACAACACTTACAATTCCGGTGTGGAATTTCCCTTAATTAAGAGGCCCGAAATGGAGGATGTTTTAGGGGATTATTTTGAATTGAAGGAGGAGAAGCCAAATATCGTATTTATTATGGTAGAAGGACTGGGGAGAGATTTTGTTGGCGAAGGAGCAGAATATGGCGGTTTTACACCATTCCTGGATTCGCTATCCACCAAATCACTCTATTGGGAAAATTTTCTTAGTAATACCGGGAGAACATTTGGGGTATTGCCTTCACTTTTAGGATCATTGCCTTTTGGGAAAAGCGGCTTTATGGAGCTGGAAGAATTTCCAAATAAACTTACCCTTTTCAGTATTCTGAAAAACAATGGGTATCATACCTCCTTTTTACAGGGAACCAATAGTTCTTTTGACAATGTAGACAAGTTTTTACTAAGCGAAAATGTCGACTTTGTTCTGGACAGGTCCGGTTTTGGCAAGAACTACGAACTGCAGGAAGAGGACGACGCAGGTTCTTCCTGGGGTTATCCGGATAAGGAACTGTTTAAGAAAAGTATGAGTTTACCAAGGAGTAAAGAACAGCCAAGGCTGGAGGTATATATGACCATCAGTACGCACGAACCATTTATTCCGCCAATGCAGGAATTTTATGAAGATAAAGCCGAGCAAATTCTTTCTAAGAGCCAGTATAATGGTAGAAAGAAGAACGTAATAGAAAAGAACGATAATGTATTTGCGACACTTTTATATACGGATGACGCAATAAAATATGCAATGAATGCCTATAAGTCCCAACCAAATTATGAAAATACCATCTTTATAATTACCGGGGATCACCGGCTCATACCAATACCACAAAGAAATACGGTCAGTAGATTTCATGTTCCGTTGATTGTTTACAGCCCTATGCTAAAGAAGAGCCGAAAAATAAGTGCTGTTTCATCACATTTTGATGTAACTCCCAGTTTGCTGTCTATGTTAAATAAAGCCTATGAGCTAAAAATGCCTAAAAAGGTCGCCTGGATGGGCGGAGCCCTGGACATGACACAAGAATTTCGTTCTGTCAAGGATATCCCCCTTATGAGAAATAAGAACGAATTAAAAGAATACATAAGTCAACAATATGTGCTTTCGGACGGAGACCTGTTTGAGATCGATGAAAATATGGATCTGAGTTCGGCATTCGGGGGGAGTAAATCAAATCTGGAAAACAAAATGGACGGATTTAAAGCGATGAACGCCTATGTCACCACTAACGATAAAATAATCCCTGACAGTTTGGCAATTTTTACGCTGGAAAAAACTGTGTTTAATGAAAGCGAAATAGTCTGGATCAACAGTGTATATAACGGGCAGGATTCTGACAAGGCCTATTTAACGGCAAGAGATCTTGCATTTAACGATGAATATGATAAAGCCCTGCTACTATGCAAATTTGTGCTCTCTGAAGTACCGAGTCATATAGACACCAAAATTCTAACCGGAAGAGTAAATGCCTGGAAAGGGAATCATGACATGGCCATTGAAATTTTAAGGGCTTGTATCAAAATGAATCCGAATTATATTGATTCCTATTCAGCGCTGTTCGACGTACTTTTTTGGGCCGGAAAACAACATGAAGCCTTCGAATTAATTGATATCGTGCAGCAAAATTCGTCTGATGCTGCTGTAATAAAGGATAAAATTCAACGTGCCCGTAACGAATACAGAAAAATACAGGCATCAGTATTAAAGGACGATAATAAGTTGCCTGAAGTGGGCGATCTGGCCTCTCAAAACAAATAATGAGATTTAAAACATTACATATAACATTAATAGCTTTTGTAGTTTCCACGTCTTTGTGGGCACAGGATCTGGCTTATAATACAAATACCCCTGATGAGCTGTTTGAGGCCTACAATCTTGCTTTTGTAGGTAAACACAGTTCCGCCAGAAATACACTGAATGAATATCTGAACAATTTTCCGGACAACGGATCAGCCAGATATTTGTTGGCAAGGACGTACAGCTGGGACGGGCAATATGAAGAAGCCAGAAAACATTTTAACAAAATCACCTCTTCTGTAAGGGACAAACGAGATGTTTGGATTGCTGCTGTAAAGAATGAACTCTATGCAAAAAACAATGGTACAGCACTGGGCCTTGCCAATAAGGCATTAATTTACCTTCCTCAGGATGAAGAATTGGAAAGGCTTAAGCAATTGGCTTTAAATAATGTTACAAATACGGAATATTTCCCATATAGCGAGGTAGATACTCATCAGAGCACCATTGCGATAAAACCTAATCCTGCTAAAAAAACCAAACTAAAAAAAGAATCGCCAACGAAAGAGAAGGAAGAAAAGAAACAATTAAATAATGTGGTTGGCGTAACGAATGCTTTTACTGTCTTTGATAAGATTCATGATCCTACAATATATTCTACCATCGAATATAAAAGGATTACCAAGTATGGTAGTGTGATACCAAGAATAAATTACAGCAATCGCCTAAAGACAAATGGGATTCAATACGACATTGATTTCTATCCAAAGTTTTCCAAGATGTTTTACGCCTATCTGAACTACGGATATTCCAAATCGACTATTTACCCTGGTCATAAAGCCGGTGGAGACCTCTATGCCAATTTACCAGGGGCTATGGAGGCCTCTGCGGGAATAAGGTTTATAAGTTTTGATACACGAGATATCTACTCAATTTCGAGCTCTATTGGGCATTATAGAGGAAACTATTATTTCTCATTACGGTCTTTTATAACACCAAAACCTGAAGGTGTTGCAACGATATCGGGCAACCTGCTGATTCGAAAGTACAGAAGAGATGGTGAAAACTACACTGGATTGTCTCTTGGAATGGGTTACGCACCAGAATACAGACAACTCACCCTGGATGGGGTTGTGCTTTCCGAAACCCTACTTTATCTGGAGTCCCAACGACTAAACTTCGAATATCAATTTACGCCTAAAAATGCGCCGGCTATTTATAAAACCAGACTCGGGCTGGTAAGACAGGAACTGGTTTCTATTCCGGGGAGCTTCTTTTATGCGGTTTCGGCAGGTTTAACCTACAGGGTTAAATTCTAGACTGTGAACCCTTTACCTTTAAATTAACATCATTTTACAACAAAAATTAGCCCTTACACCACATTTTATTGGTTGCTTGTTAAAGATTAGATAAGTTTACTTTGTATTTATTGATACCCAAATCTCAATAATAACGAAACCCAAGCTTACCATGTTATACGATACTTATGGGGAGGAATATCTTGCATTTCTCCGCGATTTAAATGAAATTTTAAGTTTAAACGAATTAGCCGAATTGGATTATTTATAGTTCAATCGGCTTTTTCATTCCCAAATCCTACTATTATGGCTAATATGAATCACGACAATGCGGCTTATTTAAACTTCCTTGAAGATTTAAATGAAATTTTAATGGATTATGATATCAGCAGGCTCAACTGCTCTTAATTGCTTTTAGTGTTTAGATTGTTACAAAAAAGGGAGCGAATATCGCTCCCTTTTTTAATTCTGGTTTACCACTTTGCTTATCCCAGATACGTTTTAAGCAATTTACTTCTGGAGTTATGGCGTAATTTACGAATCGCTTTTTCCCTAATTTGTCTCACGCGCTCCCTTGTAAGATCAAAAGTCTGACCAATTTCTGCCAGTGTCATGGATTGCTGATCGCCAATCCCATAATATAATTTGACTACATCTGCTTCCCTTGGTGATAAAGTTTCTAGCGCCCGGTTTATTTCTGTGTTGAGCGATTGCTGCATTAAGTCTTTATCCGGTTTGGGAGATTCACCAGAACGCATTACATCGTAAAGATTTGAATCTTCCCCTTCTTTTAAAGGTGCATCCATTGATACATGGCGCCCGGCATTTTTAATAGACTGCTTTACTTCACTAACACTCATATCCAATTCTGTTGCAATTTCCTCAGCAGAAGGAGGTCTTTCATGTGCCTGCTCTAAATAGGAGAATGTTTTCTTGATTTTGTTTATGGATCCAATTTTGTTTAATGGTAAACGAACCACCCTGGATTGTTCCGCAAGAGCTTGTAAAATACTCTGGCGTATCCACCATACTGCATAAGAAATGAATTTAAACCCTCGGGTTTCATCAAATCTTTTCGCCGCTTTTACCAGGCCGACATTGCCTTCATTAATAAGATCAGGAAGTTTTAAACCCTGATTTTGATACTGCTTTGCTACAGAAACGACAAACCTAAGGTTAGCATTGGTCAATTTCTCCAATGCTGCCTGGTCTCCTGTTCTTATTTTCTGTGCTAATTCTACTTCTTCATTTGCAGTGATCAATTCTATTTTACTGATATCTTGCAAGTATTTATCTAATGATTTTGATTCTCTGTTAGTTACCTGCTTGATAATCTTTAGTTGCCTCATATATGACGTTTGGATTTTATTAATATAATTTCTCAGTATACATCTTTATTCTGTCATTTCCAAAAGGTAGCCATTATTCTTTTACAGATTTTATAAGTCTTATAAGACGGCATACGACGAAATAGTCCTGGGAGCTTTTCCCTGTTTTATATTAATGTTACTGGCCGTAGAGCGAGTTAATTTGTATATCATTATCTTCGAACCGTGAGTAAAAGAGCTTTAAAAAAATATGTTTCAGAACTAAAGAAACGGCAATTGGAAGAGCAAATGTTAGATTTATACGATCGTTTCCCGGTTGTTAAGTCTTATTTCGATTTTGTTTTTAATCCCCGAGAAGATAAGTTATTGCAGGAGGCAAAGGCTAAGATATCTAATGAATACTTTCCTTTGAAACGAAAACGTCCTCGTGCAAGACGTTCTGTAGCTCAGAAGTATTTAAAGCAATTCCTAAAATTAGGAATGGACCCCTCATATATTGCAGATCTTATGCTCTATAACCTGGAAATTGCACAGCTGTTTTCAAGGGATAAAAACGTACCGGAGGCATTCTACAAAAGTATGCTGAATTCCTTTGAACAAAGTATTCTGCATATTTCCAATAACAGCTTACTACCTCAGTTTAAGCAGCGAATTCTAACTATTTATGAGTTCACCCAAACTCAGAATTGGGTATTTAAAGAGGGCTTTTCCAGGGCATTGGATGCCATAGACTAAGAAAATATTTGAAATGGCAATAGTGATAATAAGACAGGACGGAAAGATCAATCTTTGGAAAGAAGCCCTGATGGCGGCTGATCCCAACATTGCCATATATAGCTATTTGGAAGAACATCCCAGAGATGAAATAGTTATGGCACTTGTCTGGAAGCATCCAAAAGGAACGCTCTTGGACTATCCAAATCTGGAATGCATTGCTTCCTTTGGGGCAGGAGTCGATTTTATTTTTGATGATACTGACCGACCGACAGATTTGCCAATTGTCAGGGTTGTCGACCCCAAACTGGCAAGTGATATGTCAGAATTTGTCCTGGGGCAGATTTTAAGTCACCTCAAACATTTTAATCAGTACAAAATAGATCAAATCAATAATACATGGGAGATGCGTTCTTACCGAAGAATAGAGGATGTCTGCATTGGTATAATGGGGTTGGGAGCTTTAGGAACCGAATTGGCTGCAGATCTTCAAAAATTAAATTTCAGGCTAATTGGATGGGCCAATTCACCTAAGGAAATTGATATTCCAGTCTTTATCGGAGAAGAGGGGCGCAATGAATTTCTCTCCAAAGCGGATATTTTGGTTTGTCTGCTGCCCTTAACCGATGATACCGCCGGAATTCTTAATAAAAATTTATTCAGCAGCTTACCCAAGGGGTCTTATATTATTAATGTGGCCAGAGGCGGGCATTTGGTAGATAACGATCTTTTGAAAATGATAGATAATGGCCATTTATCAGGCGCCAGTCTCGATGTGTTCCACACAGAACCACTAGAAGAAGACCATCTTTTCTGGAACCATCCGAAAATTCATTTAACGCCCCATATAGCCAGCGTCTCTGATTTATCTTCTGTTACACCACAACTTGTAGAAAACTACCATAGGTTAAAGTCGGGCCGGGAATTAAAAAATCTGGTATCCAGCACAAAGGGCTATTAAATTTTAGATTTCATCTTTTAAATTTCATTTAAGGGCAAATTTCTGCTAGTTTTGCAAAATTGGAGTCATAACAACTACCATAAATTAAAACTTAATTTATAATCTTTTTCGTACTTGGAGCTACAAACAGACAATATTGAAAAAACACTTTACGATTATCAATTACAAGACCTCAATACCATTTTTCAGTATTTGAAGGATTCGCCTACAGATGTAAATTTACTTTATCAGTTACCCACTGGTGGCGGAAAAACAGTGGTATTTTCAGAGATCGCCCGGAGATACATTCGGGAGACAAAGAAAAAGGTAGTCGTATTAACCCATCGCATAGAACTCAGTACCCAGACTTCTAAAATGCTGAGTGGATTTAGGGTTAAAAACATGATTATTAATAGTGAGGTCAAAGAATTGCGAGATCAGAACGAATTTCTCTGTTTTGTGGCCATGGTAGAAACCCTTAATAATCGCTTACAAGAGGGCATGGTGCAGCTTAACAATGTTGGCTTGGTAATTATTGATGAGGCACACTACAATTCTTTCAGGAAGCTCTTCAAATATTTTGAGAACTCTATAATACTTGGAGTAACTGCTACTCCCTTAAGCTCCAACATTAAGCTTCCTATGAAGGACAACTACAAGAAGTTGATCGTAGGGGAATCTATTTCGTCTTTGATAGAAAAAAAGTTTCTGGCAAAAGCCAATGTTTACAATTATGATGTTAGCCTCAGGTCACTTAAACTGGGTATCAGCGGGGATTATACCGTAAAATCTTCAGATGAGTTATATGGGAATCAAAATATGCTGGGGAAATTACTCAGTGCTTATGAGGAGATTGCCAAGGGCACCAAAACGCTGATATTTAACAATGGAATAAATACGTCGAGATACGTATTTGAAATTTTTAATAAGGCGGGGTATAACGTAAGGCATCTGGATAATAAAAACAGTGCTTCAGAACGAAGGGAGATCCTTGAATGGTTCGCCAATACCCCTGACGCAATACTGACATCCGTAAGTATTCTGACCACAGGTTTTGATGAGCCGACTGTAGAAACCATAATGTTGAACCGAGCGACAAGGTCTCTTACACTTTATTTTCAAATGATTGGAAGGGGCTCAAGAATTTTATCTGATAAAGCCGACTTTACTGTGGTGGATCTGGGTAATAATGTCGCCAGATTTGGATTATGGGAGGCACCTATCGATTGGCAGGAGATATTTCATTTCCCTGATTTCTTTCTGGAGAACATTAAAAATGATGAGGATATTGAAAGAGAATTTATCTACGAAATGCCTCCCGATCTCAAAGCAAAGTTTAGTAAATCTACCAAAACGGACTTTGACATTAAAGCGGAATACAAAAAGGTATTTGCTCAGGGTCTTAAATCTAAAACTGTGCTGGAACGCAGCATAGAACAACATGCTAAAATATGCGTGGAAAACAGCGAAGACGTTTTTGATGCCCGTATTCTTGCGAAACAATTAAAGGAAGAAATCGCGTATAGGGTAAGACAGTACTCCTATTGTATTATGAATAACACAAAAAACTACAAGGAATGGCTAGAGGAGGACTATGAGCGCAAACTTCGACTCAGCATTTCTCAAAAGTTTGCTGCCAGAATGTAATCCAATACCACTAGCATGAAGGGTTTAAAAGTCCTGATTATTGGCCATACATGGCCAGAACCTAAGGCCACCGCTGCCGGAGGGAGGATGATGGGCTTAGTTCATTTTTTTTTAGCTGGCGGATACAGCATCAGCTTTGGCAGTACGGCTAAAAAGTCGGACCAGGCAGCCTCCTTGGGAAAACTTGGAATCGACACCATAAATCTTCAGCTAAATCACCACAGTTTCGATGCTTATTTACAGCATCTTTGTCCGGATATCGTAGTTTTTGACAGATTTATCACCGAAGAACAGTTTGGATGGCGTGTAACAGAATTTGCCCCGAATGCCATTAAAATATTGGATACGGAGGATTTACATTCCTTACGTTTAAGTCGTAAACAGGCGTTTGAAAATGTATCAGACTTCACAATCAACGCCTGGATTAAAAATGAACTGACCAAAAGAGAAGTTGCAAGTATTTACCGTTGTGATCTTTCGCTGATCATCTCTGAATTTGAATTACAACTGTTAGAGGAAGAACTCAAAATACCCTCGACCCAATTACTATATCTGCCGTATATGCTTGAGCCTATAGATGAAGCCACAATCAATAGTTGGATTCCGTTCAATTCCCGGGAAAACCTTATGTTTATTGGTACAGGAAAACACGCCCCCAACATTGATGCAATAAAATGGCTGCATTCCGAAATCTGGCCGTTGATAAGGAAACAATTACCCCAAGCCGAGTTGCATATTTACGGCTCCTATTTACCGCAAGCTATTCTTGAACTGGACCAGCCGGAGAATGGGTTTATGGTGCGGGGCTGGATAGCCGATGCAGCTATCCCCATGTCTCGTGTAAGAGTAAATCTTGTGCCTTTAAGATATGGAGCGGGAATAAAAGGCAAATTTATTAGTGCCATGTGCCGGGGTACTCCAAGTGTTGTCACTATGATAGGGGCAGAAGGGGTGTCAGGACATATTCAGCAGACGGCTATATCAAATAATAAGGCCGCTGAATTTGCAGAAAAGGCTATAGATATTTATACAAATAGCAACCAATGGCAAACGGTGCAGCAAAACGGAGTGGATATTATCAACGATCAGTTCGATAAAACTACATTTTACAAAATACTAAGCGACAGAATAGCACAATTAGCAAGCGATTTGGATCAACAACGCACAAAAAATTTTATTGGTGCTATGTTGCTGCATCATACTATGGCGGGCAGTAAATATCTTGCTAAATGGATAGCGTCTAAAAATGTTCATGAAGCTGATTAAAATGGCAGTTTATAACAAAGAACCCTATCTTTAATCTTATAAGACTATCAACAATGAGTAAACCAGATTGGAAAATTGCAAAAGAATTTGAAGATATCACTTATAAAAAGAGCAATGGAGTGGCAAGGATTGCCTTCAACCGGCCAAATGTACGAAATGCGTTCAGACCCAAGACAACCTCTGAACTGTATAAAGCATTCTACGATGCACAAGAGGATACATCCATTGGCGTAGTTTTACTCTCTGCTGAAGGACCTTCATCTAAGGACGGAGTTTATGCTTTTTGCAGCGGTGGGGATCAGAAAGCGCGCGGTCATAAAGGTTATGTAGGAGAAGATGGGATGCATCGATTGAACATACTCGAAGTACAGCGACTAATACGTTTTATGCCAAAAGTAGTGATTGCTGTGGTGCCCGGATGGGCAGTAGGAGGAGGGCACAGCTTACATGTCGTATGTGATCTGAGTCTGGCGAGTAAGGAACATGCCATATTTAAGCAAACAGATGCAGATGTGACCAGTTTTGACGGAGGTTATGGATCTGCCTACCTGGCTAAACTGGTAGGGCAGAAAAAAGCACGTGAAATATTTTTTCTAGGAAGAAATTATTCTGCTCAGGAAGCGTTAGAAATGGGCATGGTCAATGCCGTGATTCCGCATGACAAATTGGAAGATACCGCTTATGAATGGGCACAGGAGATTCTGGCAAAATCCCCGACATCTATAAAAATGCTCAAGTTTGCAATGAATTTGACAGATGACGGCATGGTAGGGCAGCAAGTCTTTGCCGGTGAGGCTACCAGACTGGCCTATATGACCGAGGAAGCAAAAGAGGGGAGAAATGCATTTCTGGAAAAAAGAAAACCTGATTTTGGGAAGGATAAATGGATCCCTTGATTAGGTAATCAGTAAACAGTAAACAGTTAGCAGTTAGCAGTAAACTGGTAGAAGGGAGATATGCATAAAACTAAAAAGAGCCCTATCTTTTGGATGAGGGCTCTTTTACGAGAACACTATATGAAAATGAAAAAATTAACTCCTTGATTATTACATAGTAAACTTACAACCGTATGGCCTTTTAAGGAAATTATTGTTGTGAAACCCGGTGTTTTTGTGGTATTGTTACAGTTTTGTGATATCTGCAGCCTATATTTACCTGAATTCCAGCTTAAAAAGGATGTTGAACCTACGATATACAACCAATAACATCGATAAATAGATAATGGAATAATGAAAAAGAAATTGTTTTATTTCTTGCTTTTGTGTTTTGCAGTTGGCTGTTCCAAATCCGGATCAGATGATGCTAAAGATACGGCAACCATGTCAGAAATGATGAATGAACAATCCGATGACGATGATGGGGCATCCGACATTATTATGGGCGAGTTTATGGATGGAGCGCATCCCACCAGCGGGACGGTTACGGTAAATGCAGAAAGATCGGAATTAATGATAAAGGATTTTAAATCGGACGATGGTCCTATTTTAGAATTGTATGTTGCCAGTGATGTTCAGGCCACAGAATATACCACTTTAGGAGTATTGCAAGGGCTTGAAGGAGATTTTACTTATGAATTACCGGGCGGGATAAATTTTGAGACCCAAAATTTCGTCTTGGTTTGGTGTGTGGATTTCTCCGTAAGTTTTGGTCACGCAGAATTGGAGTAGCTTTAATTAATTACTTTCTATTGCATCCACAATTCCCTTTAAGAAAGCGTTGAGATTAAAATCTGGTGTCTCGGCAAGTCCGGTTCTGACGATCACCAGTTCTTTTGAGGGGATGATAAAAACGTACTGACCCTGATATCCGTTGGCAGAGAAAAGATCTCTGGGTACGCCGGGATACTTCCCTGCTGAATTTAGCCAAAAATGAGCCCCATATGTGCCATCAGAAAGCACTGTTGGGCTAGATACATAATCTGTCCATTGTGGAGCAAATATCCGGTTTCCATTCCAATCACCCCTATGCAGATAGAGGAGTCCAAATTTAGCCCAATCTCTTGTAGTGGCCCATCCATAAGATGAGCCTACATAATTACCGCTCATATCGGCTTCAATCAGCATGGAGTGCATTCCAATTTTGTCTATGAATTCCCTATAAGGAAAATCAAGATATTCCTGATAACTCTCAAACTCTTTTCGCAAAACCCCTGAAAGGAAATTGGAGGTGCCGGAAGAATAATTCCAAATTTCAGTTACTGGCGCAATTACAGGTTTGATTGCCTGGGAACGTGTCATGTCAGATTCCATAAAAAACATGCTGGTTGCGTCCGATATACTGCTGTAATCCTCGTCCCATTCCAGGCCACTTTGCATACGCAATAGGTTATCCAGTGTGATATCTTTTTTAGCATCGCTTATAGCACCAAATTCCTCAGCATGAATTTCAAAAGGTTTGTAGGTAGACACCTTCAGTCTCTTTTGATATTCAAGTATTCCATACAAAGTGGCCAGCACGCTCTTGGTCATGGACCATCCAAGGACAGGGGTTTCTTTCGTAATTCCACCCTTGTATTCTTCCGCGATGATATGATCCTTATACACTACCAAAACCGTTCTGGTTCTTTGCTTGTCCGGATGTTCAAATGCCCTGCTTATAGTGCTCCTAAGCAATTCATAATCAACATTGGTAAAAACGGTATCCTTTGGTGCTGCAGATCCGTAAGGGAAAGGCAAATTATTAGTTATTTTTGATCGCTGTGGTTGCAAATACTTTTTACTGGCATCAAAATCATCATTTATGAGCACACATCCCAGGCCTTCGCGGTACACGGCTTGCCTTTCTTTTAATCCAAAGACTGATGCAAATGCCGTATTATTTTCTGATATAACCTCGGTATCAGCGAATTTAATCAGCGGTACATTGTGATCATTTTCTTCTAATTCTGTCGCAGACCGATGTGCTAAAAAAACACTGGAAGCCATATTTTTTGCTGCATAACCTGAAATTATACTGAGTTTTGGATAATTAAAAATGGCAACAGCTGTAATCAGAAGAAGAATTGCAATAAACAACCATTTTAAATATTTCATAATTGTGTCCTACTTTTAAGAAGTAAACTCCTTAAATAATTAAACCTTATTTTTAAAGTACTAAGATAATGATATGCGAAGGTTTTTAAGGGTAATCTCGGCATTTGGAATTCCAGATAACCCAAATAATATTGGAGCTGCATTTATTTTTTTATTGAGTTTCTTTTTGTTCAGTATGTCGTCATGCCGTCAGCCAAAACAAGATGCATATTTATGGAAGACCATGGAGGTAACCGCATCTGCCTTTAATAGTGTACCCGGGCAAACCGACGCAAATCCTTCTATTGCGGCCTGGGGAGATACTTTAAACCCAGGAATGAAATGTATTGCCGTTTCCAGAGATCTGTTGAGTATCGGCCTGCATCACAACTCAAAAGTTAAGATAGAGGGTTTTGAAGGAATATTTCTCGTCAAAGACAAAATGCACTTTAGATGGCGTAATAGAATAGATATCTATATGGGAACAGATGTTGCCGCCGCCAGGGAATGGGGTAAGAAAAAATTGAAAATTCAATACGCAGTAAAAAAGGACAGCAGTAAAACGGAGCTAATTACGGACTGAGTTGTATTTTTGTAATTAAACCAAATCCTCTGATGAAGCCTCTTTCGGTACTGTTAATTCTTATATGTTTTATCTCTTGTACCACAACCAGGTATATTGTTGATAAACCAATAATCTTCAATAAAGAAAGAACCGCGCTCAGCCTGCAGTACCTATCAGACCGTTATGGCCTCGAACAAGACGCCCCGGTGATAAATCCAAAAATGATTGTGCTCCATTGGACGGTTATCCCAACTTTCGAAGGCTCCTTTGATGTGTTTAACGACCCCAAGATTGCAGGTTGGCGAGAGTATGTGCAGACAATAAGTGGCCTTAATGTCTCTGCCCATTTTTTAGTAAAAAGGGATGGTGCAATTTATAGATTAATGCCAGAGACCACTATGGCCAGGCATGTAATTGGGTTAAATCATTGTGCTATTGGCATTGAGAATGTTGGTGGCACCAAGGAATTACCATTGACAAAAGCACAGCTTAAGGCAAATATTTGGTTGGTAGATTACCTCAAATCAAATTACGACATAGACTATCTGATTGGGCATTATGAATATACTAATTTTGTTGGGCACGAACTTTGGTTAGAAAAAGATGAAAATTACAGAACCGAAAAGACAGATCCAGGAGTGGACTTTATGAAAAAAGTTCGGAAGGCTAGCAAAAATCTTAATTTTAACCCCGTACCTCAAAAAAATGCAACAGATGAAAAATAATTTCTCAGTAATAATCTTATCATTTTTATTTATTGCGAGTTGTACTGCACAACCAAGCGATATTACCTCATCACTTTATGAAACATATGACAAATACAAAGAGACTTCAATAAGTAAAAGGAGGATTAAACATCAGGATCTGCAACCGTTGATTGAGACACTAATGGAGAAATCGGGATTTACTGTAAAAAAAGTGGGGACTTCCATTGAAGGACGTAATTTGTCTTTAATTTCGATAGGATCCGGGGCAACGGATGTTTTTTTATGGTCACAGATGCACGGTAATGAACCCACGGCGACCCAGGCCATATTCGATATCCTTAATTTTCTTGACAGCGAAGATTTTGAGACAGAAAAACAACAAATTTTGAAAAACCTCACATTACACTTTTTACCGATGCTAAATCCGGATGGGGCTGAAGTGTTTCAGCGCAGAAATACACTTGGGATTGATATTAACAGGGATGCCCTAAGATTACAATCCCCCGAAGGGCAGACATTGAAAAGAGTTAGAGATAGTCTTGAAGCCGAATTTGGATTTAACCTGCACGATCAGAGTACCTACTACAATGCCGAACGTACAGAAAAACCGGCTACAATTTCTTATTTGGCACCCGCCTACAACTACGAAAAGGACATCAATGAGGTAAGGGGCAATGCAATGAAGGTAATCGTATTTATGAATGACATTATTCAGAAGTATGCTCCGGGCCAGGTTGGGAGATACAATGATGATTTTGAACCCAGGGCTTTTGGCGATAATATTCAGAAATGGGGCACAAGTACCATACTGATCGAATCTGGCGGTTACCCAAATGATATTGAAAAACAGGAAATACGAAAGCTCAACTATGTTTCGATTCTTTCTGCGATTTATACGATTGCGAAGGGCAATTATAATGATATCCCTCTGGATGATTATGCAAAAATACCCGAAAATGACCGAATGCTTTTTGATCTCAAAATTAAAGGCGTGAGCTATGAATTACTCGGAAGTAAGTATGTACTGGATATAGGAATACACCGGCTAGAAGTGGAAAATGAGGGGTTTAATGATTTCTGGTATAGCAGTCGAGTAGTAGATCAGGGAGATCTCTCTACCTACTACGGATATGAAAATTTTGATGCCGAGGGATACACTGTCAAACAGGGTGGTATATATCCGGAGTCCATAGGCTCTTTACAAGCCCTGGAGCAGTTAGATGTAGTTAAACTACTCAAATCTGGTCATCTTTATGTGGTAGTGGATAATATCCCCGATGATGCTATTAGCGCTCCAATTCCGTTAAATCTCGTGAGCAGCAAATTTGAACTGCCGGAATTCCGCATAGAAGTTGGGATTAATCCCAGCTTTCTTCTCCAAAAAGACGGGGAAAATAAATTTGCCGTTATCAACGGCTTTCTAATTGATTTAAGCAAAGGAAATATTTCGGAAGTCTTTAGCTTCCCCCATAAAAATGGAATGATTTTCCGATAAGATATTGTCATAAAAAATGCGCTCTGTATATCAGAGCGCATTTATAAAATTATCTTAAGAGTTCGGGAGTATTCCCCCGAACACCTAGTATCCATAGCTAAACGTCAGGTTTGAAGCATTCACGATCATAAATACGATCATTGAAAGTAAAATAAACACTATTGACGAAAATACTAATAGTACTAAACTTTTGTACAATTTAGACATTGATCCTATTGCACTTTTCTGAATAATCTCGTTGATTACATCCATAATTTCTCTTCTTTACATTAAACTTTGGTTATTTGTCTTTAGGATGTGGGTTGTTGTTTGTTTGGTGTTTCTGTGTATAGAACAAGAAGGGTGCCAAAAACCCTACTTAAAGATGTATAATTACGACGAATTGCATAAAAAAAAGGAAGATCTCAACAGATCTTCCTTTTTAATTATTTCTGGTAAAAATTTATATTTTACTCACAGCCACCTGTAAATCCATTGGCGTTAAACTTAGTCTGTACAGCGCCCTGCCGGTTACCATCCCTGACTTGTATGGCCAGATTATTTTCACCGCTTCCATCCCTTTTCGGGCTGCAGTATTCGAACAGATAGAAACTATTGGCCTGTTCAGAGACTCTGAGTGAGATATCATTAAATGTGGTTTCGAGTTCCTCTTCATTGCCGGCAAAGACGCTGAACGTCTTCCCTATATCAGTGAGCACCTGGGTATCTATTTCCCCTCCAAGCCCTATAGTAAAGAACGAAATATTAGGATTTGCCTCATTTACCTCTTTAAGTGCGCTTGCTTCCGTATACCTTGATGCCTGATCTGTACCGTCAGTAAAAACCACGACAGATGCTGCCCCAATTATTTCATTACTGCTGCTCGAAGCTAAGAGATCCTCGGCAATCTTGGTCGACTTTATCACTGCCCCATAAAGGTCTGTAGATGGGTCGTTACTAATATCTTCATTTATTCCTTCAACAGCTGCAGTCAGCTCTTCTTTAGATTGGGTAAGTTCATTTAGTAAATGCAGTTCATCTTCTCCATCAAACCAGTAGATTGCCATTTTAAAGGAATCATCCTCCACAGCAGGCATCACATTATTGATAAAACTGATAGTCGCTGATTTTAACTGGCTAAGACTGCTGCTCAGAACACTATTGCTTAAATCGAGCACCAGGAGGGTATTATTATTGAAAATTTGAGAATTCGGTGATATGCGTGCAAGTGACTCGGAGGTAGAAATAGTGCTAAAGCAATCATCGTTCCTTCCTTGCTCATAAATTGTAAACTGAGATGCCGAAAGCCCGGGGACCGGCTTGCCTTCGGTATCAGATACCTTAAAGAATATTGATACTTTTCCCGGAAGGGTGATGTATTGATCCTGAATTGATAAAACGAGATCACTGGTACCCAGATTAAGACATTCATCCACTGGCTTGCCTTGCCCCAAACTTCCCTGGTTCAGATCAAAATTTACATCATCATCTGCATTGCCGCAGCTGACAACTAAAACAAGAAGGCAATAAAAAGAAAAGACTTTAAGAAGAGATTTCATGTTCATATGGTTTTTCTGTTCAACCATCAGAACGTTTAAATAGGACTAAAATTATGAGCTAAATTAAAAACTTTGTTAAAACTTGTTAAAGCCCTGTTTATATTATTTTGTAGTTTAATAGATTCAAATTAAAAAGTACAAACACCGGATTATTATGAAAAAAGATAGCTTACTCATAGGCCTTTTAATTTTTGTCTGTTCGCTGACATGGGCACAGCAAAAAAATATTGCAGAACGACTTGGATATGCCGCCGATGCTAAATTGCTTATAATACACGCAGACGATCTGGGTGTGACCCAATCGGAGAATGAGGCTAGCATTTCCGGCCTGGAAAGCAGCCCGGTGAATTCTGCCAGCATAATGGTGCCCTGTCCCTGGTTTCCTGAAATTGCCGAATATGCAAAAAGAAATAAATCTGCCGATCTTGGATTACATCTCACTTTAAACAGTGAATGGAAGTATTACAAATGGGGCCCTGTAACCTCAATAGACAAAGTGCCCAGCCTGGTTAATAAAAATGGTTATTTCTATGCTCTGGTAGACAGCCTCGCCAATGTTGGTGATGCTAAGGAAGTAGAGATCGAATTGCGAAACCAGGTAAAAAAAGCCTATAAATTTGGGATAGATGTTACGCATTTAGATACGCATATGGGGGCTGTATTGAGCAAGCCGGGATTTGCACTAGCCTATTTAAAAATTGGCAAGGAATTTAATCTGCCATTATTGCTAGATCAAAGTGTACGCCAGGTGAACCTTCCAGAAATTAATGCCTTGATAGATGAGAATACCGTGGTCATGGATCAAATTTACACAGCTTCTCCGGCCGATTACGACAAGGGAATGCCCCAATACTATACCTCTGTTTTAGAGTCGCTGCAACCGGGTCTTAACTGTTTGTTGATACACCTGGCCTATGACAATGCAGAAATGAAGGCCGTTACCGTTGACCATCCCGAATGGGGAGCAAGTTGGAGGCAAGCAGATTACGACTTCTTCACTAGTCCTGAATGTTCTGAATTACTTAAGGAACAAAATATAATTCTGGTAAGCTGGCGATCTCTGCGCGACAAGATAACCCGGGCCCGTTAGTACTTTAACGTTTAACAAATTGTTAAAGCCCATTATTTTCAACCTAATTTTGATAACTTTAAAAAAGTTTCTCATCAATCATTGAAAACAACTAAAACAACACTTATGCCAACGTATCAATTAAAAGTAAATGGTACTTCAAAAACCGTAGAGGTTAGTGAAGACACTCCACTCCTTTGGGTGCTTCGGGATCATCTGGATCTGGTAGGAACAAAATACGGTTGTGGAATAGCACAATGTGGTGCTTGCACCGTTCATCTGGACGGGGAAGCAGTTAGAAGCTGCTCGCTTACCCTGGCCCAGGTAGAAGGAAAATCTATAACCACTATCGAAGGGCTTTCGGAAGACGGTACTCATCCTGTACAGGAAGCGTGGAAAGAAGTAGACGTGCCACAATGTGGTTATTGTCAGGCCGGTCAGATTATGACGGCTGCTGCATTTTTGGAGAAAAACACAAACCCCAGCGGGGAAGAGATAAAAAATGCAATGCACGGCAATATTTGCAGATGTGCATCTTACCAGAGAATATACAGAGCAGTAGAGATTGCTGCAACTAAAATGGGATAGCCTAATCAAAAAATAATCAAAATGTCAACTTCAATAGCATCACAAAAATTTAGCCGCAGGGCCTTTATGCGCAGCAGTTCACTTGCCGGTGGCGGTTTGCTAATAGGTTTTAACCTCTTTAATTCCTGTAAACCAAATGCGGTTCCCCCGGTAGATCTTGCCACGCTCAATTACAACGACTTTAATGCATTTATTAAAATTGCGGATAACGGGGCTGTCACTATTTTTTCACCCAACCCTGAAATAGGGCAGGGGGTAAAAACTTCTATGCCTATGATCATTGCAGAGGAGCTCGATGTAGCCTGGGATAATGTCTATGTCAAACAAGGAGTGCTGGATACAGAAAATTACACCCGCCAGGTGGCCGGGGGGAGTCAGTCTATCCGGCATGGCTGGGAACCACTCAGAAAAACCGGCGCAACCGCCAGACAGATGCTCGTTAATGCCGCCGCTGCAAGATGGGGGATAGATCCTTCGGAATGTACTACCAGTAAAGGCGTGATTACCAATAGCAAGGGAGAATCACTAAGTTATGGGGACGTGGTAAATGATGCGGCAGCATTGGAAGTTCCGGAAGAAGTTACTTTAAAAGAGATAAAGGATTTTAAAATCATCGGAACCGATATCCCAAACGTTGATATAGATAAAATTGTTACAGGTAAGCCGCTTTATGGGTTGGATTATAAAACCGAAGGAATGGTATATGCCTCAGTCCTGAGGCCTCCTGCTTTTGGAAAAAAACTAGCTTCTTACGATGCTTCCGAAGCACGCGCTATGCCGGGAGTAATTGATGTTGTGAAAATTGGTGAGAAGGTACGCGCACTTTTGGAAAAAGATCCGAATACTGCCAGTATAATATCTACCAGTGATAAGGTTGCAGTAATTGCCAGTACCACATGGGAAGCCATGAAAGCTAAAAAAGCCATTAAAGCAGAATGGGAAGATGATACAACTATAGAAAGTACTGAAGAACACGATAAAATTCTAACAGACTTTCTGGATGGAAATGAATTTGAAACATTGCGGAAAGACGGAAATGTAAATAAAGCATTTGCTACGGCCGATAAGATTCTGGAGCGAACCTATGAATCACCTTTTCTGCCGCATAACTGCCTTGAACCTATGAATTTTTATGCCAATGTAACTGCTGAAAAAGTACATCTGGTGGGTCCTATACAAACACCGGCCTGGAAAGCAGGTGTTGTCGCCGGATTACTAGGCAGGGAAGCATCGGAAATTCATCTGGAAATGACCCGCATGGGCGGAGGTTTTGGCAGACGTTTGTTCGGCGACTTTGTTATTGAGGCTGCAGAGATATCAGATGCGATTAAAAAACCGGTAAAACTTGTTTATAGCAGAGAAGATGATATGGCCGACGGAATATACAGACCGGCGATAAAATACCGTATCAAGGCTGCTGTTAAGGACGGAAAAGTGAGTGCTTATCATTTAAAAGAAGCTGCAATTAATTCCAATATGTATGGATTAATTCCAAATTTTTTCCCTGCCGGAGCAATTGATAACTACCAGGTAGATGTAGCTAAGTACGGAAGTAGTATAACAACTGGCGCCTGGCGCGCCCCATACACTAATTTTCTGGCCTTTGCTGAACAAAGCTTCTTTGATGAACTTGCCCAATTGATGGAGGTAGATAAGGTGCAACTTAGAATAGACCTTTTAAGGAAAGTAGACGCAGATGCTGACGAGCGAATAGAATACGATCCAAAAAGAATGGAAGAAGTTATTAAACTGGTTGTGGAGAAATCTGGATGGGGCACTAAAGATGAAGATGTTTATCAGGGTTTTGTAAACTACTATTGTCATAATAGCCATGTGGCCGAAGTTGCCGATGTTGTAATTGAAAATGGAACTCCCGTTGTCAAAAAAGTAACCTGTGCAGTGGATTGTGGTGTAGTGGTAAATCCATTGGGAGCCAAGAACCAGGCAGAAGGTGGAGTAATTGATGGGGTAGGACATGCTATGTTCGGAGATTTTAAATTCAAGGAGGGTAAACCAACAGCTTCAAATTTTGATACATACCGTTTAATTAGAATGAAGGAGGCTCCAGAGGTAGAAATACATTTTGTAAAGAATGAATTGGCCCCAACCGGTCTTGGAGAACCCACTTTGCCACCTGCAGGAGGGGCCATAGCAAATGCCCTGAAGGCAGCCACTGGCAATCGTCTTTACAAACAACCATTTTCTAATTTTCCAGAGCTTTTGACATTACCAAATAAAGAAATTATTGGATAAATTATGACGATATTACTTTTTGGAATTACCAAGGACATAGTTGGGAGTTCATCTCTTTCATTGCCACTTTCCAGCGCAAATAAGTTAAAAACTGTCAGGGAACTTAAGAATTACCTTGGGAATACCTACCCCGGACTTAATAAACTATCCTCTATGGCAGTTGCAGTCAATAATGCGTACGCCAAGGATAATGCCAAAATCGACAATTTTGATGAAATTGCACTAATTCCTCCTGTTAGTGGTGGATAAGCACTAAATTGCAAAACAGATTACAGATTAAGGATGAGAATATAGAAATTGAAAAAATTTTATTGTATTAATTACAAATGCTTGTAGACAATCACAACAGAACAATAAATTATTTGCGGCTCGCTGTTACAGATCGATGTAATTTGAGGTGTAACTATTGCATGCCTTCTGAAGGAATTAATTTCGAAAAGAATGACAAATTACTGACCATATCTGAGCTTACGACACTAAGCGCAATAATGGTAGGACAGGGAATTGACAAGATCAGAATAACGGGCGGCGAACCTTTTGTCAGAAAGGATTTGATGGTATTACTTCGGAGTTTAACAAAATTGGAAGGCCTGAATGATATTTCTATCACTACCAATGCAACATTAATCGGACCATTTATCAACGAATTAAAAGATTTAGGGATAAAGAATATCAATGTAAGTCTGGATGCGATAGACAGGGAGACTTTTGAACGGATTACCAGAAGAGATTTATATGATACCGTCCACAACAACTTAATCCGGTTAATAACTGAAGGATTTAATGTCCGGATAAATTTTATTGCATTAGAAAATCAAAATACTCAGGACATTATTCCGATTTTGAAACTAATGAAGCATTACCCTGTCTCTGTTCGCTTTTTAGAGGAGATGCCTTTTAACGGAGGGAGTAAAAGTTTTGATGGCCTTACATGGAGTTACAAAAAAATACTTGAACATATCAGAACAGGATTTCCTGATTTTGAAAAACTTCCCTCTCCGCCAACGTCCACATCAATTAACTATAAAATTAAGGGTCATATCAGCACTTTTGGCCTTATACCATCATTTACACGTACTTTTTGTGGTAGTTGTAACAGGTTAAGAATTACCGCAACAGGAGACGTAATCACATGTTTATACGGTAAACCTGTGACCAATTTCAGAGACCTCATAAGAAATCCAGATTCAAATGAGTCTATTCAATCCGCTTTGATCAGGGTCCTTAATAAGAGAGCAAAAACTGGTTTCGAAGCACAAAAACAGCACAGTTCCGTATTTCAAAGTTCCATGACCTCCATTGGTGGTTAAACCTCAACTGAGTCAAATTATGAATGAGCGATTAGTTTATGGATTGGTTTTGGCTGGCGGAAAGAGTACCCGTATGGGCCGGGATAAAGGGGCAATTGTTTATCACGATACCCCCCAAAGAGACCATTTGTACAGTTTATTAAATGCGCTATGTCATAAGACGTACTACAGCATTAGGGAAGATCAGCTCAATGAGTTCAAAGATGACGATCAGCTGATTGTTGATGACAATGAATATCGGGGTCCGCTTAACGGAATTCTAAGCGCACACAAAAAGCACCCGGACGTGGCCTGGATGGTAATGGCCTGCGACCTACCATTTATGAATATTCCCATGTTAACAATGTTACTGGAAGAACGAGATGAAAAATGTGCTGCCACGGCATTTAGTACCAGGGAAAGTGGCCTCCCTGAGCCACTTGCGGCAATTTGGGAACCCGAAGGCCTTAAAGGGGCTTATGGATATTTGGCAAATGGAGCAAGTAGCTGTCCAAGAAAGTATTTGATTAACAGTGATGTCAAATTGGTAATCCCTGAGCAAGATCAGGTATTGCTAAACGCCAATTCGGAGGAAGACTATAAAGAGGCCTTGTCAAAATTAGTTTCGAAATGAACACAAAGCGATACTTGCGGCAAACTATACTAAAGGAATTCGGCAGTAATGGACAGCAAAAGTTAGCCAGGTCCAGCGTTTTGGTTGTCGGTGCGGGAGGCCTTGGATTACCTGCGCTTCAATATTTGAATGCCATGGGCGTAGGGACCCTTGGGATTGTAGAGCAAGATATAATTGATTTTACCAACCTTCAGAGACAAGTACTTTACGACGAAAATGACGTTGGTAAGCCCAAGTTGACCGTCTGTTCAGAAAAGCTCAGAGCCCAAAACCCCGATACTAAAATAATAGGTCACGACACCTTTCTGGTAAAAGATAATGCATTGGAAATCCTATCGGCCTATGACCTCGTTATTGATGCAACAGATAATTTTCCAACCAGATACTTAATAAATGATGCGTGTATTATACTTAAGAAACCATTTGTTTATGGGGCACTACACGGTTTCGAAGCACAATTAAGCGTCTTTAATTACAAAGGCGGGCCCACCTACAGATGTTTGTTTCCGAAAATGCCTTCAGAAGAAGAAATTCCAAATTGCGATGAGCATGGAGTATTGGGTGTGGTCCCTGGGATCATTGGCAATCTTCAGGCATTGGAAGCAATAAAAATGATTAGCGGAATAGGTGAGGTGATGTCTGGTAAGCTTTTGATATACAATGGATTAGATAGTACAATTGTTAAAATTAATTTCCCTCTGACCCCAGAGAATCTTGATATTTCGACACTGCGGGAGAATTATGGGCTGCAGTACTGCGAGGACGGACTTCAAATTGCGGCCATGGAATTTCAGAAATTATTTCAGTCGCACCAAGAACTACAAATATTGGATGTGAGGACTAAAAAAGAGTATAAGTCAGATCATTTGGAAGGTGCATTGAACATACCTCTTTTAGAACTCGAAAACAGGCTGGATGAAATTGACTGTGATACGGATGTTTATCTTTTATGCCAAACTGGTAACAGATCGCTAAAGGCTCAGGCACTGCTTCAAGAAGTGCTTCCAAAGTGCACTACCTTCAATGTGGATGGTGGCATGGATCAGTATTCACTTATATATTCTTAGACTTTTGGGAATAATGAATTGATTAAGTAATTTAAGGATGCGCTGGTAAAAACCGGCTATCTATCCTGATTAAAATGGTGTTTACAATAGATACAATAGTATAAGTTTAAGATATGATCTCATTTGAAGAAGCATATGATTTGGTGATAAACCAGCTGGGCGATTTTGGTACCGAGGTAGTTGACTTAAAAGAGTGTATGGGTAGGGTTTTAGATGAAGAGATAAAAGCAGACCGTCATTTCCCTCCCTTTAACCGCGCTACCAAGGACGGCATAGCCATAAACTATAGCGCAATAAGTGATGGTCTTTCTAGCTTCAATATTGCCGGCGTTCTTGCCGCAGGTGCAGCTGCAATACCCTTTGAAAATAATACAGACTGTATTGAGATAATGACTGGGGCCGTGGTTCCTGAACTTGCGGATACTGTCGTGATGTATGAAGATATTACTATTGATAATGGTTTAGCGCAATTGCAAAAGATTCCGGAGAAAGGTGCCAATATTCATTTAATTGGCAGCGATATTGCTAAGGGAATGGTAATTATAAAAAAAAATACTAAAATCAACCCGGCGGTTATTGGTGTTATGGCTTCTGTTGGGCGGTCGAGAGTAAAGGTAAAGAAGCTTCCAAAAGTATCGGTTATTTCTACTGGTAAAGAACTTGTTGAAGTAAATGTAACCCCGCTGCCATATCAGATTAGAAGATCAAATGCTTATACGCTTTACGCGGCACTTTCCATAGATAATATTCAGCCGCTATTGCTGCATTTGGATGATGACAAGGATATAATTAGGCAAAAATTACAATATGTTATTCAGGAAATGGATGTGCTATTATTAAGTGGAGGTGTATCCAAGGGTAAATTTGATTTTATACCGGAAATTCTTAAGGAGTTGGGAACTCAGCAGATATTTCATAAAGTGAGACAACGCCCCGGTAAGCCCTTTCTGTTTGGCTACCACAAACGAGCCAAAACTGTAATTTTTTCATTTCCGGGTAACCCGGTCTCTACCTATGTCAATTATCATGTATATTTTAGGCCCTGGCTTCAAAAATCACTAAATGGAATAATTCAGGATAAACAAGTAATTTTAGAGGAAGATATTAATTACCAAAGTGATTTAACAGGCTTTTTTGGTGTTAAGACCAAATATGTATCGGGGGGTATAACAGCACGAATACTGAAGGGAAACGGCTCCGGTGATTTGATAACTCTCGCCAAAATAGACGGATTTATAAGGTTAAGTCCAAAGAAGAAGTATAAAAAAGATGATATAGTACCTTTTATTTCAACTACAACCGGCTTTTAAGATGACGCACGAATTAAAGAAAATAGTTTTAGCATATCAGACTGCCAAAGAAAAAGGAGTAGCCGCTGTATTGGCTACTGTGGTGGCATTAGACGGATCTTCGTACAGAAGACCAGGAGTACGCATGTTGATTTTGGAAGACGGGAGTATGATCGGAGCGGTAAGTGGTGGCTGTGTTGAGAAAGAAATAATCAGACAGGCCGATAGTGTTTTAAAAACGGCTATACCAAAAGTAATGACCTATGACGGGAGATACCGCCTGGGTTGTGAAGGTGTTTTGTACATACTTCTGGAACCTTTTACACCCGATAACGCTTTTATTGAAGTTTTTTGGGAAACCATAAATAACAGAAAAGGGTTTGAGATTATATCGTATTATAAAAAGGAAGACAGCAGTTCTGAAGATTACGGAAGTGTATTAATAACAACTGATACAAAAATTCCCTTTAGATCTGCATTTGAAGTCAATTCCAAAACTGTTGTATTCAAACAGCAGTTGTCGGCTTGTTTTAGGCTGATGGTTATTGGCGCAGAACATGATGCGGTACAATTGTGTGCTTATTCGGCTCTAACCGGTTGGGAGGTAATAATGGTTGTGCCTCCTGATGAACAGAAAACAATTGCAGACTTTCCTGGAGCTCATAAATTTATAGCAGTAGCTCCTGAAGAATTCAATATTGACGCAATCGATAATCAGACTGCAATCATTTTAATGACTCACAGTTTTGTAAAGGACCTTAAATTCCTTTTGAGGATCGTGGATAGTACTCCAGTATATTTAGGTTTGTTAGGACCAGCTGCGAGAAGAGAGAAATTGCTCGGTCAATTTTTAGAGCATTGTCCTGAGGTCTCAGACGCCTTTTTTGATAAAGTACACGGTCCGGCTGGTTTAGGTATAGGGGCAGAAACGCCACAGGAAATAGCCATTTCAGTACTCTCTGAAATAATTTCGGTAATCCGTGAACATGATCCCATCCCTTTAAAAGATAAAAAAGGGACTATTCACAGCAGATGAAAAACATAAGTATAATTATTCTTGCTGCAGGGGCATCTTCCCGTATGGGAAAAATAAAGCAACTTCTGCCATGGAAGAATGGAACATTATTGTCTAACGCTCTCGATACCGCGAGGGCCAGCAGGGCCCGTTCCATAATTTTGGTTACAGGTGCCAATGCCGTCCAGATAGTAAAAAATATCAATCAGGAAGGGGTAGACGTTGTAAATAATGAACGATGGACAAGCGGAATGGGAAGTTCTATTGTTTGCGGTATGCAATACATTAAGACTAATATACCAAACTGCAATGGGATACTACTAATGGTTGCAGATCAGCCAATGATTGATATTACCTATTTAAATGAACTGATTGAGGTTTTTGGCAAAAATCAGGCTGGGATTATTGCAACTAAGTATAATTCTGGCCCGGGAGTACCTGCAGTATTTGACAATAAGTATTTTGATGAATTAGTCTGTTTGAATAAAGATTATGGAGCCAGAGATATAATTTCTGCTAATTTGTCAACAACAATTTGTCTGGACCCGGCAGGAAAACAAAAAGATATAGATACCATGGAGGAGTATGAGTTGCTTATACAGCAGTACTCAAAGGATAAGAAATAACTTCACAAGCACATCTTAAATATAGATATACCACTATTTTCCAGCTTCTTATCCATCAAAGAAATCTGATTTAAAGTATACTAGATTAAAGGTTTGATTCGTTCTGAGTTAGACCTTTAACTTTTGTAATAGTGCCATTCAACGAAAATAAGACACTATTTATATAATTCAGGCCCGGTTGATTAAACCTTGTCTTGTCTTGTAAGTCAAAGGCTAAAAACATGTCCCAATGAAGAATCTATTAAAAGTAAAAATCGTAAAAGTATTTATCCTGTTTATATACATGACAGGAATTACAAGCGCTCAGGATGTAACAACAATCAATGCCGCGAGCGAAGAAATTAGTGATAATTTAGATCTCGAAGCAGTCGCTTCTATCCTGGGAGACTCCAAGGATCTTGAAGAATTTGAATATAAATTAAACGATCCGGAGACCCAAATATCGAATCTCGATCTTAATGAGGATGGGAATGTGGATTATTTAAGGGTAGTTGAAACTGCCGAGAATGATACCCATGTGATTGCGTTGCAGTCTGTTTTAGGCGAAGATGTATATCAGGATGTGGCTACTATTGAGGTGGAGAAAGACAGCAAGGGTAAAACCCGCGTACAGCTGGTGGGTGACGTATATTTATATGGGCCCTCCTACATTGTTGAACCTGTATATGTACACCGTCCAGCAATATTTTCCATTTTTTGGAAGCCGTATTACAGGCCCTATCGCTCTGTTTTCTACTGGGGATATTATCCTTCACACCATTATTTTTGGAAACCTTTCAAAATCCATAATTATAAGAAACATGTACATCTGCATATTAATATGAAACATAAGTTTCATTATACTCATGTACGTTATAGCACTACTGCTGTACATATACATACTAAGACCAGGAGAAATGATTTTGCCGTAAGGCATCCTCAAAAAGCCTACACAGCACGCCGGGTGACGCGAGTAAATAACGCGAATGGCACAAAGAAGAGGGCTACAGCTGTCCATCAGGCCGATGGAGATAAATACCGGGTCGCTGGAGTAAATAAGGCCGATGGCACTAAAAAAAGAGCTGCAGGAGTAAATAAGGCAGATGGAACAAAGAAAAGGGCTGCAACCGTTAAAAAAGCCGATGGAAGCAGAAAAACTGTAGCAGTCAAAAAGAATCCCGATGGGTCTAAAAGAGCGGTTGCCGTAAATAAAAGTTCAGATGGTACAAGAACGGTGAAAACAGCCACCAAAAAATCTGGCAGTTCCAAAGTTAAGACTAAAAGTAAGCGCACTAAAAAGAAAGTAACAAAAGGAAAATAGAGCAGCTTACAGCTATGAAAATAAAACCCCAGTGAGATCACTGGGGTTTTTTAATGCAATTTGTGTTTTTAGGGCCATTAGGGATTTAGATTTTAGAAATTATAGTATTTTCATGCCGCTAAAACATATTTTCAATGAGAACTATCTTATATGTGTGCTGTTGCATTCTTATGCTGTCATATACCGCAAATACAATTGGGCAGGAAATGGGTTTTGAAGAATACAATCCTACTTCAACCCTGGTGGTACCTGCAAATGAAGTAGAAAGAGCAAAGTTTCCTTTTGTGGACATTCACAGCCATCAGTTTAGAATGGGGGAGCAGGACTTATCTGGCCTTATTTCAGATATGGATAAATTAAATATGGCCGTAATGGTAAACCTCAGTGGTGGGTCTGGTGAGCGATTAAGCGCAGCGCTGGATAACGTAAACAAAAACTTTCCAAACCGCTTTGTTGTGTTTGCCAATGTAGATTTTGATGGCGTAGGGAGTCCGGGTTGGGCAGATAATGCCGTTGTACAGCTGGCCAATGATGTAAAAATGGGAGCAAAGGGCCTTAAGATATATAAAAGCCTTGGGCTTCGAAATAAAGATACACAGGGTATCAGGGTCGCTATTGACGATCCAAGATTGGATCCCATTTGGGCCAAATGTGGCGAGTTAGGTATTCCGGTACTAATTCATGCTGCCGATCCCAAGTCGTTTTGGGATCCGATGGATAGCGATAACGAACGTTGGTTAGAACTAAAAACAAGGCCGAGGCGAAAAAGGTCAGAAACCAACCCTGCACCCTGGTCACAGATAATCAAGGAACAGCACAATATGTTTAAGAAACATCCCGACACCAAATTTATAAATGCGCATATGGGATGGTACGCAAATAACCTTGGAAAGTTAGGAGAATTAATGCAGGAAATGCCAAATATGTATGTAGGTATAGGCGCTGTGATAGCTGAATTGGGCAGGCAACCCAAGAATGCTCATAAGTTTTTTGTTACTTATCAGGATCGGATATTATTCGGTAAAGACAGCTGGAAACCTGAAGAATTTCCCACCTATTTTCGCGTATTGGAAACAGATGATGAATACTTCCCTTATTACAAGAAATATCATGCTTTTTGGGCAATGTATGGTCTTAATCTACCCGATGAAGTACTACAAAAGGTATATTACAAAAATGCCATAAAACTTTTACCCGGTCTGGACGAAAGTCTTTTTCACCAGAATTAAATTTGCGTTAATTTTCCTTCCCTTTTTTTGAGATCAGGCAACTGTTTTGCTCTGTTGGCACTGTCAATCAAAAAATTCCTGAAATATTTTGTGATTTTTTCGGCAACTTAGTCACTAATTATATAAATGGAAGTTTTCCCATATGGGCAAAGAAGAAGAATTTGCACAAATCATAAAGGATAATGAAGGAGTAATCTTTAAGATTACAACAATTTATACCAACAACGGACAGGATCAAAATGATCTTTACCAGGACATAGTGTACCAGTTGTGGAAGTCGTTCGATTCTTTTAGAAATGAATCCAAAATAAGTACCTGGATGTACAGGGTAGCACTAAATACGGCAATAAGGCAATTACAAAAACAAAAAAGAAGGCCGGTTGACATACCCATAGACCAAGTGGTTATCCGGCAAACCGAAAACTATGATCAGGAATTTGAGGATCGATTGAAGCTGCTGTACAGCCATATTGGTAAGTTAAATGTACTGGAGAAAGGACTTATGTTATTGCTATTGGAAGGTAAAAAGTATGAGGAAATAGCTGAGATAACAGGACTTACGGCTTCTAATGTAGGCACCAGAATATCCAGGATTAAATCAAAATTAAAGGCTCAATTAACTAATAATAATTAGAATGGACTTAGAAGAAATTAAAGCAGTGTGGTCCGAAATGAGTGATCAGCTCGAGAAGCAAAAGAAATTAACAAACGAAATTATCATAAAGATGACACAAGAAAGATATTCAAACAAGTTTAGTAGAATTCAAAATATAGAGAGTTTTGGGGCAGTTATTTGTTACCTTGGAGCAATTCTGCTCATTGCGAATTTTAGCAAATTAGATACCTGGTACCTGGTTGTATGTGGTGTAATTACCCTCGGATTTATGCTGATCTTACCAACATTGGTACTTAGATCGTTGAGGCAGATTAAAAATCTTAATATTACACAGGCTACGTATAAGGATACCATCGTAAGATTTGAAAGGGTTAAAAAGAACTTGTTAATGCAGCAGCAATTTGGTGTTTTCGGCGGATTCCTGGTATTCTTTACCGCTCTCGCCGTTTCTGCAAAAATAATGTCGGATGAGGATATTTTTTTAGTGCAGCAAGACATGAGCGTATATATTTTTACAGTAATAATTTTAGTCTTGTTATTCTTTTTCAGCAGATGGGGATATAATTGTTACAAAAGTATAACGAGTTCAGCCGAAAAGATTCTTAAGGAATTGGAGTAATTTGAATCCCGGAAGACCAAGCAATATTGATGGCTCCTGTTAGTGCAGGGGCTTTTTTCTGTTTTATATCCGGAAAGTGACCTTGAAAGGGATACTATGAAACAATTTAAAATACTATATATTTATTAGTTCATTATTCAAACCCTTGAATGTGGCCAGCATGCCTAAATTAAACAATCAATATTTTTTCTCTCTAATTCTGATATTTTCATCTGTTTTTATCGCTTACACCCAAAAGAAAAATGATTCCTTCCGATTAAATATTCGCAAAACCTCCTCAACAATGGTAATAGACGGCGTAGCGGACGATCTTGCATGGAGGGATGCTGATGTCGCAAAAGATTTCTTTATGGTACTGCCCATGGATGAAGGCCAGGCAAATGAGCTTTCGGAGATCAGGATGACATATGACGATAAGAATATCTATTTAATCGCAACTTTTTACAACACTACCAAGGGAAAGAATTACGTGGAGTCGCTACGTCGCGATTTTAGTTTTGGTAAAAATGACAACTTTCTTTTATTCATAGATCCCTTCAACAACAAGACCACCGGCTTCACATTTGGTTCTAACGCTTCAGGGGCCCAGTGGGATGGTACAATGTATGCCGGGGGGAATGTTGATTTGAATTGGGATAGTAAATGGGTCTCAGCAGTTAAAAACGATGCAGATAAATGGGTTTTTGAAATGGCGTTGCCATTTAAATCTATTCGTTATAAGGACGGTGTTAAGGAATGGGGCATAAATTTCAGCAGATTGGATCTGAAATCGAGCGAAAAATCTAGCTGGACACCTATTCCAAGACAGTTTCCCACATCTTCACTTGCCTTGGCCGGAGTTCTTGTTTGGGACGAACCACCGCCTTCACCAGGAGTCAATTTTTCCCTGATTCCGTATACTTTAGGGACTGTTGGTCAGGATATTGACCAGAGCGATCAAAATGAAATAAAGGTGGGAGGGGATGTTAAATTCAGCCTTACCTCTTCCCTGAATCTGGACCTGACAGTCAATCCTGATTTTTCGCAGGTAGAAGTGGATAGACAGGTCACTAATCTGGACAGATTTGAACTGTTTTTTCCTGAAAAACGACAATTTTTTCTCGAGAACGGAGATTTGTTTGCCAGTTTTGGGTACGAGGATATCAGGCCGTTTTTTTCGCGAAGGATAGGTTTAGGTGTCCCCATCCATGCCGGGGCAAGAGTAAGTGGGAACCTCAATGAAAACTGGCGATTGGGCCTTATGGACATGCAAACAGCGGGTGTAGCATCCACTGGGCGGCCAAGCCAAAATTTCGGGGTACTTTCATTACAGCGAAAAGTGTTTAGCAGATCCAGTATCGGACTTATGTTTGTCAACAAACAATCTGTCAGTTATCCTCAGGAATCGGATTCGCTTAAGACTTTGTACCCCGAATTCAACAGGAATTTTGGTTTGGAATACAACCTGGCCTCAGCAGATAACTTATGGTCCGGGAAAGCCTTTATACTAAAGTCATTTGCTCCTAATCAGGTGGGCAATGGCGTTACACAGGCAGCTAACATTGAATATAGAAGCAGAAAGTGGAGTTTTGGGATTCAGGAAGAATCAGTAGGAGAGGAGTACACTGCTGAGGTGGGCTTTGTGCCAAGAAGGGGATATATTAATCTCAGTGCTTTTGCCGGACACCTCTTCTTTCCAAAAGAAGGTAAGGTGGTAAGCCACGGTCCGGGAATTAACACAAGTTATTTTTTCGACTCGGGTTTTGAACGTACAGACAATCAAAATTCTCTTGAATATGTGATAAACTTCAGAAACCGGAGTCAGTTAGGCGCTGAAGCAAGCAATGAGTTTGTTGAATTACTGTCTCCTTTTGATCCAACAAGATCAGGGAAAGATTCTCTGGCGACCGGGACAACGCATCGCTGGAATTCACTAAAGGTGGCGTATGAAGCCAAACCCCAAAGTTTATTTACCTATGGGCTGGGCGCGCAATACGGAGGGTATTATTTAGACGGCACCAGGATTGGGCTTATAGCAGAACTCGGATACAGATTTCAACCATTTGTCAGCCTTAGCTCCAGTTTAAACTACAACCATTTAGACCTGCCAGCCCCCTGGAATACTACAGCATTTTGGCTTATTGGTTCTGAAATTGATGTTACCTTTACCAACACCCTGTTTTTCGCAAATCTTTTTCAATACAATGAGCAATCCAGAAATTTTAATTTAAACTCCAGACTGCAATGGCGCTACAAACCCGCCTCCGACCTTTTTCTGGTATATACCAACAACCAGTTGATTTCACCTCTTCAGGGAAGAAGCTGGTCGCTAACATTAAAACTCAACTATTGGTTTAATAACTAGTTAAAAGTAATGAACAACTCCGGATATTCTGGCACCCCGCTTTCACATAAGTTAGGAATTAAAGAAGACCAAACTGTAATTCTGTACAACCAGCCTGATCATTATTTTACCTTTTTTACAGACTTTCCAAAGGTAGACTTGGTTACAGTTGCTAGAGCAGAATCTGTAGATTTAATACATTTTTTCTGTACACATTTAGAAGAGCTGGAGAGGAATTTTGACGCCCTGAAATCACGTTTGAAAATGAATGGTAGTTTTTGGGTTAGCTGGCCCAAAGGAAGTTCAAAAATCGCCAAAAACCTGGATGGAAATATTGTAAGAAGGTTTGGTTTAACTCATGGACTGGTAGATGTAAAAGTATGTGCAATAGATGCAGACTGGAGTGGTTTAAAATTTATGTACCGGCTAAAAGACAGAAAGTAGTTTAACAACTGCCAAATTCATATTGGGGATTGGCAAAAAGAAGATTTAGCCCTTAAAAGATGTCCAGTTTTGGTACTCTATTTCCATACTTGTATCTCTAACACTTACCGCGGCAAGATAACCATCTGCGGGGATATAGGATATTAATTGCCATTCTTCCTTTTCTTTTATGTCCCATTTAGTTTGCAGTACTTCGGAACTGAGATCGTCATCAAGTGAAACTGCAAATTCATCTAACGGAAATGAAAGGCCAAGCCCTTTTGCTTTTATAAACGATTCCTTACGGGTCCAGCAGCGATAAAAACCCCTATCCCGATCAAAATCATTCAGCTTGTTTAAGGCTTCAATTTCCATTTGAGAAAAATTTTGTTCCGCCAGGGGTGTAACGTCAAAGTTGGATTTAATTTTTTCCACATCTACCCCTATGGCCTGTTCCCAACAGAATCCCATAATAATTACATTCCCGGAATGTGATATGTTGAAATACGGTGCTTCAAAATCTTCCAAAAAAGGCTTACCCAGTTCTTCGTATTCGAATTGGAATTCTGACGGATGCTTATTGGTATAGTAGCCCAGAAGATGTCTTAAAATTCCTCTGCCAATGATAAAGGTCGCTCTATCTTTCTCAAAGCGGAATCTTTTAGCATGAGCAAGTTCGGATGAAGACAAATGTTGTTGATACAAAGTTGCACTTCCGCTCAACCTTTGATCAACAGTCCAAATTGCAAGTGTGTTTTTTTGGAGCATTATTATTTCTCTGGGCTATAAATTACAGTTAGTACTATCTTGCTGCCTAAACACTTTCTTCTTCTATAATATCGGCTAAATTCTTCACATGAGGCTCTTCAAATATACTGAAATGGTCACCTGAGGTATAATGTACTTTTAATGCTGATTGCGCCCAATATTCCCAAGAAGCAACTTTTGCAGTCTTTAACTTCGGGTGTTCCATTTCTGCCAGGATAAGTACCAATGGGGCATTAAATTTTGTCCATTTGTAGCGATAGTATATTGTTCTCAAATGCAATCGCACCTTTCTGAGGTGCTCAAGTGTTTTGTCATTTCTGATCTTAAGATAAAGTGGTAATAACCGTTGTCGGAATCTGTAGACCAAAGAAGTCTTTATGCTTAAAAGTGGCGATTGGCTAAAAGATTTGAAGTAGTTGCTCATGCGCTTCTTAAAAGTACGTCTTTGCAGATTAGGTTGGCTACCTCCCCAGCTATCTATAACCATAAGATTTACAGACTTGCCCATTTGCTGTAGCTGTTTTGCCATCTCAACTACTATTGCACTATAGCAATAAAATACAAGATTATATGTCTTGACATCTGGTATCTGCGAGATTTCAGCAATATAGTCCCTGCTCATTTCTTCAATATTATCATGCATTGGGCCGTCTCCATGAATCCCTTTTGGCTGAACCAGATAGACAGGTCGTTCTTTATGCAATAACATCGACATTTTTTTATAAAATAAAATGTGTCCCTCACCGGCATGGATACAAAATACGGGAGATTTACTGCCCTCTGGTTTTAATGGAATAAGGTAGTCCCAGGCTTTCTTCTTTTCAGGAGCTTTATTCTCTTTAATTTCTTGTGTCAGGCCAGCAATTGTCGGATGAAAAAGTAAGGCAGTGACCGGTAATTTTGTATCTAGTTGCTTATTAATTCTGGCTATCATTTTGAGCGCCATCAGCGATTTGCCACCAAGTTCGAAGTAATTGTCATTGACCCCTATTTCTTTGTTGCCTAGTACATCTGCCCAAATCGCTGCCAATTCAGATTCCAAGGCATTCGTAGGAGCAACAAATGTTGTCTTTGAACTACTCTCTGCCAGATCCGAGGATGTATTTATCGAGAATGTTGGGGATTCTATGCGCCCAATAATCTCTTGTATGGTAGCCCTCGGCTTATCAATTATGGTGTTGAGTAGCATTGTCAAATTTTCAGACAGCCAATTCCTAGTTTCCAAACTAATTTGATCGTTTTGAAAAATGAATGTAAAAACAATCTCAGCGTGGGGAAGAACCATCAATGATAAGGGATAATTTGAGGTAACACCACTTTTGAATCCCTGTATTTCTATATCACCACTTTGTACTTTTTTAGAGGGGTAATTTTCAAAGATGACGATACTATCGAAGAGGTTATTTTTAGTGGCTTCTTTTAATAGATCTGAAATTTCGTTCTGACTTACGTGCCCGTGTTTTAAGGCACTAAGCTGCTTTGTTTGATATTGTGATAACCATTCATCAAGCCTCATGTTAGCAATGACATTACCGCGGATAGGAAGTATATTGGTAAAAACCCCACACAGCAACTCCATATTAGGGAAGTCATTTGAGCGCCCAGATATGACCGATCCGAATATGATGTCGTCATTACTAAAGTAAGCACTCAGCAAGAGGGTCCAGGCACCCTGAATTAAAGTGTTTAGGCTTAATTTTGATTTTTGAGCTAAACTGTTTAATGCCTGAGAGACTTCTGCGGTTAAACGAATTTTTTTAACCGACTTGTTTGAAGGATCGTTAGCTAGCCCGGCAGTATTAAAAAGACAAACTTGCTGAAAGCCTTCAAAATACTGTTCCCAAAATTTGCTGGTTTCCAAAGGGTCTTTCTTTTTTAGCCAGGCATAATAGGATTTTAATGGTGGCAAAGCCCCCAAGTCTAAGATTTCATTTTTGCAAATTGCATCATAATAGGCCAATACATCCCTGATTATATTGCTGCCAGACCAACCATCGAGTAAGAGATGATGACAAGGCCAAAGAAAATAGTGACTATTTTCAGCAAGGGTAATCAAATGGAATTTATTAGAAGGATTTTTTTTGAAATCTGTCCCCTTTGCCCTGTTTTCTTTTTTTTGGAGTGTAATTTTCTCCTTTTGTTCGTCCGATTTTAAATGCTTAAGATCATTATAATGCCATTCTGCAGTAGCACCTGGGTGAATTACTTGTAAAGGTTTTTCGATATTTTCCCAATGTACTGTAGTTCTGAGAATCTCATGCCTGGCAATCACCATGTCCCAAGCTTTAACAAATGCCACTTTATCCAGTTGGCCTTTAATTCCAAATTCGACATGTAAGAAACCTTCATCCCATTGGCTGTGCAAGTGGTGAATTAGAATTCCCTCCTGCATTTCCGAAAGCGGGAGTATGGCCTCAATTTTAGAATTCTTGGCAGTATTCATAACAAGATTACATTCCTTTCAAAAGATTATCTAAATCTTCCTGACTAATATTTGCTTCTGGGAAATCTGAGGGAGTATATTCACCAGATTCCTTATTCTGGCAATATCGAATAATTTCTTTAATTGTTTCCCCAAACTTATCAGCCAGCTTTTCTATAGTGGACACTTTATATAGTTTGTTGGTATAACTCCAGCGCAGACTAAGCTTGCCATCAATTATAAATGAATTGATTTCTATGGAGTAAGAGCGTTCGCTTGAAGGATGACGACTGCCCTCTGAGATTGGAGTAAAAGTTATTCCAGCATCGTCTTTAGATTTGGTTTGGTTGCCTAAATAATTAAATACGAGTTGAGGCTGTTGTTGTAATGAATTAGCTAATAGATCTTCTGAAAGATATTTTAAAATGCCATATCCTATTCCGTTGTTAGGTACATTCCGAAGTTGCTCTTTTACCGTTTTAATTTGTTCCCCCAGATCATTTACAGAATTATTCATTACACTAACAGGGAAATAAGAAGTAAACCACCCAACCAGATTAGAGGCATCTTCGGTTAAACAGTCAGCAGTTCTCCCGTGGCGTTCCATTCCAAAACAAAATTGCTTGAGCTGTGCCCAGTCTCCAATGGTAGCTGCTAGAGCAGTGATGAGTAAATCATCGGTTTTTGTGTTGTATAATTCATTGGTATTATGCATTAGTAGGGTCGTGTTTTCTTCATCCAACGTCCACTTTAAACTATCAACAGCACTTTCATGATAGAGCGTCTGATCATACTGAAAATCTGCAGGAAACTTCTGAAGCTTGCAAGTTTGGGATTCCCAATAAGGAAGTTCGGTTGTTATCTCTGATGATTTGGCCAAGGCGGTCAGCTGGTCTGCCCATTTTTTTATTGTCGAAACCTTTTTATCCAATTCCAACGGATTATTATTCAGCTTCCGACTTATCAATTGTTTAAGATCGCTCTGAATGATGTTCCATGAGATCATATCGGTAACCAGATGATGTGCTACTAGATAGACCTTATTGTTATGATTCTCACTTGTTTCAAAATATACACATTTAAAAAGACCTCCCGAACTTAAGTCTGTAGCCTGCTGTATTGAAACAAGCTCTTTATTAATTCGAGTTTCCAGTTCGTCAATTTCGTTTATTGATGATATATCTATAAGGTGAAAACTCTCAATATCGTTGCTGCCTCGTACTTCTGCCGCCCAATGGGTATTCTCATTTTTAAAACTTAGACGCAAGGCATCGTGATGTTTTATAATTTCTTTGATTACCTCCTCCAATTCAGAAGGATTAGTATGCTGTATTCCGTTAATTTTAAATATTTGATTCCAATAATGTGGAGCAGATTTGTGCATTTCAAAGTACCAATGTTGAATTGGTGTTAGCGCAACAGCACCTTCAATGGATGTTATATGGACTTCGTCATCCTCGCTTTTTGCGAAGAGGGCAAGTTCTCCAATAGTTTGGTTTTCAAATAGTTGATTAGGACTTAATTGAATTCCTAATTTCCTGGCCTTGGCGACAATTTGAATACTAAGAATAGAATCACCACCAATTTCAAAGAAATTATCAGTAGTCACAATTGGGGAGAACGCCAATACGTCTTCCCAAATTGCAATTAATTTTTTCTCGATTTCTGAAGTAGATTTATTGTCTTCTTCAGCTGCCTTTTGAACCTGTGAGCCCGACTTTCTCAATGATGCCTTATCAATTTTCCCATTTGGTAAATACGGGAAATTATCAACATGTTGCACAGCCGAAGGTATCATATGTGCGGGTAACTGATCTTTCAAATAAGCCTGAAGCGCCTCTGGCTGAAAAGAATCACGAGTGCTAATATAGGCCACAAGGCGTTTGGAGCTTTTCTTTTGGGAAGAAATACCATTCTCATTCCCCAAAGTTTTAAGCTTATAGAGCAATAGTCTGCGCTCTTCCAGGCTAAACCCTTCTATTGTTGTTCTGATCGATTCTGTCATTATTTTACCGCCTTTACAACTGCTATTCTATCTGCCCACCAGGCATCCTTAACATCATCGGCCATTTGAAGAGGTACTATCTCTACCGAGAAAGAAGTGAAATGTTCTAATAATCGTCGTTGATGTTCCCTGCCAAGTGAATTTATTTCATTTGAAAAATAAGTAAAGCTTCCTCCAGGCTTCAAATGTTCACTGGCATAACTAAAAAAATGTTCCGCAAAAGTGATGCTTCCATGAACGTAATTCATATACTCATCTTCGTTTAAAGGATATGTGTGAAAAAAGATGCCATCAAACATACCAAGATCGTCTATAGTATCTTGCCATAATCCATGAACCAATCTGATATCTTTCCCTTCATACTTTTTTTTCCAGGCTTCAAAAGTAGCTACTACATCATCATTACATTCGATCAAAGTATGCGAGGCAATCGGATATTTTTGAATCATATCTGCAGAAACACCTCGTCCAAATCCAATCTCAAGAATATCCCCGCCCTCTTCACTGATAACCCGGGCCATGACTTCCATGACCGGGATAAGGTAATCTTCCATAATCTCCTCATCCTCCATTACTTTTTGTTGTCTGTCTACTACGCCTTGATTTACAGACACACCAGGCACAAATTTTTTTGTCTGTTCATTTAAAGCGTTCAGATCGGCTACAAATTCCTTCATAGCCCTATTCATAACTGCATTACGCTGTGCTTCGCGAGGTGGAGCAATAAATGTATCATCCGTAATTGTAACAGAAATATCAAAAGAGTTCGACCTTTTTATTTTTTTCATAGCACTCGAATACTTTTATTCATGCAATTGTTTTAGTAAATATTCTTTTTCGTCTTCATTAAGCGTCTTGATGGATAAAAGAAGTGATTCTATCTGCGATTGATCCTTGAAATTCTCAAGGTAATCAATAATGCCATCTGTATCCGATTCTGAGACATGAGCAGCCGTTTCTTCCCTGCCAGATTCCTCTAGCAGTACCACTGCCTTGTCAACACTGGTGTAATTCTCAACTGTCTTTTCAATTTCCCCTAATTCTACTCTAAATCCCCTGATTTTAATTTGTTGGTCTACCCTGCCTAAAAATTCAATTTGTCCCTTGCTGTTGTAGCGCCCCAAATCTCCTGTTTTATAGAGCTTTTTTACAGCACTACTATCAAATGAATGGTTTATAAATGAATTAGCAGTGCGTTCCGGATCATTGAGATAACCCTGGGCTAACAAGGGCCCTCCAATATATATCTCACCTTCTGCACCAATGGGCACTAATTGACGTGTCTCATTTAATAGGTAGATTTCTGCATGGCCTACAGCTTTCCCTATGGGGACAGCTGCGTCCCTGTCCTGATCTTTCGTAATAGGATGAGCAATACACCATACGGTTGCTTCCGTTGGCCCATATTCATTGTATAGCGCTACATTGGGTAGTTTTTCAAAATGTGCGTCACAGGTGGCAATACTACAGGCTTCTCCTGCGACTATAACGGTATTTAAGGATCCAAGTCTATTGATATCACTGTGGTCCAAAATTGTTTTGTACAAAGAGGGCAACATCAGTGTATGCGTTACGGAATTGTTGTAGATAACTTCCTCCATTTTAGCGATGTCCTGTTCCAATCTTTTTTCCGCGATCACCAGGGTACCACCTGTGCAAAGACTCCAGAAAATTCCTGCTTTAGAACTGTCAAAGGAGATAGAGGATAGTAACAAAAAGGCTTTGGGATCATCCGGGTAAAAAGTAAGCCTGCCTTCGGTAGAAAGTATAATGCTTTTATGGCTGATTGGCACCCCTTTAGGTTGCCCACTACTTCCGGAAGTGTAGATTACATACGCCAGATTATCTTGGTTTGCCTTAGGAAAGCTAACAGAATTATTGATTTCAGATAATTGAGGGTCTTCAATTAAATGAACTGCCCCTTCATAGCTTTTAAAGATAGCAGCCAAACTTTTTTGGGTAAAAACCAGTGGAACCTTAGAATCTGACAGCATAAAGTTAATCCTGTCCTCTGGATATTCCGGATCTATTGGCAAATATGCGCAACCCGCCTTTAGAATGGCAATCATTCCAATAATCATTTCTAAAGAGCGTTCCATGCACAGACCTACGATTTCATTTCTACCCTTGGTTTGGGTTAAAATATGCTGTGCAATTATATCCGATTTTTCCAGCAACTCCTGGTATGAAATACGCTGGTCACCAAAGGCGACAGCGAATTTTTCAGGACTTTTAATTCCTATTTCTGTAATGATATCATGAATACCAAGATAGTTGCTAAAAGGCCCATCATTAAAGCTCTTTTCTGGCATTAAAACAGCAAGCTCCCTGGCATTAAGCATGGAAGTATTGCAGATTTTTTTCTCGGGTTGTTCAAGAATATGATCTAATAATGTTCTGTAATTTTCATGAAACCTCAAGATCGTCTCTTCTTCAAATAGTTCTTTAGAATATTCAAAAGAGGAAGATAGAAGGCCATTTTCGTTGGAAATAAACATCGTCAAATCAAATTTTGAGACGCCACTGTTGAGCAAAACATAGGTCATTTCCACGTCTGCACCAAAAGATGGCGTTTCGGGAATGTCATGATACATAAACATGCCCCTGAAGAAAGGGGTTTTACCGGCGACCCTTTCCGGCTTCAATTCTTTAACCAACAAATCAAAAGGAATATCCCTGTTAGAAAATGCTTCCAGAACAGTTTCATTCACTTTTCCAGCCAATTCTGCAAATGAATCCTGAGCAGAAAAAGTAGTCCTTAGAACAATGGTCTCATCAAAAAAGCCAATTAGATTTTCTAATACCTTCCCTTTGCGCAGGGCAATAGGTGCTCCAAGCAAAATATCTTCTTGCCCCGTATATTTGTAGAGCATGAGGTGGTAAACAGACATGAGAAGAACATAGGGAGTTGTCCCCAACTCTTTAGAAAGTTTTAAAATTTTTTCAGACTGTAATGAAGTAAATGGTCTTCTAAGAGGTTCTCCTTTAAAGGCTGTACTTCCGGTAAATGCATGATCTGTTGGCAAATTAAGAGTGGGTAGCTCTCCGGATAGTTTCTGTTTCCAGTATTGTAATTGTTCTTGATCTATTTCCTGACTTTGCTGCCAGTAAGCAAAATCCGAAAATTGAATTTGCGCTGTCTTATCTTCTAGTGCTACTTCGGCTATTAAGTCCTGATAATTCCGGGCCATTTGCTCTCTAAAGAGTCCCATAGACCATTTATCGGTTATTATATGATGAACAGTTACTAACAAGTCCCACTCCGAAGCCGATATCTTTAATAAGGAAACTCTCATCAAAGGGGCTCTATCCATGTCAAAACCATAGCCGGCATCCTCTGATAGAATGTGTTGCTTTTGCTTCTCCTTTTCTGAAGCATTAAGCCCGCTAAGGTCAAATTCTTTGATATTTAGACTGGATGTAGGGGAAGTCTTTTGTATCAGTATACCATCTTCGAGTACGAAGAAAGCTCTTAAAATTGTATTGCTCGCATAGATGTTTTGCAAGCTTAGTATTAAGAATTCAACTTGTAAATTGCCTTTAAAAGTATAGAGATCAGAATAGTTGTAAACAGGATTCTTTGGATACAATTGCTCTAAAAACCAAAGGCGTTGCTGACCATGAGAAGCAGGAATCACCGCATCTTTTGGCGCCTTAGGAATGCTAGTGGTAAGCGATTGCTTTTTATCGCTAGCCTTCCATTTGCTTAATAGAGATTTCTTCTGACTACTGTCTTTCATTGGTAGAATATTTCTATATAATTTTACCTAAGTCCAAGTGAGACGGCTATTTTATATGCTTCCCTTCTCAAATAATCATCAAAAAGAAGATCAATCTCTAGGGCACGCTCAACAAACCAATAAAGTGATATAAAAATAAGAAGAACCGATAGAATTGTCAGAAAAATAGGATACAATTTTAAATTGCGAATAAAGTAAAGCAAGGGGAAAATAAGTGCAATAATTGCCACTTGTCCAATCTCCACGCCAACATTAAAACCGAGTAATGAAAGGGTTAAAAATTCACCATTAAAACCTAGTTCGGACAATACGGTCGCAAACCCAAATCCGTGAAATAATCCAAAAACGAAGGCGATAACCCAATCTCTTCCCCTAAAGATTGGCCGAATGTTGTGATAGGCTGCTAAACCGATAGATAGTGCTATTACAGACTCTACTATTCTTGAGGGGAGGTTTATCAAATTTAAAGAGGCCAGACTCAAGGTGATGGTGTGGGCAATGGTGAAAAATGTAATCACTTTAAGGATATACCAAAATGCAGGTTTAAATTTCTTCACAGGTTCCCAACTTGACAATTTGAAGAAGGCCGTAATTTTATTGCCCCCGGTTAGTACATTGGCATCTTTCCTTCTTCTCACAACCGAAGGAAGAATAAGGGCCAGTATAAAAAGTATATGATCCAGGCCTATCCAAATATGCCAAATACCCTGCCTTACCATTTCTACAAAACCCTTCCAGAGAGAGGTATCTGTTAGATCTAGTGTTTTATCCCTATAACTCTGTGTAAATTCTAGCGCTATTATTTTTTCATTATTAATTAGTCCTGCTTTCCAGTTATACTCTATACCAAGTCCATTGGAATGTGCTGGGTTTTCATCCAGAAATACAGAAAAAGTTACGTCCAGATCGTCTGGGGGCGGATTGGTACCTTCCAGTTCAAAATGAAAAGCAACAAAAGTCCCGATATTGATCTTGAGCAAACTGATTTCCCCCGTAAAAATTATATTGTTTACGCCGTTCACAGAAGAAAATGCTGCATTTTTTAAGATATAAGCCTTTATTTGTTCTTCATAAACCCTGACTTCTTCAACTGTAGGATGTTTTTTAAGGTCCAGACCCAAATATTTATTAATGTCTACGGCATTCATTTCAAAACGCCCTTCAATAGCTGTGGTTTCGTATACTCTTAAATAAATGAGACTCCTGTCTGGCCTGTGGGCGAAAATACTGATAGGAATCAATAGAAAAATTATGAAAACGAGTTGAACAAGTGTTCTTTTCATAGTGCTCTGGTTTTTCTTATTTTGAATAGATTGTTAGCATGGCATTTATGCAAGATTTGTTTAAGCTTTTAGTTCTATAAAAAACTATGAAATCTATTAAAACCCTTTAAGGCATTGAAATTATGCTAATAATCAGGGATTTAGAATTCTTAAACAATCTAAATTATTAATATAAATATGATATATTTTTTGTAATATAATTAAGTTAAAACGGTTTTTTCGATGATCTTGAATTATTCTTGGTCCATTGGTCGCTAACTCATTTGAAATCACCATTTACATGATTTACCTTTATAGTCTAAAAATTTATACTAAGATAACTTCAAAAATCAAATAAAAAAATAGACGTTTTAAAAGGCGCTAACCCCAAATAGGATGGTCTATAATCTCTCACATTTACTCGAAAAATCAGCCGAACGGTTTCCAAATAAGGAGGCTTTTCGATGCCTTGATGAGACCATATCTTATAGTGATTTAAACCATAAAGCAGATCAACTGGCATCTTATTTATTAGACAATGGTTTGCATAAGGGAGATAGGGTAGGTATTTATATGAACAGATGTCTGAATACTGCAGTTGCGGTATACGGCATTCTTAAGGCAGGAGGAGCCTTCGTTGCCATCAACCCATTTTCACCGCATAGCAGGACACTTACAATAATGCAGGATTGTGGAATAGCATTCATTTTAAGCACTCCCTCCCTGGCGAACAAAATAAAAGTGATATCAAAAGAGGCTCCATTTCTTAATTCGGTTATTGGGCTAGCTGAAAAAGATGGTCCAAAGACCATTTCCTGGGAAGAAATTTTTGATAGATCCCTGGAAAATTTTAGTCCACCTGAAATTTTAGGAAAGGATCTTTCTTCTATTTTATACACTTCAGGTTCTACAGGTATCCCCAAAGGAATAATGCATACGCATTACAGCAGTCTTAGTTTAGCGCGTCTGGAGGTAAACCTTCACAGTGCTACACATGAGGATCGGATTGGAAATTTTGCCCCATTACATTTTGATCAGTCGTTATTTGGTTATTTCTCAGGACCCCTGGTAGGAGCTACTACGGTCATTTTTCCTGATGCCTATGTGAAACTGCCAAAAAGTTTGTCAGCCCTGGTGGCAAAAGAACAAATAACACTCTGGTTTTCTGTACCTCTTATATTAACTCAGGTATTGCTAAACGGCGATATAGACAATCATGATTTTAGCGCTTTACGCTGGGTAAGGTTTGGAGGGGAGGTATTCCCGGTAAAACAACTAAGAGAACTAATGCTGAAATGGCCTCATGCCAAATTCATCAATTCCTACGGACCTTCTGAACTCTTCAGATGTACCTATTATATATTGGATGAACCACCCAAAACAAATGATCCGATACCCCTGGGAACGGTATGGGGCAATACCGAATATAAGATTCTTGATGAGAACAAAAAGGTCGTAAATCAGGGAAATCCGGGCGAGCTGGTTGTTCGCAGTGATACTCTGATGGTTGGGTACTGGAATAACAAAGAGCTTACGGAGAGGTCGTTTTACAGGGAACATCTGGCGTCCGGATACGATCATGTTTACTATCGGACCGGAGATTTGGTGAAAGAGAACAGCAATAAAGAACTTATGTTTCTCGGAAGAATAGACCGGCAGATTAAATTACGGGGGTACAGGATAGAATTGGACGAGATCGAGGCCACTTTGTTAAAACATGAGCGTGTAGAGGAAGCTGCGGTTATTCTAGTTCAGAAGGAAGATGGAGATAAAGAACTAGAGGCTGTTCTGCGCCTTTCGGAAGGAGCAGAGGTAAATACCAGGGAGCTGATGCTTTTTTGTAAAAAAATAATTCCATCCTACGCTGTACCGGAACATATGACTATAATAGATGATTTTCCAAGGACGGGAACAGGTAAAATTGACAGGAACCAAATCATAAAATTATTGGAGACCAAAGTGTTATGAAAGATAAAATTATTGCCTACCTGAAAGAGGAAATTTCGAATGAACCTTTGGACGATATCGATATAAACGAGGATCTGATCGGAAGCGGCATAGTAGATTCTCTGGGTATGATGCGACTTGTAGTTTTCCTTGAAAAGGAATTTCAAAAAAAAATAGGACCCGAGGATATGACGGTAGAAAACTTTAAAACAGTTCAAAGCATTGCGGATTACCTTACTGAATAGCATAGTAAAGTAAGATTACATCCTGGTATTGATGAAAAAAATAAAGCATGAAGTATAAGCTTACGGCGAATCAATTGGCTTTATGGGTGGGACAGAAGTTACATCCCAATATTCCGCTGTATAATACAGCTGCCTCCTATGATATATCGGGGACAGTAAATGAGGCTTTATTCAAAGAGGCTTTTCAAAAGCTCATCGACACTACGGACGCATTCAGAATGCAGTTTACAGAAGAAAACGGGGTCCCCTGTCAAAAGGTGAAAGAACCATATATCTTTGAGCTGGAAGTAATTGATTTATCTGATGTTTCGGGGGATGATCAGATTTCGGACTGGCTTTTGCGACGTACAAAACGCAATATGGAGATTTCACGGCAGTCCTTTGATGCTGCACTCCTGAGAATAGCATCAGACCGGTATATCTGGTTTCTCAATCTTCATCATCTGATTACCGATGGGGTTTCAAGAAGCATAATATTCAATAGATTGTCCATGCTTTATACTGCTTTATTGAACGGGCAGCAGCTACAAGAGGAAATCCAGGCACCCTCATATCTGGAATTCATTTCGAGCGAATTGGAAAGGGAGGATACACATACCTCAGAAGGGAATTATTGGTCAGAGAAAATAAAGACGGTAGAAAACTTATCCACATTTTATGGCCATCGGGCAATTGATAATTCCACGGCTTCTACCCGGGTAACAGTTCGTCTGGGGACCGAACGAACCCAAAAACTAAAAGCATTTGCTCAGCGTCCCGAAATAAGGAGTTTTAGCTTACAATTAACGCTGTTCAATATATTTTCAACTATGCTCTTGGCTTATCTTCACAAGGTAAGTGGTCAAAACAATTTAGCAATCGGCACTACTAACCACAGCAGAAGTAGCAGAAAATTTAAACAAACCGTCGGTCATTTTGTTCAGATTTTTCCATTAATATCCGAGGTTTTGGAACAAGACACATTTGCCAGTCTGCTGGGACGTGTTACTTTGGAAAACAATGAAAATTTAAAACAAGGAATATCGGGGATAGTGACACCAGAACTCAACCGAAGTTATAATGTTATTTTTAATTATATAAATACTGCCTTCCCAGGTTTTGCCGGTCTGCCCAGTACTACCTCCTGGCTTCCTAGTGGACACATGGATACCACACATTATTTTCAATTTCATATTGAAGATTTTAATGATAGCGGTAATTATTATTTACATTTTGATCTAAATAATGACATATTTACAGAGGAGCTGAGAAAGTACGTTCCAAAACATTTTTTAAAAATTGCAGATGGGTTTATAAGAGATCATCATGGTAAGCTAAGTGAACTAAGTATTATAACTAAAGCTGAAATACAAAAGATAGAAGCCTGGAATAACACAGACGTATTATTTGATCAAACCGAAACACTACTATCGAAATTTGAAGCTCAGGTTAGCAAAACACCTAATGCCACTGCATTGGTCTTTGGACAAAGAAGTTATACCTACAGTGAGTTTAATGAAAAAGCCAATCAACTAGCGCATTTTTTGATCGAAAAAGGCACAAAAACCAATGATATCATTGCCGTTAGTCTTGAAAGATCATTAGATATGATGGTTTGTATCTATGGTGTTCTTAAAGCAGGTGCCGCCTATTTGCCACTAGATACGACCACCCCGCCAGAGCGGTTACGATACATCGCTGATAATGCAGCTTTTAAAATATTACTTTTCAATCACGATGACATAATACCCGATCAATTAGAAAATGTAAGCTGTTTTCAATTTAATGAGATAAAAAAGTCGGTTTTTTCACAGGATAAGAAGCAGCAGCCAGAGATAATTACCCAAGCTGATCATCTGGCCTATGTAATCTATACCTCGGGCAGTACCGGTGAACCTAAAGGTGTTAAATGCCATCATAAAGGCATAACTAATCGTTTAAATTGGATGAACCAAGATTATCCAATCACAGAAAAGGATACGCTGATACAAAAAACCCCCATCACTTTCGACGTATCGCTCTGGGAATTGTTTTGGCCTTTGCAAGTAGGGGCTAAATTGATAATTGAGGTGCCGGATGGTCATAAAGACCCGGACCAACTCATTGATTCCATAACTACCAATAATGTTTCGGTTGTTCATTTTGTGCCTTCAATGCTGAATGCTTTTATAGGCAATACAAGGATAGCAGCTTGCCTGAGTTTAAGGCGTATATTTTGCAGCGGTGAAGCCTTAGCCTTGAATACGGTAAAACAGACGTATGAGAAGTTACCACATACGGATATTTACAATTTATATGGGCCAACAGAAGCCTCTGTTGATGTCACTAGTTGGCATTGTGCAAAAAATGATTTAGAAAAGGGGATCCCCATTGGCTTCCCTGTGGCTAATACAAGAACTTACATTTTAGATAAGCAACTTAAGCTTCTGCCAATTGGCATAAAAGGAGAACTATATATTGGAGGTGTTCAGGTGGCTTCAGGTTATTTAAATCGGGAAGCACTTACAAGTGAACGGTTCATTAATGACCCTTTCTCTAATAATCCTGCTGCTCAAATATACAAAACAGGTGATATTGCAAGGTATCGGAATGACGGTGCAATCGAGTATTTGGGAAGAACAGATAATCAGGTTAAAATTCGAGGTATTCGTATAGAACTAGGCGAGATTGAGAATGTTATTGAACAACATTGCGGGGTGTCACAGGTGGCTGTTATTGTAAATGAGAAGGATGTCCTAATTGCCTATTACACCGCAGATTCAATTAACGACATCCAGTTCAAAAAAATTCTTCTCAACTGGTTGCCCGAATACATGATACCGACTCATTTCAAAATTCTCAATGAATTACCACTGTCTAAAAATGGTAAAATTGATAAAGGGGCACTGCAAAAAATCGACACCTTATTTCTGGCGGAAAAAGAAACTTTTGTGGCACCGAATGGCGAAATTGAAGAACTTTTGGCTGCCATATGGAAAGAAGTACTTGAGCTTAAACAAGTGGGTATACACGACAATTTTATTACATTAGGGGGGCATTCTTTGGCTGCAATCAGAGTAACTTCAAGAATTAATGATGAAATAGAATTAGATTTTCGACTGAACAAAATATTTGAGCTTCCAACAATAGCGGAATATGCCGATTATATAGAAGCAACCTTGACCGAGCTCCTGGACCAGTAAATTTTTATGAAAAACGATAGCAGACATAACGAATTGAAAAAGTTGCTGATACAGCGATTGGCCTTAATTATTGCTGTATTCTATTTACTTAGTCCGTTTCAGCAACAATTGAGTAATCTCCTGCACACGCTATCGCACGATTTAAGTTTGCCAGATTATGTAATGACACATTCTTCGCCTATTACCACCGAAGGGACAGAAGCTCATCAATACGGAGATCATCGTACAGGGGAAATTATTCATGAACACCTCATTATAGATTTTGTTCAAAGCCTGCTGGGAGATCCTAATGATGATGAGCAACAAACAGATCCTTTAATTCCAACCAAATCTGTTGATAAGCATTTGGTGATTTACAGTTATTCTTTGGAAAATAAACCCATTATTGAACATAAAAATTTATTAGTCAGTCAGGAACAGCGCATCCGTGCTGGACATCCAAAATTATGGCTAAAACCTCCTATTAGCATAATTCACTAATTAAACGGCCCTGATAAAAGGAAGATTCGGCAATGAATCCGTAACTATCAGGTCTTTGATTAAATCTTCGATTTCAATTAATACCTCAATACCTCCTCATCATAACACAATTATCGGATGAGAGAAGGTAGAATTATTAACTAAAAAATCAATTATGTTAAAGTATATATTGTGTATCATCGGAATTGGCTGTTTTGGTATTCTGAGTGCACACGAAATTAATGGAACAATTACTTCAGATAGCAGCGTCCCTCTGGAGGGCGTAGGAGTTTACAATAAAACTACCGGTGCATATACTTATTCGAATATTTCCGGATATTTTGAATTGGATGACATTACAGAAGGTGATGTACTATTTTTTCACAGTCTGGGTTATGAAAACCAGGAGATAATAATAGCAGCATCTCAATTGGATACATCAATCAACATTGTTTTAAAAGAAGCGGCAGTATCTCTGGATCAGGTGGTACTTGTGTCCAAAGTTAATGTACTTAGTAAACTGGTGAATATGGATATTAAGACCAATCCGGTTAAATCTTCTCAGGAAATCCTGAGAAAGATTCCTGGTCTTATAATTGGTCAACACGCCGGGGGAGGTAAAGCAGAGCAGATTTTTCTAAGAGGTTTCGATATTGATCACGGAACCGATATTGCCATCAATGTGGATGGGATGCCTGTAAATATGGTATCCCATGCACATGGGCAAGGGTATGCCGACATGCATTTTATTATACCTGAAGTGATTGAAAATATCGATTTTGGCAAGGGGCCTTATTATGCTCAAAAAGGAAACTATAACACTGCTGGCTATATCGATCTAAAACTAAAGGAACGCATAGATCAGAATTTAATATCCCTTGAGGCCGGACAATTTAATAGTGTAAGGGGTCTAAGTCTCTTAAAAATATCGGAGGGAGACAATAGCAACGCCTATGTGGCCTCGGAGTTTGTTTTGACTGACGGCGTTTTTGAATCTCCGCAGAATTTCAACAGACTAAACATTATGGGACGCTATAACTTTAACAATCATATAGATGAAAAATTAAGCATTTCACTTTCACATTTTCAAAGTAAGTGGGATGCGTCCGGTCAGGTGCCACAACGCGCTATAGATCAGGGACTTATTACGCGTTTTGGGGCAATAGATGACACAGAGGGTGGTAATACAAGCAGATCCAATATTTGGTTCAATCACAGTAAACAAATAGATGAGCACAATATCATTCAAACAAATGCCTTTGTCTCTGCCTATGATTTTGAACTTTTTTCCAATTTCACCTTCTTTCTGGAAGATCCGGTCAATGCTGATCAGATCAGACAAAAGGAAGACCGTGTGATAATAGGAGCAGAGTCTAAATTCACAAGATCATTTCATATTGAAGATCACGATCAGCAATTTAATTATGAAGCCGGTATCGGATTCAGGTATGACGACGTAAATAATGTCCAGCTTTCCAGAACCCAGAACAGAAAAACACTATTGGAACGTCTGGCCTATGGGAATACAGATGAATTAAATGGATATAGCTATATACAAGCAACCTATAAAAACAGAAAATGGACCCTGAACCCAGGCTTAAGGTTAGATTATTTCAATTTTGACTATCAGGACTTACTTCCTGTAAATTATGAAAGCCTTAGTGAGAACAAAATATTTGTAGGACCTAAATTAAATGCAATTTATGCTGCTTCGGAAAATCTGCAGTTATTTGCAAAAACCGGTATAGGTTTTCACTCCAATGATACCAGGGTGGTTGTTGCCAATGATGGTAAAAAAATTCTTCCGGGCGCTTTTGGTGCGGACATTGGCGCAATAATGAAACCAACCAACAGACTTGTGGTGAATGCCGCATTCTGGAGTTTATTTCTGGAGCAGGAATTTGTCTATGTTGGCGATGCCGGCATCGTGGAACCAAGCGGAAAAACCAGGCGATTAGGGGTGGATCTCGGTTTGCGTTATCAGTTATTAGACTGGTTATATTTTAACGGGGATATCAACTATACCTATGCCAGAAGCACAGAGGATCCGGAAGGCCAAAACTATATACCCCTTGCACCAGACCTCACTTCTTCCGGTGGTTTAGCGTTCAGAGATCTCAGTAATTTTTCCGGAGGGATTAACTACAGATTTGTAAAAGACCGGCCCGCAAACGAGGATAATTCAATTGTCGCAGAAGGATATATGGTGACCGATCTCAATCTCAATTATTCTTACGACAACTGGACCCTGGGGATAATTATTGAAAACCTGTTTGATACCGCATGGAATGAAACCCAATTTGCAACGGAGAGCAGACTCTTCAATGAAGCCGCAGCTATAGAAGAAATACATTTTACGCCGGGAACACCATTTTATATTAGAGGAAAGTTATCTGTTTCTTTTTAGGAACGGTGCCATTTGGCGACTAAGGGTATAATATTTCATTTATATTTAGGTGTGGAACAAGGGATGAAAAATGGAACTGACAGGACAATGGATACAGGAAGAAGGATCTTTTTGTGTTTGTTGTTCTCCTTTTCCTTTTTTATAGCCCATGGCCAGGTACCGGATTGCACTATGCTGACAAATCCGTCAGACAGTGAAATTAATGTGCCTGTTACAGCTATAATCTCCTGGGGGGCAGTACCAAATGCTACAAATTATATTGTGACATTGGGGACAACTTCGGGCGGATCGGAAGTGCTGGACATGTTTGCGGCGGGCCCAGATTTAAGTTATACCCCTCCGTCGGGGCTTTTACCAAATACCACCTATTACATAACAATTATACCAAATAACAATAATGGCGATGCAATTGGTTGTATGGAAGAGAGTTTTACCACAGGCGACTCTGGCACAATACCAGGCTGTGTTACGCTCTTAAGTCCGTTAGACGGTGCTTATGGAGTGGCACCTGAAGCAAATATCACATGGGCACCTCAACCTGTTGCGGCAGGTTACTTCTTAACGGTAGGCACAAATTCAGGGGGTACTGATATTTTAGATAATTTTGATGTCGGTAATGTTACCACATATAATCTAGCTACGGATTTTCCAATTGTTCAGCGCATTTATGTTACTATAACTCCGTACAATGGTGCAGGGGAGACTCCAAGTTGTTCTGAATTTACTTTCAGGACCAGGGGAAATAATCCGCCTATGTGTACAGATATAATAGACCCGATAGACGGAGGTGAATTTGTATCTGTAACGGCAAATATTACCTGGATAAGAGACTTCAGTGCCTCTGGATATAGAATGACCATTTGGGAAAAGTCCATAGGAGGAATAAAGATACTGGATAATGAAGATGTTGGTACGGGTACTAATTATAAACCCCCGGACTTCATGGAAAATACGCTGTATTTTGTAAAAATAACTCCATTTAACGACCTTGGAGAGGCGAATAATTGCCAACCCATCTCTTTTACCACGGGGATTGCACCTCTCCCTCCGGATTGTACTTCGCTTATAAGTCCGGCAAATGGTGCCAGGAATATAGCTGTTGATACGGATATTAGTTGGAACATCGTTTCCGGGGCAACGGGTTATTTTTTATCCGTTGGTATTACCCCAGGAGGAGAAGAAATTGTGGCAAATGAAAATATCACCGGGAGTACTTCTTATAATTTTAGTGACGAGCTGCCGGAAGGATCAAAAATTTATGTTTCTGTTATACCTTATGGAGGAAATGGACTGGCAGAGGACTGTACAGAAGAGTCATTTAATACGACAGGACCGGAGGTGTTAACCGAAAATCTTCCTATTCCGCGTTTTTTTACGCCAAACAATGATGGTTTTAATGACCGCTGGATTGTTAATTCCACAGCCGAATTTGCTATAACCGGGGTATGGATATTTAATCGCTACGGACAATTACTGAAGCAAATAGAACCTGGAGCAGGATGGGACGGTAATTTTAATGGAAAACCGTTGGCTGCCGATTCCTATTGGTATCGAATAGATACGGAAAGTGGAAATTCTTTAGCCGGTTACTTTATGTTAAAAAGATAATCAGGGTATTTTATTGCTCCGCTACGGTAAATTTGGGAGGGGATTGCCAAAGCACATTAACAATCATCCATTTGTCATCGATCTTCATTAAGCTTATATAATCTATTCCCCATATTGCGGTGACTTTTGCTGCTGCCGTTTTATCGGACACTTCAAAAATTTCAACAAGCCTGGGGGTATTTTCATCTGCCTGCTTTCCAGTACCATTCCATCTTTTTGCAAGTCGTACCAACTGGTCAAAAGGCATCTCTAGCTGATCTGAATAATTTCCTTTTTCATCATTGAAATGGAATCCGGTCTTTCGAACAGAGGAATGGACGCTTCTATACGCCAGGGAGGTATCTGCCTTGTAGAATGCATTGATATAATCATAACATGCCGAGCGGACTCCCTCAATATCGGCAGAAGTGTCCTGGGCAATACCTAAATGTATTCCCAGGGCAAAGGCAATAATTGTAAATAGTGGTTTCATAATGGTGTTTTTTAGATTGATGTGGTATTAAAAATATAAAATAAAGAGATTAATCACCGCTATTTATGATAGTATTAAGAATTTCAGAACCACTGATTTTTCTATACTCTAAGGCTCCCGATTAAATTACTAACCATCAATCTGCAGCGTATCAATCGTCAGCTATTTTGACTTTCCAAAATAAATAGTTTAAGAGAATTTTAAGGAGAGATTGTCTATTGATTCCCTACCTTTTAGCTATGAAATTTAAATTAGGGTTTTTCTCCATTAGTTTATTACTGCTTACAATCAATGTTATTACAGCTCAGTATTCAGAAGATTCATGGAATGAACGCGATAAATGGATGAATGTTAGTCAATTACTCAAATGGGCAGATGTTCATAAGAACGGAAAGGTGGCTGATATAGGCTGCCACGAAGGATATCTGAGCATGCATTTAGCCAGAGTTGTCGGAGAAAACGGCATGGTCTATGCCGTTGATGTCAGGGAAGACAGATTGGAGAAACTCAGGGATCATGCCAATAAAAGACAGTTTCAAAATATTGTACCCACCTTGGGCGAATATGATAATCCAATGCTCCCGGAGAATAGGATGGATGTCGTTTTTGTAGTAGATGCCTATCATGAAATGTCTGAGTACAGGACAATGCTTTCACATATTCACAAATCTTTAAAACCCGGAGGAAGGATATTGATTCTAGAAAAACTCAAGGATCATGCAAAGCATAAATCCCGAAAAGAGCAAACCAATGCCCATACTCTTGCACCAAAATACGTGAAAAAGGAACTAAAGGAAGCTGGTTTTACTGTTACCGGAGAATATATAGATATTGGGAATTGGGAGAACGAGACAGGAAAAAAAATATGGGTACTCGTTGCAGTCGTACCCGAAGCCTGAAATCCGGCAGCTTTGTGTTGGCCCTGGTAGATTTCAGCGAATAAATAGTTGTTAAAATGAAAAAATTCACTTTTATACTTTGCCTTGTGTTATGTTCACAGCTGCAAAGTCAGTCTAAAGCAGGTAAAAAAGCAGACAGAATTGAAAAAGCCAATTTGGAATACGCCAGTACAAAAGGACTCATTAATTCTGGCACTTTTCTTTTTATAGCTGACAGGGCCATACCCATGGGAGGTGGCAGAGTCAGTTTAGTAACAATTTTTAATCAGATTAAATTTGTGGATGGGGTAGCGGATATTGTTTTACCCTACTTCGGCACGGTATGGGGAGGTGGAGGTTACAACCACCAACCCGGGATTAAATTTGAAGGGGTGGTTGAAAATTACAGCATTGATTATGAGGATCAAAAACGCAAAGTGCAAATTAAATTTGATTTAAAGAGCGGGACCGAAACCCATAATGTGGTGTTAACGATACGTCGTAGAGGATACACTTCTGCACATGTAAAAAGTAGTGGACGAAGTAGCATTACCTATGATGGTTATTTAAATCCACTACCTGAAACTCAATAAACTGTCAATTTAAAGAAAATGTTTCGCCAGATTCTCATTTTGAGTATTGTTCCTGTTCTATTAGGGTTTTTAATCTGGCAAAACGAATATCAGCTTCAGCGAAGCAATATGGTAACAGAGCAACTAATTCCCCGAGGCATTCATGATACGGCTACTTTGTTGGCCATGAGAAAGGTTCCAAGACACAAATTTGTTCCGGAAGATCAAATGCGATATGCCTATGTGGACGGGGCCTTATCCATAGGAGAAGGGCAGACAATTTCCCAGCCTTTTATTGTGGCCTACATGACTCAGTGTCTAAAGCTTAAAAAGGACAGTAAGGTTCTTGAAATTGGAACAGGATCTGGCTATCAGGCCGCGGTTTTGGCAGAAATAACTGATGCTGTCTATTCTGTTGAAATAGTACCAAAATTGGGTATAAAAGCCAGTGAACTATTAGATAAACTTGGATATACCAATATTAGTCTTAAAATAGGTGATGGCTACAATGGCTGGGAAGAGCATGCACCTTACGACGCAATCATAGTTACTGCCGGGGCAGAGAAAATACCAAAACCCCTCGTAGAACAGCTCGCCGTTGGTGGTCGTATGATAATTCCTGTTGGACCCCATCGGGGGATCAGACAATTGGTTCAGTTAGACAGGACTCCTTCGAGAATCAAGAAAAAAAATCTACTTGCAGTTAGGTTTGTACCACTCACCAGAGAGCAGGATTAAAGATAATACTACTTGTTTGCTCTGAAAACGGTCAATATAATCGCCTAATAATTAAAATAATCAGCTAAGCTTTACGTTTCTATAGGAATAACCCTATAAAATCTTATTATGAAAGGAATCTTGAATCTTACAAAATGCCTTACGGCCTTATTGGCTGTTGTCTTAATTTCCTATAGCTGTAGCGAAGACAGTGACAGTGTAAACAATGAAGAGGAACTGACTTCAACAGAATTAAAAGCTATACTGGAAACCGATGATGCAGCTGGAGTTGCAGATACAGTATTGGCAGAATTATACATGAATGATAGCAATAGTGCTAAAAGTGCGAACGAATGTTATGCTGCTGAATATACCGATACCGGTTTTGTCGTAGTCTTTGAAAATTGCGTCCTAAACGGTACGGACAATGTAAACGGTACACTTACCGTGACTTATGCGGTTGGAGAAGAAAGTGCAACGTTTACAGCTACATATGATGCTTTTTATGTAGGTGAAATTGAACTCAACGGTACAAGGAGTTACAGTGTGGATGGAAATGAGGAGGAAGGATCCTTTGCATTTTCTGTAACCAGTGATATGGAGGTAACCATGCCAAACGGTGATACCATTTCTGAAAACGGAACCAAGACATTTGGATTCACTTTTGGAGAAAATCTTGAGACCAGTACTTTTACCATCGCAGGAAACTGGACAGTTTTTGTTGATGGTAATACCTACTCTGTTGAAGTTACATCTACTTTAGAAGGTAATTTTAGCTGTGGGTACCTAACCAGCGGTAATATGGATGTAAATAAAAATGGTCTGGAGGTTTCTGTTGATTTCGGTGATGGAAGTTGCGATGATATTGTGACAGTAACATATCCCAATGGAGCAGCAGAGGATGTCTCTATAAAGGATTAAACAACATATTTCTTTAAAAAAAACCCTTATCATTTAGATAGGGGTTTTTTTATTTATCACGTTCTACTAAACCCCAAAGTGAGTCACAATAAAAAAGAGGCAATTTTAAATGCCTCTTTATTCATATCCACTTTGGATAGGTTGGGGGATACCGGCTTGCTTAGTAAACATAATTCCTGCTTTCGGTCCATCGGACTCTTTTGCTGTTTTTAAGAGATGAAAAGAAGGAAAACCTTCTCGATTCGGTTGGTGAATGATTGATGAAATGTTTCATTGTTTCTAGATTTTTATAGTTGTACGTTTCTTTTTTGGTTGCTGTTAGACGGTATAATTTCGTACCTCAGACCAGCGTACCCTTTTACTGTTCCTAAAATTTGAAAAGAATGAATATCTTCTCGATTCTGTTGGTGATTGATTGCTAAAATTTCTCATGATTTATTTCTTTATTTGTTATTAGATTTTTTTAATGTTTTTTGTTTCCGTAAGTCGTTCAATCCACTCCATCCGAAACCCAGTATCAGGTATTCATTAAGATTTTTATTGTTATAGATTGTTGTTTTCATGATTGCCGATTTAAACGACTTACACTTTATAGACGAGGAATTAACATTTTTGTTACAGTACTATGTATAAAATAGTACCGTTTTAAGCAATATTTAACAGATTGTAGCGATAGAAAGGGGAGGGCAGGAGTATATAAATAGCTGATTAACAGGTATATAAATTAATATACTCACAAATATGTTAAAATTTGTGCCTTGATGATTAAATTGATCATAACGCCCAATATCCGCAATATTATTAAAATAGGCATTGAAATAAAGGAGATTTGTTTCGGGATAGACCAAAACTTATCAGCAGCCAATTATCAATTATAGAAGAAAGATTTAAATTGATTTATTCTTTATTTAACTCGGCCAACAATTGCTCGTAATTTTCAATTTTAGTAAAAAGCTTACCGCCTAAATTTACAATAGGTGTTTCTAAAGAATCCAATAAAATACGGTTTGCAAAAGACCTGTTCAATTGATCCTTAATTTCGGGCCTTTCAGCGAGTTTTTGCATCGTAAACAGGTATTTACTGTTGGATAACGGAACTACGAGACTATCGCAGATTTGGCAATTTTCGGGAATGTAAACGGTAATGAACTTTTTTGGGTTAATTTTAATAAGCTTAAACTCTTTCTTTAATGCTCTTCTGGATAAGCTGTCATTTACTACCAAATCATAGGTGTAGGAAGGGCGTTTTCCACGTACGACCACAACAGTTTTCATATGCACCTGGGATGTTGCCGGAACCCTTATAAGTCGGGGTCTGGCACTGCTTTGCCTAAAGTTGGTCCCTTTTATTTTAAGCATTACATCCAGATCTTGTTCGTTCTCATTTACTGCGTAAAACGCCAGGCGGTTGGGGAGTTCTTTAGTGACAATTTTAATAGGTCGTTCCTGGCCGAATACCATTATCGTTCCTAAAAAAAAGCAAATTAGTAGTGTTCTCATCTTTTCATGCAATTTACCGGATCTTCAAGATAGGAATTATTTATAAAATGAATTAATCAGATGGTTTCTGAATACGGTCAGATTATTACATTGTAGCTGCGATTTACCTATGAATCAGATTAACAATTGCGATAAGTAGAGATACTAACTATTAAGCATATTAAATAACCCGTAATACTTTAAACCTATCCCAGATCTGCTTTTGGAAACGAGGCAAATCTCTGAATGGCTAAATTCAATGCAAAGTAGTATCTTTACTGCAGTTTAAAAGATGTTCATTAACCATCGTTAACTATCCATCCCGGATATTTTTTTTGATAAAATACTTAGCTTGTTGTTTTCCTGATTCGTATTTGCCGTTTTTACTTCTTTTTAAACTACAACTTAATACGAATTAAAACTTAATTATGGGGAAGTCTCAACAGACATATAGTAAAAGTGAAAAAGAAAAAAAGCGTTTAAAAAAGAGAGAGGATAAGCAAAAGAAGAAAGAAGCCAGAAAACTCGCCGCTAAAGAAAGAGGTGGTGGAATTCAATTTGCCTATGTCGATCATAATGGACAGCTCACGGATACTCCTCCGGACCCTTCAATGAAAATAAAAGTTGACGCTGAAAGCATTGTCCTTGGGATTCCAAAAAAGGAAGAAAGTGATGAGGAGAAATTTGACCCGGTAAGAAACGGGAAAGTTTCGTTTTTCGATTTCTCCAAGGGTTTCGGCTTTATTATTGATTCTGAAAATCAGGAAAAGTACTTTACACATGTAAGTGGCCTTATAGATGAGATCAATGAGGATGATAAAGTCTCTTTTGAACTCGAAAAAGGAATGAAAGGCATGAATGCCGTCAGGGTGAAAAAAATATAGACCAAATTCTACTTTTTCAATTATCCGGGATAAGTGTGTATACTTTTACTAACCTGGAACAACCTCATTTAAGTCGATTATCCCCAACATATTTCGTTTTGATAACCAACAATTTAAATATTGATCATGAAGACATTCAGTATTCAGGAAATAAATGAAATCTTAAACGGACAATTGGAGGGCAATACTTCAGTAGGTATAACCGGGCCTGAACAAATAGAAAGGGCTGGTAATTCTCATATCACTTTTATTGGCAACAGAAAATATGCGCAAAAGTGGGAATCCTCTAATGCAGCAGCGGCTATTATCAATAAAGATTTAGAACTTAGCCCAGGTAAAGATAAGGCCCTGATCAGAGTACAGAATGCAGATTTGGCAATGGCCAGATTATTGGAATTGTACCAACCGGAAGGACCAATTTTCGAAACGGATATTCATCCAACCGCTGTAATTTTGAGCTCTGCCACCATTGGGGAAGGGACAAAAATAGGATCGGGATGTTATGTTGGCGAAGGTGTAGTTTTGGGTGAAGGCTGTACGCTATATCCCAATGTCACAATTTTAGATGAAAGTAAAATAGGTGCTGGCACAGTGATATGGCCTGGTGCTGTGGTAAGAGAACGATGTGAGATTGGAGCATTATGTATACTTCACAATGGAGTGAGTATTGGAGCCGACGGATTTGGATACAGGCCCAGTGAAGATGGCAGGGGACTTACTAAAATACCACATATAGGCAATGTAATAATTGGCAATGCCGTAGAAATAGGAGCCAATTCCTGTGTAGACCGCGGCAAGTTTAGTTCCACTATTATTGGTGACGGCTGTAAAATTGACAATCTTGTACAAATTGGGCACAATTCTGTCATGGGCCGTTCCTGTATTATGGCAGGGAACAGCGGGCTCGCAGGATCTGTAACCCTGGGTGACGGGGTTATCATTGGCGGAAGTGCTTCTATAAAGGATCATACCACCATACATTCAGGCGCAACCGTCGGAGCAGGTTCAGGGGTTGTAGGTGATGTGGCCGCAGGTAAAACAGTCTTAGGTTACCCGGCTTGTGATTCCAGGGATATGCTAAAACAGTGGGTGGCGCTTAGAAAGTTAGCCAAAGGATAGAGCTCATCCATAAGTTATCAATTTGTTCAAAACATTTTTTCCGGGATTATAATCTGTCCTTGTTTTAATTCTTTAAATTATCCATGGAAATAGTTCGACTTTAATAAATAGGTATTATTAATATTGAATTCCCGTAGCAAACGAGCTAATTCGCTATGCAGCAGAAACCAAACACCACTTTAATAGTTTTAGCTTTCTTTTCAATATATTTTATATGGGGGTCTACATATCTGCTTAATAAAATTGCAGTAACAGAACTGCCCCCATTTATGCTTGCCGGAATTAGATTTATATGCGCCGGAATTATTATATTTCTTATTGCCAAAGCCCTAAAAATCAATATTTCTGTCTCGCCCAGGCAATTGCTAAATACAATAATTGCCGGATTTTTGTTTCTGACTTTTGGCAATGGAGTAGTAGTTTGGGCATTAAAATATGTGGATAGTGGCTTTGCTGCCCTTGAGATTTCTGCTCAACCTTTGGTCGTATTGTTATTGATGCGATTGTTGCAGGGCAAAAAAATACAACCCATGTCGGTAATTGGTGTCATCCTGGGATTTATAGGTATCTATCTATTGGTAAGCCAAAAAGAAATTATCAGTCAGGAAAATTCTATAATCGGAATGATAATGATATTTGTTTGCATGATTAGCTGGGGATACGGCAGTCTCTTTGTTGGGAAAGCCGATTTACCAAAGAATTACTTTGTGAATACCGGATACCAAATGCTAACAGGAGGGATTATGTTAATGATTGCCAGTCTGATTTTTCAGGAGAGCTGGACTTCTCCTCTAACATGGACCGCTCCTGTCAAATATTCCATGATTTTATTGATAGTGTTTGGTAGTATAGTGGCCTTTACGTCCTTTAACTATTTACTCAAAGTCGTCTCCCCGGAAAAAGTTGCAACTTCTACCTACGTAAACCCAATAATAGCTTTATTACTGGGCTGGTATTTTCTAAATGAACAGATTACCACTCAGTCTGTTATAGCGGCTGCAATTCTCTTAACAGGGGTATACTTTATTAACACCAGGAAAAAATTGGTGATCTTCTCGCGCTTTATGAAACAACCTTAACTTCTTATGAAAGCAGCGATTTACCATGAATTCCGACAGCCCATTAGCATCCAAAACCTGGAAGATCCAAATCCGGGGGATAACGGGGTGGTCATCAAAGTGGAGGCAAGCGGACTTTGTTTAAGCGATTGGCACGGTTGGATGGGCCATGATAAGGAGATTAAACTACCACAGGTACCCGGACACGAGCTGGCGGGTTATATTGTCGAAGTGGGTAAAAATGTAAAGCATTGGGCCAGAGATCAACGTATAACCGTTCCATTTGTCGGGGGTTGTGGAAAGTGTGATCCTTGTAATAACGGAAATCAACAGCTTTGCGACCATCAATTTCAGCCAGGATTTACTGCCTGGGGTTCTTTTGCGGAATTTGTAGCAATCGATTATGCAGATGAGAATCTTGTGGCACTGCCAGAACATCTGGATTTTGTGTCTGCGGCCAGTCTGGGTTGCCGTTTTATTACTGCATACAGAGCCATAAAGGAACAGGGGAAATTAAAACCACAACAATATCTTGCTGTTCATGGTTGTGGTGGTGTGGGCCTATCGGCCATCCAAATTGGCAAAGCACTTGGAGCTAAAGTAATCGCAATAGACATTTCTGATAAAAAATGTGAACTGGCTGCGAGCATGGGAGCAGATTATTGGGTTAATGCCAGTACCCAAGTTGTAGTTGAAGCTGTAAAAGACATTAGTAAGGGTGGGGTACATCTCTCCATTGATGCTCTGGGCAGCACAGAAACCTGTTTAAATTCTATTTTGAATTTACGAAAAAGTGGCAAACACATACAGGTTGGTTTGATGGCAGCAGATGACGAAAATCCACATATTCCCATGTCTTTAATTATCGCAAATGAGTTGGAGATATTAGGGAGTCATGGTATGCAGGCACATAAGTATAATGAAATGTTCGACCTGATAGCATCAGCAGGAATTAATTTAAAGAAAATGGTTTCAGATACGGTAACTCTGGATGACATTCCAGCCTTGTTACCAAAAATGGACCAGTTTAAAACAAGCGGTATTACGGTAGTAAATTCGTTCTAAAATAGTTTTACATAATTTTACCGCGTAAACTTTAATCCATTCCTAATGTTAAGAACGTTACTTTTTGTCCTGATAATGTGCCTGATTTGGAGTTGTTCTTCGCCAGCAGGCATTTCCCTTTTTAACGGTGAAGACCTGGAAGGGTGGCATATAGATGTTCCTGAAATGGATAGTATACCGGATGCCATTAACCCCTTTATAATTAGAGATGGTATGCTGGTTAGCCTTGGCACTCCGCAAGGGCATTTGATTACCGATAGCGTTTATGAGGACTTTAGATTGGAGATAGAATATCGTTTTGCCGATAAACCCGGCAATTGTGGTGTTTTGGTCTTTGCCTCTGTCCCAAGAGCATTATACCAAATGTTTCCTAAATCTATAGAAATACAAATGATGCATGAAAATGCAGGTGATTTCTGGTGTATTGTAGAGGATATCCAAACAGATAATATGGAATCGCGAAGAGGTCCCAGGGCAGAGTGGGGGATAACAGAAGGAAAGCTCAGGCGGATAAAGAACCTGACTGATGGATCTGAAAAACCGTTGGGAGAATGGAATCAAATGGCAGTAGAATGTCTTGAGAATGAAATTAAGGTTTGGGTTAATGGCGATCTGGTGAATCACGGTTATGGGGCCACAGCGAATAGCGGGCAAATAGCCCTACAAGCGGAGGGTGCTGAAGTAGAATTTCGTAAAGTTGTCCTGACGCCAATAGCTCAAATTACTAAATGATCTTTTAGATTCAAGCTATACAATTACGGGGAATGGCTATATGGACAAGGGTTAATAAACCTATGTGGTCTTGATTACCATTTTCCCTTTATTCTTACCGTGAAAAAGATCTATAAATGCCTGGGGGATATTATCAAATCCTTCCCGAATGGTTTCTACATTTTCTAATTTTCCTTCCTGCAACCATTGGGACAACGCAAGAATTGCTTCCGGATATTTAGATTCATAATCAAAAACAATAAATCCCTGCATCAGGGCACTGCTTCTTACCAAAAAACTGTGGACAGATATGCTTTTGGGAAATGAGGTGGCATTATACATAGATATTGCACCGCATTGAATGAGCCGGGCAAACTTATTGATTTTGAACAATACCGCTTCCGAGATGCTTCCTCCTACATTATCCCAATACACATCTATGCCATCCGGACAATGTTTGGCAAGTGCCTGTACCATATTCTCCGTACTATTATAATTTATGCCTTCGTCAAAACCAAAATCATTTTTAAGCATCTCTACTTTTTCGTCTGTTCCGGCGATGCCAATTACCCGCATTTCTAATATCCTGCCAATTTGCCCTACAATACTCCCCACGGCACCTGCCGCCCCGGAAACTACCAGCGTTTCACCTTTTTTGGGCTTCCCAATTTCCATAAGTCCTAAATATGCCGTCAGCCCGGTTAATCCAAGTACTCCTAAGTAGGCAGATAAAGGTGCTCTTGCCGGGTCAACTTTCAACAAACCGTGACCATTGGCAATTTGCATTTCCTTCCATGGTAACATTCCTGAAACAAAATCACCTACCTCAAAATTATTGTTTTTGGAGGCAATAACCTTTGCAACAATTCCTGAACTCATAGGTGCATTGAGCTCAAAGGGAGGGATATATGATTTAACATCATTCATGCGTCCTCTGAGATAGGGATCCACAGAGACAAAGTGAGTTTCGAGTAGCATTTCACCCTCCGAAGGTTCAGGAACACTTTCAGTTACGAACTTAAAATCGGAAAGTTTTGGCAGGCCTACGGGCCTTTGGTCTAACAATATGGTTGTGCTCATAGAATGTCGGATTAATGATCGCTCTTAATTAAGGGGAAGTTACGGGAAGTTGAAAAAAGAACCTAGTTGAATTAAGGCCAATACTTCATTTTTTTATAATTGAAAAGTTTAACAGCAGCCCAGCCAGACCGCTTTGAGATTGGCAGGTATCGGTTTTATGATGTAATTCCTTTTTTGAATTGCTTTTATGAGGAGTGCGAAACATTTAACCTAGGAGCCTTTGAGATAGCACCAATCAAGGAGAAGTAATACGAAAAATCGCTTTTAACTTACGAATTTTCTGCATATATTTATACTAATAACCACATACGTGGTTGTACGGATCCCCCATAAATATTCAGAGTTCGCACTTCCCCTTTGGGAGAAAAATTTGCTGTACCGCAAAGTGTATCAAATGGATAATTTATAGCCCCAAATATGATTAAAAACACTCTAAATTAAGAACGAGGACAGTTATTATAAGTTCTTCGATGGAAAGACCTTACGCTAGTCTTGTTTGGTCGACTTCATTTTACGCTAACCCTTTAAAACCCTTAAAATGGCTTTTTCAAATTTTTTCAGTGACTTATGGAGTAATATAAAGAAGGCTCCCACTTTTGTGCCTACCTATATTGAATTTACCCCGGAACAAACCGATGATAAGGATATCCAGAGGTTTGAAAAGATGGATTCTAATAAGCATTATTTTTTTGTTGGGGTCAGCGAAATGTTTTTATCCTATAAACGGAAGTGGCACCAGGGATTTTCACCAATGTTATTTTCGGTTTGCGGTTTCTTATATGATGGTAAAGAAATTGAGATTCCGTATGTAATAGGACCTTCTTTGCTAAAGGAGAATCAGATGAAATTGCCAGAGGGAATGCTCTTCTTAAATACCCCGGTTGTAGGTGTTCATCCGTGGAGGGGAAGAGACGTCTCTCTAAGTATAATACTCTGTCGTGTAAAGAAAACCAACTATGCTAAGAAATTATTGAATATTGTGGAAAAGGTATCCACCAGCCTTAATTTCTCAGCTGCACTTACGAATTACACTAAAATTGGTCATGTATTGTTTGACGGTATAGATGCGTTATTGGGGTTTGAGGAAACCAGCCCTGTGCTCGGAATAAACAATAATTATGGGCAGGCTGCCGGCAATAATTTGCGTCCGGGTTATTGTGCCCTCATAAACGAAGAAGATCTTGATAAATCCAAGTTTTGGGTGAAGGATAAAAGATTGCATTTTGGTGAGAGCCTCGAAACGGCCGAACCCTATCGGGCCGATGATTATGTATTGTATAAGATCGGTGTTTCCACAGAGCGTTATGATGAAGATTACCTTTCTTATTATGACAGCTATAAAGACCTCTATGAATTTATTAAACACCAGACTGATCTGGATAAAAAACAAAAGGAAAATTTTAAGTCCAAGCTAAGGGTTTTAGCTGTGGATATTATGACCTGCCCGGACCTTACAAGCCAACAGGCTGATCTTGTTTACGAAGAGAAAATTAACGAAATAAAAAAATTCATAGAAAAGATCTCCAAACTTAAGGGCGGTGATCAAAAGGTCAAGGAATTGGGGTTTGAAGATAAAATTATGAATAAGGCAATAGACGATTTAGGATTATAGGGCATGAATAACAATTTTTTCATAAAATATATGATCGGGCAGTACGATAATAAAGCCAAAGTCAAGTTTGGGGATGGTGCTGTTGATATAAATGATGATGACCTGACTGAAGGATTTTGTGTACGCGAAAAGGTCAAAGACAGGCGTGTGGTCAAAATATTGCGAAAATATTTAGATATGGACCTCAATGCAGAACAACTTGTAGTCTTTAATCATGAAGATTTTGAAGCGCTGGGCGAGTTGTTGCACGATCTGTTACTGATGGTAGAACCTCCTAATAATCTATTAAAACAATTTGGAAGGTGGTATGAACGGGTCGTGAATGATGAGGACGAGAAGATCATATATAATATTTTCCTGGAATTTGGCTTTAATGAAGAATTTGATGATCTGGCCATTCTGCCCTGGGAGTATTTTTTTTACCGGCAAAGACAGAAAGATGTGGTGATTAAAGAACCTTTCATTGCCGCCAATAGAACGGGGAATATCAATCTTTACCGAAAAATACCAATTGCCTTTACTGATGCCCGGGATCAAAGTGCTTTCGTGATTGAATGGCCCTTAAAAGTACTATGCATCATAGCAGAACCTTCTGGAAATTTGGAATTGAAAAAAAAGGAGGATGTTTTAAAATTCTTCCTAAAAATGGATGAGGAGCTGGGTGATAAAATACAGGTAAGATACCTTATTCAGCCAGATGCCAATAGAGAAGATTTCACTAATGAATTGGATAATGGAGCGAAAATACTTAGGAAGTTTACACATCCCGATGATGTGGGAGATGAAGTTTGGAAGCAGCTGGAAGAAAAACAACACAACAAAACATTTTCGCCCCAGGTAATACATTTTGTCGGTCATGGTTCAATTACGGAGAATAAGGGGGTGCTGATTTTTCCGGAATACAAGGATATAGATGAACTCTATCGCGAAAAGCCTATGGAGGATGCGGACTTTGCCAGATGCATTGAAGTTTCCAGATTGGATCCAAAATTGGTATTTCTTCATACCTGCAATGGCGGCCGCATCGTTGACTTTGTTAAAAAAAGCGGGACAGCAATCAATTTGATAGATAAACAAATACCGTTTGTTATTGCCATGCAAAATTCGATTCAGGAGAATAATGCGCTCGATTTTGCAGCTGAATTTTATGACGCTTTTTTAGAGGGTAATAATATCGGCATTTCAGTAACCCGGGGCAGGTACCGTCTGAGCGAAAAAGGGAAGTATAACCAGAAAGTCTTTGGGAGCCCGGTACTTCTTACCTATACGAATTATCCTTTGGTGATGAAGCAGAAAGAAGTAGTAGAAGATATTGCTGAGACCAAAGACACATCAAAGGCCATGGAGAATTATTTTGGTCCAACGTTTGACCGAGAACACGATAACGATAGGAGAGAAGACGATTATTCAAAGGTTGAGGAGATATATTTATCGCGGGAAGAGAACAACAGACAACTTGCCAATCCGTCGGGTACCGATTCGCGATATAGTCGCAGTGACAATATTGGAAAGTATACTGCACGCAAAACTACTGATTCCCGGGACGAAATCAGGAAGGAATTAGATAAAAGAGATTGGTCTGAAAAAGATTCACCAAAAAATTCAAATTAGAGAAGGTTGAGTAAGGTTAAAGATATACAGGGCCTCCTGGCCGAAAGTTATTATAAATCTGCGATGTCCGGAATGGATATGCGTAAAATGACAGATATTCTGGAGTCTGTCAGGGTAAACATCGAAAAAGGTGAAGATTTTGAAAAAACTGAAAAGAACATCAGGGCGCATTTAGCCAAAAACATAAAGGACAATAATTTTAACGATGTAATTAAAGACCTTCATGAAAAGATCAAAAGTCTTGAATATTCAAAGATCAAAGCTAAGATAAATGAGTATTCTGAAAAGGATCTGACCCAGGGCTGGAACTCTTGGTTAACTGCATTCAGCTATCAATTATCTAAATTAAATGATCACTACTTTATATACTTGCTAAATCTTAAATTTAAAGTGCCTTCCACTAAAAGGGATGTGTATAAAACAATAAGAAAAAGGACTAAATACGTTATCGAAAGTTTATGGGGCGAGTCCATTCTTCTATTCGAATTACTTATTGGTCTTGAGGAAATTCCGGACGCCACCAAAGTGGATTTACATATAATTGCTGGTCAAATTCAGCACTATCATCTTTATGATTCGGAAGAAGCTCTGGCTCATTTTGAAAAAGCCAAAGTTATTGAAGGTGAGACGGCAAAAACAGAAAGATTATTTGGAGAATTTTATATCAATGAGAGCAAATTTGATATGGCCGAAGCGCATTTACAGAATGCGCTAGAACTGGATGATACAGCCTACGAGAACTATCGTTCACTAGGGGACCTGTACAAGAAAAGAAACAAATATAAGACAGCTGCTAACTGGTACAAAGACGGGTTAATGAGAGATTCCGGACAGCCAACATTGTACAATAGTTTATTACAATTAAACGAGGATTCCGATTACTATGAAGCGCATCATACCGAGATCGACCCACTTTTGGATAAGATTGAACTGCTTGACGAAACCAGTGTTTATATGGCAATCAATAACGCTGCATATGTCTATCAAAAGAATAAGGATCTAAAGAAGGCTAAAATATATTATCAGAAGGCCATCGACCGAGAGCCTGGAAGATTACTGGGGCATCTGTATTTGGGTTACACCTATCTGGAAGAGGATGAGATGGAGAAAGCTGAACATACTTTTTTAAAGGCAGTCAGTCTGGACAAAGAAGCATTCGATGGTTATTGGGCATTATCTACTTTGAACAGAAAAAAAAAGAATTGGGAAGAGGTAATAAAATACCTGGACATTTGTTCCAAAAAAAGAGTTCAGTGGCATCAATACATATACAGTGACCTCGCATTTGCACATAACAAACTTGGCAATATAGACATCGCCAAAAAATTCTATTTGCAAGCCGTAGAAAAGGACCATAGTTCAAAGCTCTCCACAACGCCAATATATGATTTTGCCAACCAGCTTGATCTGAAAACAGCTGTGGCTTTTTTAAAGCAGTTAAGTAAGGTAGATAGAAGCTCGATTACAAATACAGTACACTACAGATTGGGAATTTTATATTATAAGAATAAAGATTATGATAATGCCATAAAGGAGTTTGTAAAGGCCGCCAAAGCCACCCCAGATGATCCTTTCGTCAGTGAATATCTTGGATTATGCTATGAGAAAACGGATAAAGCAGCTCTCGCGGAGGACATGTATCGCAGATCCATTGAACAAGCGCCGGATAATCCTAAGTTCTATAATCTCCTGGGCTATTTCCTGACCGAAATACAAAGATTTGATGAGGCCATCGAATATTTAAATAAAGGAATTACAATAAGACCGGACCCGATTTATTATGAAAACCTCGGATATGCCCACGAGAAAAATGGCAATGAGAAGGAGGCACTAAAGGCTTATACGAAAGCTCTTGAACTCGGAAATGAAAACAAGCAAATTTATGAGAACAGGCTTGGCGTTTTCTATAAGAATCAGGGGGATTATACGAAAGCTCTTAAGCATTATTCCAATGCTATAAAGATCAAACCACTTCCCGTTTACTATCAGAATAAAGCGCTGACACTTGAAACCATAGGTAAATTTGAAGAAGCAATACAATGCTATGAACAAGCCATTAAACTGGAGTCCGGGGATAGCACTTATTATTATCGATTAGCATTTTTATTGATTAAATCTAAAAAGTATTCTGAAGCAGTTAATTATTTAAAAAATGCGATTGACATAAAACAAGAACCTCTTTACCTGGAATCTTTGGGATATGCATACGAATACCAGGGTCTTGGTGAAGAAGCCTTAAAACAATATACCAAAGCCCTGGATATATCAACTTCTGACAAGGATATTTACGAAAACCGAATTGGGGTTTTTTATAACAATCAAGGCCGGTATAATGAGGCAATTGCGCATTATTCAAATGCAATTAAGATTAAACCAACGGCCAATTATTACGACAATATTGGGTTCGCCTATGAGAAAATCAGTGATATTGAAAATGCTATGGAAGCGTATAAACAGGCAGTAGAGATTGCAGACGAAAACAAGGACATTTATCTGAATCATTTGGGTATAGCTCTCTATAATCAAGGTAGATTTGAAGAGGCAATAACCTATTACCAAAGTGCAGTTCGGACTAATCCCATGGCGGTTTATTATGAAAACATCGGTAAAGCGGCTAAATTTAATGAGGATTTTGAACTTTTTGAAGAGGCTTATCTCAAGGCGGCAGAACTGGAACCACAGCATGGAAAGTATTTTTATGAGTTGGGCTGGAATTTTGTAATTAAATCAATAAAAATTGACAAAGCCAAAGAATATCTTAAAAAAGCCATCACTCTTTATCAAAAAACTCCTGAAATTGAAAAAGAAGAATTGACAAGTATGACATATCTGGGCGCGGCCTATCAGCTTGAGGGTAATTTTGATGAGGCTGAAAAGCAATTTAAAGATGTTCACGAGATAGACCCCGATAATTATCTTGTTTGTACGGTACTAGGCAAATTGTATTTGGAAAAAAATGATCTCGAACAATCCCTAAAATATTATAAACGCGCCCTGGAAATGGACTCAGATAAAATTGTTAATTATGATAATGTGGGCTATGTATTTGAAAAAATGAATAACTACAGCGAAGCCATTAAAATATACAGTAGTGCAGCGGAAAAAAATCCCACCTACTATGAGAAAGCGGCAAAGCTCTTTTTTACTAATGGTGATTATGAAAATGCGGAAAAATATATTAGATTGGCCATAGAAGCATTTCCCAAGAACAATGTATACCTCGAAAATTTAGCGCTAACCCTGCAATTTAAAGGCTCGTACAAGGAGGCCGAAGAAGTTTTTATAAAAGCAATGAACTTGGCCCCCTCACAGGACTTGGACATTTATCATAATTATCTGGGTAATCTTTATTTTGCACAAAGCCAATTTAAAACAGCTGCTAATCACTATCAAAAAGCCTCAGAATTAAACCCGGAACATCTGGTCTATCGTGATAATTTAAAGCTTTCACTGAGTAATTTAGATTCAAATAGTAATCTGCTTTCGCAATAAGGGATTGAAGTTTTTAAATAAACTCTGGCCAATACTTTTTAATTTTTTTTCTTAAAAAAGCCACACTTCTTGCTAACTGATCCATTCCGTCTACACCATCTTCTATACTTATCCAGCCATCGAAACCAACGCGTACTAATTCTGCAAAAATGGCGTCATAGTCATTAAGTCCCTTGCCAATTTCACCATGGCGGAGCCGTTTGGCGTAACCGAGTGATCCGTCTTCTTCATTTCGTAAGTCTTCAATTGTTCCTTCAATCAGGTAACGATCACTCGCATGCATGGTCACCACGCGATCCGAAATTCTGTAAAGCAATTCCAGAGGATTCTCTCCGGCTAAAATGGCATTACTTGGGTCATAATTAACGCCAAAATTTGGATGATGAATCTGATTTACCAACATACAGAAAACATCCATTTGTTGTGCGAACTCCGGAAATTCCCAAAAATCATCCTTATAATGATTTTCAAGAATTAAGGTTATATTGAGCTTTTCCGCAAGTGATAAACAAGCCGAAATACATGCTGCGGCAAGATCTACTCCTTGTGCTATTGTTAACTCTGGCCTTCGTTGTCCGGATAATACACGGCAATAGCTGCCACCTAATTGGTGCGTCATTCTTATCCAGTGCTGTTGTTTTTGAATTTCATTTTTCCTGAACTCAGGGTCGGGATGTGTAAAATCTGGCGAACAACAAAGCATGGGAATTTCCATGTTTAAATCCTCAACCTGCCTGCGAAATTTTGCCCAGTTCATTTGCTGTTCCATCTCCAGGAATCCGGCATACCATTCCAAACCTGCCACTTCTAATCCGGAGGCTAAGGTGATCCATTCTTCAACTTTCATACTGCCGTCTTTGCAAAGAGCTTGCATATATGCTTTCGGAAAAACTGCTAGTTTAGGCAAGAGATTATTCTTTAACGATTGTTATTAAATGATATTATTTACCAGCCCTTTGGCATATTACGGCCAATCATAGGAAATTGTTCTACTTCCAATACCTGTCCGCTAACAGGACCAGATTCGTCAGACAGGAGGTAAATAGCAGCCGTGGCCAGTTCTTCCGGTTTAAAGAGTCGTTTCGCCGGGGCAAACACTTCGGGAAGATTCAAATGCCAGTCGTCCTTTTTGCCCTGTTCTTTCTGGTTTACAAATTCATTATCCGTAAGTACCCAACCCGGATTGATTTGATTTACCCGAACACCGTTTTCTCTGAAAAGTGTGTCTCCCAGATTTCTGCTCATAGTCATCAAAGCTCCTTTGGAAATACTATAGGCCAGTAAATTTGGTTCTCCACTCCAGGCATTAATAGACCCTATATTAAGTACACAACCTTTACTTTTAGTCAAATGGGGGAGGGCTGCCTGTATAATGGCAAATGGTGCCAGCGTATTTACAGCCAGCATGCGTTTTAAAAACGACATGTCTGTTGTAGCCATATTGGAAGGTCTGATAATGGCGGCATTATTTACGACTGCATCCAATTTACCAAAGGATTTGATGGCTATCTCTATTAGTTTTTGTGGGGCGTTATCGTCTGTAATATCCTGGGTGTGTGTTATTACATTATCTGAGGCCAAATGTTCCATAAGCTCCGCGGCCTTTTCTTCACGAAGACCATTGGCCAGGATTTTTGCTCCCTCTTCCAAACACCTTTCAACAATGGCCCTGCCAATTCCTGTATAACCACCGGTTACGAGAATAACTTTATTATTTAATCGCATTTAGATTGGTTTAAGAATACTTTTTACAACTGTTCCGGAATGCATAGCCAGAAAGGCCTCATGCCATTTATCAACACCCCAAACACCTCCAATTATTGGTTTTACATCCAGACGGCCACTTGCGAGCAGCGATAAGACCTTTTCCCAAATAGGCCAGTTATGACTAAAACTACCTTGCAGTTTTACATTTTTTTGCACCAAAGGATCTAAAGAAAATTGCAAAGGGCGAGGACCCCAACCTACTTTGGTTATTTGTCCGTTTGGACGGACCAGTTTAAGAGCGAGTTCGAGAGTTGCGCTAACCCCTGCGGCATCAATTACGCAATCTACGCCCAAACCGTCTTGTCTGTTGGCCCATTCTTCTGCATCAGCAGTAAGGATCTGACAGCCATACATCGCAGCAATTTGAAGTCGATCTTTATCATTTTCCAAGCCTAATACTGCAACTTCAGCTCCACACAACACTGCCATGGCAGCACATAGAATTCCTATTGTACCAGGACCAATAACTACAACCCTATCCCCGGGTTTAATATGAGAGTTCACTACTACGGCGTTATATGCCACAGAACAGGGTTCTGTCAGGCAGGCCTGTTCAAATTGTAAACTTTCCGGAATAGTATGAAGACATCGTGCCGGGACGCTCACATATTTGGTCATAGCTCCATTTACACCATATCCAAATCCTTTTCTTTCCGGATCAAGATTATATAACCCCTGCCTGGAAAGCGGGCTATTGGCATTTATAACAGCAGCGGTTTCGCTAACCACCCTATCACCTTCTTTCCAGCCAGATACTGCTGCCCCAAGGGCAACTATATGTCCACCAAACTCATGGCCCAGGACCACAGGATAATTTACGGGCCAACTATGATCTGCCGTCCATTGGTGTAAATCGCTACCACAAACACCTACATTTTCTACCTGGATAAGTACATCGTCGTTGCCTATCACGGGTTTTGAAATTTCCCTGATTTCGACACTGCCTTTTTCAGGGGCAAAATTTACAACTGCTGCTGACTTCATCTGGTTCTCAATTTATATTAAACTTCGCCATATGCATGTATTCTATCACATATCAGCCTAAGTGAACTTTCCAAATCTCCATCGGCTGTTTTGAATGCATCAGCATCAATGGTAAGTGGAGCGCCCAGGACAACCATTGGGGCACCATATTCCGGGCAGCGTATGGCCTGTTCCAGACTTAAACCTCCAACTGCCTGCACAGGAATATTTACTGCGTTTACTACTTCCCTGAGCTGGTCCAGGGGACTGGGCATGGACAAACCGCTTGCTGCAATTCCGCGGCGTTCATCATAACCAATATGATGAATAACATAATCACATCCGAGGGCCTCTAACCGTCTGGCACCTTCCACCATATCGGGGCAACCAAGATTGTCACCCATCACTTTTACATTGAAATCTTTTCCTGCCCGGACAACTACGCGAATAGTTTCTTCATGTGCCCTGGCCATAACCACTACGTGTGTAGCTCCTGCTTTCGCCATCATCTCGGTCTCCAGATAACCGCCATCCATTGTCTTCAGGTCTGCCACAATTGGCTTATCCGGGAAAGCAGCTCTTAGCTTTTTGACCCCGTGTAAACCTTCGGCCAATAATAATGGCGTACCGGCTTCTAACCAGTCTACCCCAGCCCGTACAGCCATTGCAGCCGTAGTCAATGCTTCTTCTATATTGGTAAGATCAAGGGAAATTTGTACCACTGGCTTCATGAGTTAAATATAGGACTTTTCAATTTGCTTTAAATTGTTTGTAAGCAACTTTAGATGGAAATTAAATCTTTCCACCGGCAATGAATTAAAAGGGTCAAAAAGCGGAGGTGATGATCTTATCCTGGTTAGGATCTTAAGGACACAGACAAATTGAAGTTTCCGTAATTATTTATAGTTGTAATTAAGGGATGTTTTCCCCAGAGGTATTAAAATTTGATGCCAGCAGTGAAAAATCCAGTGCGGTAATGAAACCATCTCCATTGAAATCCGCTCTTACATCAAATCCCGGATCTGTGGATGGTAAATTGAAGGTGGCGGCGAGTATTGAAAAATCGAGTGCCGAAATTAAATTGTCATTGTTGGCATCTCCGGCATTTAATTCGGCTATTGTCTCTGAATTTATTCCATCGGCCAGCGTTATAGTTTGTACACGTTGTGAATGATTGTTGGTTTTAACTGCTAAAACATATGTTCCTGGAGGAATGTTATTAATATTTGCTACCCCAGATGCCGACCCGTTAGGTGTAAATTGTAAAATTGGCGTGCCCGATCCCTGTTCATACAGATCTACTATTAGTTGAATACTGTGATCAGTTCTACCCTGTAAAGTATAGTTGAGGGTTAAGTCGGCACTTTGTCCCAATTGATTTATCCATGTCTCTATCATTGTAGCGGCTTCGGTGTCCACTTCATTCTTGGATAGTGGTGGCATCATAATATTCGGGTCTGCACTATTTAACCTGTGATATAAGAGCGACTTGGAGGCATCGCCCTCAACTACTATTGCAGCACCACTGATCCCAAGATCTGTGCTAAACCCGGCGGTTAGTAATCCCGTTTCTTCGAGTGTATTGATAAGTCTAAGATCGAAGCCGGCTCTATTACCAGTTCCGGGACTGTGGCAATAAGCGCAGTTAAGATCGAGATATGATCGTGCTTTTTCATCCAGGGATGCACCGGAATCGTACTCAACCGCAGTGAGGTAAGACGTTGTTTGAGCATCTGTAATGGTTTCATCCAAAATACCCAGACTACTAAGTGTTACAAGCTGATTGGCATTGATAGCGGTTTCCTGGTAGGTAATATTTTTATTTATGTATCGGGTTCTGGCACCCAATGTTCCGCCAGAAGCAGAATTATGACAAGACAAACATTCTGCGGTACTGGGGTAATGCCATATTTGTTGCTGACCTTGTCCGTTTTCATCAGTAATATTTATAGTTTCATCCAGACCAGAATCCAGAAGCTGGGCATCTGTTTGCCCGGGATTCCATTTATAGGTAGCAAAATAGAATTTTCCGTCTTCGCCCTTGATAGAGAATCTGGTTTCGAGCCGCTTTGTAATGCCTGGATTATTGGCATCAAGAGGTAACTCAAAATGTTTGATAAGTACACTACCTACAGGAAAGTTCCAGACATCATTTTCAGAAAACTCAATCTGTTCCTGGGGTGTGTTATAAGTGCCGTTATTAGGGATCGCCAACCAGCGTTTTTTTGTTGCCCTATCAGACCAAAATGGCTCAATTAAGTCGTACTCTATCACCCCCGGTGTTGGAGCAAGTGTGGATAAATTAGTGAAAGCCCCTGTTTGAGAGAGCCATTCCGGGATGGTTTCCGTAACATCATTTTTTTGAGCGAGTTTATACAATGTATCTGTTCCCAGTTTCATTATATATATTTCCCCGGCATCATCCTGGCCAAATGAAATAACGTTGGTAGGCAGGAAAGTACCCAATTCGTCATAATTACCGGTACTAACATCTACCGACCATATTTCTTCACCGGTTCCATAGTCTGCACAAATGTATTTACCGTATAACTCAGGTACCTCCGTACCCCTATATACAAAACCACCAATTATGGAATTTGCATCTGATCTGGGGAATGAAACCAATGGCCCTTCATGCGCCATGCTATTGTATAAGGTATTTCCACAGAAGTTCTTTTTTACATTCCCTTCGTAAACCGGCCAACCGAAGTTCTTCCCTTTAGAAACTACGTTAATTTCTTCATGTGTACTCAGCCCAATCTCTCCAATATAAAGAATTCCCGTTTCAGTATCCTTGGTCATACGATGGGGATTCCTATGTCCCAATGTATAATACTCTTCAAATTTATAACCGGGAAAGATTAAATCATTTGCAGTACTATTAATAAAAGGATTGTCATATGGAATATAATACTCCTTGCCCGTAATCTCGTCAGAAAACCCATGATCTTCTGGCATTTGCTTATTAGCCGGTCGACTTATCGCACCGCCGATCTTGTCTACATCCATACGTAATACCCCCCCGTCAATATTGTTGATAATATCCTGGGATTTTGGCCATTCTGTCTGATCTCCTGTGGCAAGATAGAGAAAACCGTCATCCCCAAAGAGCAATCCACCACCTCGGTGAGTGGTACCATACATTCGTACTTTAAATAATGTGGTCTGGGAATTTGGTATTACGTTTAAAGTACCGTCTGCCACTTCAAATCTGGTAAGCATGAGATAATTTCCCCAATATTCCTCGGTATTACAGTTTTGAGTAGTATAAGAATTTGGAAAATTATTACCGTTAGAATCTTTTGTAGTGTAATATGTATAAAAATAATTACTGCCAGCTGTCCCAAAGTCGGGATGCAGCGCGAGTCCCAGAAAGCCTCCATCCCAAACTACGCCAACCTCATTTGACAAATCGAGCATCAAATTTTTATCTGTTGTCTGATCCTGATTATTGAACCAATAAATTTTACCGTCGCGTTGCCCCAGAATGATAATGTTCTGTGTGGGATGCATGTTGAAAGTCAGCGGAGAATTGAATGTGAGGTTAGGAAATGCTGGCTTGTACGGTAAAGACGATGGTGAAAGTGACGGAAAGTTACCATTTAAATAATTGCCTACAGGATATACATTTGTCAATCCAGGCCCTTGCAGAAAAGGGACCGCTGCAAGTAAAAGAAAAGAAAATACAACAATTATCCAGGTTCTGGACTTAAATAACCGCATACTCAATTTAATAGGGGGTGTGGTGTTATACTGTTAAAAGTATCACAAAGGACTTAGCATTTTTAGTAATTCAGACGTATGGTAACAATTTTAGGTGAAGTGCAAACACATGCATAAGTACCGGGAAGATTGAAGCCAGAATATGTCCCAGCTACCATATTTAGATTACAAAAGGTAAAATAATATAGTTCAATAACATGCAGTAGTTACTTAACGTAACCAGTAGTACCTTTTAATACTCCAGCCGTCCTGATGACTGTAATACAAACTGCGTTTGTCGTATTTGATGACTTGTGTTCTCATGATGATAAATTCTTATACACTATATACAAAAGACGTACCAAATAGGATTTTGTTACTTACAGCAGGCATAAAGTGTTGTTAAATCTGACTGACAGTTATTATGAATAATAGTTAATAGATGTGATATCAGCGCTATAAGTGGGGACTTCAGTTATGATATTCCTGCTAAGACAGTTCCTAATTTTAAGAATATAATTAGATTCTGAAAGGATAATTGTCCGTATATTATAGTAAAAATATATTGGTGATTGCTATGAGAACGTATTGTTATTATTTACTTATATTTTGTAGTGTTTTTGCAGGCTGCAGCAGTTCCTCAAAAACAGTTGTACCAACCCCTCAGAGCCAACAGTTAGATGATTGGGTGGCCGAAAAATCTTTCGAAATAACATCAGATTGGGCAATTCCGCTGATGACTAACAGTCTAAGTCGCATTTCTAATTCCGGTATTTTTCCTGCGGGAAGTTCGGCTAACCGCATAAGTTTAATAGGAAATTCAAACTTTCTAAAATTTAGTTTTGGGGAAGTTGATGCCAATTTGCCATTTTTTGGGGAACGGCAGACAGGCGGGGGTTATAACGGCATGGATACAGGTATTATTTTTCAGGGAAAACCCGAAAAGTACGAAGCTGTAAAAGATGAAAGATCATTGCGTCACACGATCAAATTTGATGTAAAGAATAAGACCGAGGCATTTGATGTAACCATTACCCTTTATCCAAACATGAAATCAGAAATACATATTTATAGCTCTCAACGGTTTCCAATGCATTATACAGGAAGAGTCAAGGCCGTCTCTCCCGAATAGTTTATTTGTTTGGTCTATTTCCGAAAACGAATTCTTCTAAGAGGAATACTCTTCACTTTAATATTTGCTTTAATTTTTAAATTGTAAAATACTGAAAACCAACAATCCATGAATTCTTAAAGCAATATTCTCATTGGCACTGGCGTTATAACATCCACAAACCATAACAAAATTAAATATGCGCCTAAAGACCACCTATTTCATTGCATTTCTTGCTGTACAGAGTTTTTTCTTCAATATAACTGCTCAGGGCCTCTATCAAAAAGGAGAGATTATTCTTGACAACGGTAAAATGGAAGCGGCTTTTATACAAATGGACTATGCCTTTCCGCAGCGTTTCCAAAACGGAATAACCTATATGAGCCCTAAAACTTATGCTAAATACTTAAAAAAGGGCAAGGTTAAGAACAAGAAAAAAATAAAATTGAAACCCAAAGAGATAAATGGATTCCAATTGGACAACGGTCAACGTTTCAGCAGCATTAAATACATGGATATGACCGGCAAAATAAAGAAAATGCTTCCGAAGCGTTTCATTGTTGAACAAATTGCAGAAGGGAAAATCGATTTATACAAATTGTATAGCCGGACCACTGGAAAAATTTCTTATGAATTGGCCGATTTAACACACGAGGCAAATTTAAGTGCAGAGGGCCGGAGAAATTTAATAAGCTATATACAAAACAATTTCCAGCTTTTAATAAAAAAGGAGCATAAGAACCCCCGAAATGTGGTACATATTAACCTGTTGAACTTTATTGGTGACAATGCGACCGTAAAAGAGAATTATGACAATAACTTCTACGGACTTAGAAATCAATTCAGTGAAGAACTCAAGGAAGGTAAATTGGTAAATAAAACGTATGAGGCATCATTTCTTAAAATGATTAATGATTACAACAGTGGAAAAGGAGGAACCTCAGGAGAGGATGCCAGAAAGTAATAATGACATTGTTCAGTATAAAAAAGACCCGCATCAGCGGGTCTTTTTTATGGTATGTTTAATTCATTGTCCAGCCATTACTGATCGGAACCTTTTGCTAAAAGGTCTGTTTCCTTAAAGTGGTCCTCAATTAGCACCGTCTTTTCATTTAAGTTTGTTACTTTAAGATAGGTAACTTCACCGGCTCCCAGGAAGCGATAGCGAACACCCACTATATTACCTATAGATTCGTTGTAAGTTCTGGTAAACAGCTTTAAATTTTCTGCATAAACGCTTAATTGTTTATTGCGTACTTCAATTTTTAATTCTCGTGATGAAGACATCTCTATCCCCAAACCGGATAGGTCGTGTTCCTTTCCACTTAGATATATATCGCTCATCATGACCCCTATTTCCGAAACACAACCGGGGATAGAGAAAGGAATAATCATAGCACTCTTTGTCCCTAAAATATAAATTGACGCCTGCTGGCATACTGCCCATTTTTCCCTATAAGTATTTTTAATAGCGGTCTTCAGGATAAAATTATCACCGGAAACCGCATTGCTGAAATCTGCAACATTGTGAAAGGTAGATATAATGGGCGTGTCACTTGTGGTAATTTCGGGAAGAACGGACTCCGGGATAGACAATAGTCCATTTCTAATGATTTCCGACCTGATATATTTAGGTATAGGATCATAATCAATTGTAGCAAGCCAGCCATCAGATTTTATGAATAGATCGTGTTCTTTAATTATCTGATCGTCTGCGATAAGTTTGGCCCTGAAATATCCCGGATAGTAATATTGACCGGTAGCTTGTTTTTGTCCGGGTTTTAACGATATGGTTTTGGTTACGTCCCAATATTGTTGAATGCGAATGCTGTCCGTTGAAAGTTCTTCAAGATTGAGGTCAAAAACTACTGAATTTGGTAGTCCGGAACTTATGGTCCTACTCGAAAAACCCACTTTTGAAGTGTCTATGGGCAAGGTGTTTTTAGATCCTCTGAGTGAATAGAATGATATAAATACTATCGTCATTATAGAAGCAGAGAGCATTATGATCCCCAAATTTGAGCTTATTGTTTGAAAAACAGCCGGCTGCTTCCTTAACGCGACCTTATTTTTAAAATCGCGCCAATTAAGGTAACCGGCGAATTGCGTCAGGGTATTGAGGGTGGTAATACTGGGAGCATTCGGATAGTTTACTTTTCCCCATATGCGTTTAAGGGTGGTAGGGCTTAAAAGGACCTGGGTTTCCTGTTGAATACGATCACTCAATTCTATAAATACGTCATTATGCCAACTTCCTGATGATCCCCAGTTGAGTTTATCTTCAATGAGTTGGAGGCATTTTTGGACCAATTTATATTCAGGATACATCCGGAGGTATTATTAAACAAATGTCAGAAAAAAAAGCCATGTGAATGCCAATGTACGAACTTGAACGAAATTGTTTCTTTATCGTTCAGGAGTTTTAAGAAATTTAGAAACATAAAAATACTTCTCATGATAAAAAATATTTTGTGCTATGCGGTGATAATTATGATGTGGTATTCCGGGCAAGCCCAGAATTATATTCCGTTAGATACCACGAATTGGGATATAAATGCAAGGGCGTATATATTTGAAAACTTTAATGGGAAACCTTCGATCTACCTTCAGGGCGGATCTATTACCCTAAAAGATGTTACATTTCTTAACGGCAGTATTGAATATGACATCTATTTAAAAGAAACTCCTGCCTTCCCGGCGGTTTATTTCAGAGTAAATGATTCGGATGCAGAACATTTTTATATCAGGCCGCACCAATCAGGGAATCCGGATGCCAACCAGGCCGCTCCGGTAACTAAGGGAATATCACCATGGCAATTGTATTACGGTCCTCGTTATTCTTTTCCATATGATTATAAATTTGATGCCTGGACACATGTTAAGGTGGTAGTCCATGGCAAGCGGGCGCAGGTTTATTTGAATCATTCCGAAAAGGCTAATTTATCATGGGATTTATTTCATAGTCCTGCAGAAGGGGCCATATCTTTATCAGGAGGCAATACAGAAGCATTACATCTTGCCAATATTGTAGTAAACAAGGATGAAAGCGCAATAACAGATTTTAGCCCTGTTGAAAGAACCGCTATTGATGGTTTAGTACCGCAATGGCTGCTGTCTGACATGTTTGAGGAAAAGGCCCTGGATGACCATGACAACTTAGAGCGCTTAATTACCGACAGAAAGTGGGGAAAGAAAATTGATGTTGAAGAAGGAACAGCTGCTAACATTAGCAGGGAAGTAGCATTATTCGATGGTAACCCGGGAAATACAGTATTGGCGAGGATAACTGTTAATTCCAGTACCGACCAGAGGAAACTTTTTGAGTTTGGCTATAGCGATAGGGTTGTAGCCATTTTAAATGGTAATCCGATTTACAGGGGTACCAATAGATGGCGGTCCAGAGATTATAGGTATTTAGGTACTATTGGGCTGTTTGATGCTGTTTATTTAGATTTGAAAAAAGGAGAAAACACCCTTATGATGGCAGTTTCAGAAGATTTTGGAGGCTGGTTGATAACAGGCAAATTTACAGATCCTTCAGGAATCGAAATCGAATAGTAGTTTGTCGACGTTCTGCCAGACTATTATTGAATTATTTTATTAAGGCCGTCTAATCTATCGGTTATTACTTCTCCGGGTTGTAACTCCTGTAATTTGATGTTTCCAACTCTGATTCTGATCAACCTGATTGTGGGATAACCCACAGCAGCGGTCATTTTACGAAGCTGTCGAAATTTACCTTCCTTTAAAATGACCTTTATCCATGATGTGGGCCTATGCCGGCCGATTCTCAATTTACTGTTTGGGGGTGGTAAATTTAAAGGGTCATGAATTATGCTAACCTCGCAGTTTTTAGTCCTGTATTTCTTTCCATCAAAACCAATTTCAATACCGTTCTTTAAATTTTCCACAGCTTCCCTTGTAATAATACCGTCTAATTGTGCCACATATTCCTTCTCAATTCCGCTCCGATTTATAGTATCACTCAGTTTCCCGTTTGTTGTTAATAAAAGTAACCCTTCAGATTTTTCATCCAGGCGACCAATGGGCATGGTACCTTCAGGGAAATCATATAGCTCCGATAAGAAACGCTTTTTCTTAATTTCTTTGATATTGTTGGATGCTAACTGACTAAGCATGCCAAATGGTTTGTATAATTTAAAGTGATGGTGCATGCGCTTTTAATATGAAACAAAGGTATCAAATAGGGTAGAAGCAAGATTTGATCTTTATTGGAGGTCATTTATTTAGAAATTCAACTCGGTTAAGTACCTTTATAACCACCAGAAAAAGATATAATGCAATTTAGAAAATTAGGATATTCAGATCTACAGCTATCGACCATAGGCCTTGGCACATGGGCCATGGGTGGGGGAGATTGGAAATTTGGCTGGGGTCCGCAGGAAGATGAAGCTTCTGTAAAGGCGATACATGCTGCGCTTGATGCAGGAATAAATTGGATAGATACCGCGCCTATTTATGGTCATGGTCATTCAGAAACCGTTGTTGGCAAAGCACTCAAAGGTATTTCAAGTTCGCCACTTATCGCAACCAAATGCGGTCGCGTATGGGAAGGAGATAGCAAAGAGATAGGTAAATCCCTGAGAGCAGAAAGTATTCGCAAGGAGGTTGAGGCAAGTCTGCGGCGACTGAGTATTGAGGTGATGGATCTTTATCAGATCCACTGGCCGCAGCCCGATGAACAGATCGAAGAAGGTTGGGGTGCTGTAGCGGATCTGGTTAAGCAAGGGAAAATACGCTATGGAGGCGTTTCCAATTTTAATCTGCAACAGTTAAAACGAGCACAGGCAATTCATCCGATCACTTCTTTGCAACCTCCTTATAGTATGTTGAGGCGAGAAATTGAGGAGGATGTTTTACCATTTTGCCGTGAGAATCAGATTGGAATTCTGGCTTACAGTCCCATGCAGGCAGGATTACTCACTGGTAAATTTACTGCTGAGCGAATTGCAAATATGCCTCAAAGTGATTGGCGTACAAAGCATCCCTTATTTACTGAACCGGAATTATCTGTTAACCTTGGAATAGTAGAAGAACTGAAGCAAATTGCAGAACAAAAGGGTATATCACTTCCTCAATTGGCCTTAGCCTGGGTATTGCGAAACAAGGAACTGACCGCAGCTATTGTTGGTGCAAGAAAACCATCGCAGATTATTGAAACTGCCAAAGCCGGAGATATTCAGTTAAACGATGAAGAAATTGAACAAATAGAAGGCATTTTGGCTATTACTGACGATAAGGGATAGTACCGCGTATGGCAGATACAACAAGGCTCGACAATCCCTCACGATTACTGACCGATAGCTGAATTTGATTATCAACAGACCAGGTAACAAAAAATGAAAACCAAAAGACTAACGCTGATTTACCTTGTCACTTATTTGGCTGTAGGTGGACTCGGTTTTTTGTTTTTCCCTAAGCAAATTCTTCAACTGTTTTTATCTGATGGTCAATATGGTGAAATAATGCCCAGGCTGGTGGGCATGTTCATGTGTGCCCTGAGTTTCCTTATCTACCGGATATTAAAAAACGAGGACTGGCAGTACTATAGCAGTACCATTTATATAAGAAGTCTTATTGTATTGGTGTTGTTGTGGTTGTATAGTATTTCTTGTGACCCTATGTTTCTTATACTCACGGCAATCGTACTTATTGGTTTGGTACCATCCATAATAATACACCTGAAAATCAGGGGTAGAGTAAATAATAATCGAGGTGATGCAAAACTGTGATACTAATCCCACGGCTGAGAATTATCTTCAATTGATGAGCTGTTTGCGGTACTTTGATTCATTATGATTTTTACTCAAATATCCTAAGAAGCCATAAACAATATATCACAGCAGGTATTTGGGGGTAAGCTGTATCCAAAAAGATCCGCGATATGCAAAACAGCGTTGCAGGCACCAGCCCTCTTCTGTATTATAATACAAGCTCCTGTAGTCGTATTTCATTTGTATATTTTTCATCTTCACATTGTTTAAAAGGTTTCTATATATTAGTGTTTTACCAAGTAAAAAGGTTAACATGCAAGGGAACACAGGATAAAAGTGTCTCGACAAATTCAAGGGGAGAATTTTGGCAATTGACAGCTCTAGAATGAACTCCATTTGCCGGATAAATGCTATGATGATTTTAGATAGAGAAGGAATTCTTAGAGACATTTCAATATTAATATTTAGACATGCGAATTAATTTGACTAAATTAAAAGGTGTAGATCTCATTTAATAGTGCTTCGGATTGATCGCTAAAATTGAAGTATGCCAAATAACCCAAAATCCAGTTTTTTAGCAGGCATTTTTTTTGCTGTCACTTCAATGGCGATTTGCCAGGACCAGCAATTGGCAGATAGTCTTATTACCCTGTTTAATTCCGGGACTTATCAGCAAAGTAAATTAGAACTGTTAAGTAGTATTGCCGAAAACGAACTCAACCCTGATGCCAAATTGGAATATTCAGCACTTTTGATAAATGAGGCCTTATCAGATTCGGTGCACTCGTTTTTAATTAGTGGCTATCTGCAAAAGGGAAATGCATTTAAATTGAAAGGAAATACGGCTCAGGCCCTGGATGCCTATCTGACAAGTATTAATTACGCAACACAAATTGATGACAAAATAGGAATAGGTAAACTCGCCATAGCAATTGCCGATACATATTCCACAATTGGAAATTCTGGCAATGCCATGCGCTATTATGGACAGGCTATTGAAATGTTACGTAAAAATAAAGACTCAATAGGATTGGCTACGGCCTTATTGAACACCGGAGATGAATATTTCAATACCGAAAAATTTGATTCCGCATTAGTTTATTTTGAAGAATCCGGACAACTTTTTGAACAAGTAAATTTCCCGACTGGTACTGCGTATAATTTAGGGAATACCGGAATGGTATATGCTGAACAAGGAAAGGACGTGCTTGCTGAAGAACATATTAATCAGGCTATAGCTATTCTGGAAGAGCTTGAAGATTATTATGCAATTTCGGTTTATCTGACTTATATGGCCGATATATACTCTGACCGCCTCGATTTTAATAAAGCGCAGAGTTATTTAGACAGGAGTCTGCAATTAGCTGAAAAACAGGGATTGAAAGATCAGATCAGTGCTGCTAACTTAAAACTTTCCGAGCTACACGAAGTTTTAGGAGATTATGAGGAATCTCATAAGTACTATAAAAAGCATATTACCTATAGAGATAGCGTTAAGAATTTAGAAGCTATACAGCAAATGGCCGATCTGCGCACCAATTTTGAAGTCTCGCAGAAGCAGGTAGAGGTAGATCTCTTAAATCAGCAAAAAAGAACTCAGCAAATTATTTTGGGTTTTATTGGATTGTTATTACTGGCTTCAGGAGCATTTTATTGGCGCATATCTAAAGAGAAGAAACGATCTGAAAAATTATTACTCAATATTCTTCCTGCAGATACCGCTAAAGAATTAAAGCAAAAGGGAAGGGTTACAGCCAGGAAGTTCGATGCTGTTACGGTATTGTTTACAGACTTTAAAGGTTTTACCGGCTATGCAGAAAGCCTGTCTCCCGAAGAACTAGTTGAAAGCGTGGATTACTATTTTTCCAGATTTGATAAGGTCATGGAAAAACACGGGCTGGAAAAAATAAAAACTATTGGCGATGCTTATATGTGTGCTGGCGGGCTTCATTTTCATAAAGGTGATCACGCACTTGAAATGACCCGTGCCGCATTTGAAATTACCGGAATTATGAAAGAAGTAAAAGAACATAAAAAAAACGGGATAGTGCCATTTGATATTCGCATCGGCATAAATACAGGGCCCGTGGTAGCCGGGGTAGTGGGGACAAAGAAGTTCGCCTACGACATCTGGGGTGATGCGGTAAATGTGGCCTCCCGGATGGAATCTAATTCGCTGCCAGGGAAGATTAATATAAGTGAAAATACTTATCAGCATATAAAGGATTATTACAATTGCGAATATCGTGGTGAACTCGATGTCAAGAACAGAGGTACTATGAAAATGTATTTTGTAAATGAAATTCGCGATAAGTAAATCGCCCTAAAATTGAACTGGTAGAGTCAAGCCCATCTATTCTGTATCAGATCGCTTTTAACCTGCTCCAAGATCTGATTAGGATTAATCGTACAGCCAAATTAACGTTCTGGTCAATAAATAAGGGGTTTCGGACATATAATGAAGGGTTTCATCCGGGCGTATTTGATTAGCACCTTGATTTACTGTATCTTATCTAATGACAATTTAATACGGTTTAAACATAAGAAATGGAAGAAAAAGTGAAAGTTGAAAAGATTATAGACCCAAAAATTCCGATTGGGGTTTATCCAACAAGCGACACCCTCATAACAATGACGGTAGATGTGGATAGAATATTTAGAGCAAAATCTCAGCAAGATGTAATTGATAGCGTCTTTTTTGATGATAACAGGGATAATGATCCACCACGTACGGCTCCGGAGTATACCAGTGACGTTCCACAAAACAGATTTATTACCTGGATTGGGGCTGTAAAAAATGCAGAAAAACACCCAAAGTACGAAGTAATGATCTATGACATTAGTGATAATCCGGCAATGTTAAAGCCAAGCCCCTATCGCAGGGAACCAAATACCATACAAAACGCCTTATCTATAGACAAGCCCATTGGACCAACAGAATATTCTATCATTTTCTGGGTATACAATAGCGATTATGACGGGGGGAAGGGCAGAGGTTTTAAAATTGATCCTAAACTTCAGGTGAATCATTAAATAGTAGCATCTGTTAAACTTATTACTAAGGTTTGAGAAGTACTGTTTAATTACACATTTTCAATGCCGTGCCGGTGTTTTTAGCGAGCTCAATCGCAAAGGGCAAAATACATCCTGTGTCTATGGGAGACAATTGTCTATTTTAATAATACAATTAGTCCAACACCCCATTATATAAGTCAATTTCTTCTTCTCAAATTCACCCACAGGGAACAGAGCAGGGCAATAATTGCCAGACCAAGCGTTAGACCATCAACAAGGCCTGCCCGGGGTAACCAGCCGGTTAGTTGCTGAATCAGAAAAGCAATATAACTTGAAGGTAATTCCGATTCTCCAAGCTGTCGGAGAATGGTATAATGCCAATCGGTTAAAAAACAATAGCCCCAACCTTTCCAAAACCCAAGTATCCCCCAGGAACCAAAAGTTGCCAGCAGACTAATAATGTTTAATTTTTGAGTTCTCCTAAAGAGCCATCCAAGCAAGTTAAACAGGATCAATACAGTATGGAAGAAGTAAAAGAAATAATTTGCCAGTTGTAATCCGATCTCATCCATTCCCAAGAAATAACAGCTGCTAAGTAAGATAGGGAATTTAGCTATCTTAGGGACTTCAATTAAATACGCATATGAATAATTCATTAGAACGAAGATCCTTTCTACAGAAATCCGGTATCCTCCTTTCCGCTGCTTTGTTACCTGTAAACACTTTTGGCGCGAAGCCCGGACCTAAATACAAAATGGGACTGCAACTCTTTACCATCAGGGATGCTATGGCCAAAGATCCTCTAGCCACCTTAAAAAAGGTGAGAGAGTTGGGTTATGAAGATTTGGAGATCTATGGATATGATGAAATAAACGGGAGTTATTACGGCTATAAAGCAGCAGAATTCAAACAAATATTAGATGATCTCGAATTAACCACTACCAGCGGGCATTACGGATTTCATCCTTATCTTCTAAAACCCGAAGACGAACTGCGGCGATATGTAGACCAATGTATAGCAGGAGCTTTGGCTCTGGGACAAAGCTATATTACCTGGCCCTGGCTCGATCCTGCTAACAGGACGATAGATAAATTTAAATTACTTAGTGGAAAATTGAATAGCATCGGGGAACAGGTGAAGAGCGCCGGACTTGGATTCGCCTACCACAATCACGATTTTGAATTTATTGCCCACCATGGAGAATATGGCTACGACATTATACTTTATGAAACAGATCCTGAATTGGTGAAATTGCAGTTAGATCTTTACTGGGCAGTGCACTCTTTTCAGGGTAGTGTTGTGGAATTGATAAAGAGGCAACCCGGCCGATTTGTAATGTGGCATATAAAAGACATGGATAAAGTTACTCGTGATTATACGGAACTTGGTAATGGATCTATAGACTATACAAAGATTATCCCTGAGGCCGAACCCCTTTCAGGACTGGAATATTATTACCTGGAACAAGGAGGAAATTTTGCAGATAACTTCATGCAAAGCATTGCTGACAGTGCAGCCTTCTTTAAAAAACACCTTCAAAAATACATGTAACTAATCATTATCCGCTACACTCAGATCGAGTTCATTAAAATTGTTAGCCGCTGACTTGCCGTATTAGTATATAGTTTTTGAGATTAATTTCTCGTTTTTTTCCTTTGGATGACATTTATCAAACTTACTACCAGAGAAAAATGATAGACGAAATACTTTGTTAAATGGTATAAAATCTGTCTGTCTTAATATACTTTTGATCATGAAAATCCAAATACCCTGTAATTCGTTAGCACCTTTCCTTTGAGAAAACTTAAAAAATTTATAAAAATAATGCTATTAACTATACTTGCCATAGTAGCCCTTTTAATTATAGCGTACCTGCTTTTTGTTAGTTTTTATCCAAGTTTTGGGGGCGATGTTACCAAAGAACTTCAGGAGAAGTATGCAACTTCCGAGAATTATAAAAACGGTGAATTTATCAATAAGAAAGGCGTTCCGGAAGATCTGAGTATTGGGGAGACCCTTAGTTTAGCCAGAAAATTCTTCTTTACCAAAGTACCAAACGGGGCACCAAAACAGAATATAGAAGTTATAAAATCGGATTCCATAAACATTGCAAACCATAAAGGTGATACCCGATTAATTTGGTTTGGACATTCGGCCTTCCTGCTTCAGATAGCCGGTCAGAATATATTAGTAGATCCCATGTTTGGTAGGGTCGCCGCCCCGCATGACTGGCTGGGTACCAATAGATTTAATAATGAAATGCCAATAGCCATAGAAAAGTTACCAAAGATAGACGCGGTAATCCTTTCTCACGACCATTATGATCATCTGGATTATGGCTCAATAAAGAAAATAAAGCAAAAGGTACAAAGGTTTTATACCCCCCTGGGAGTGGGAGTTCATTTGGAGGCCTGGGGTATTGAAAGAGAAAGAATATTTGAATTGGATTGGTGGGAGGAAACCAAATTGGGAGGTTTAAAATTTGCTTGCACCCCGGCCCAACATTTTTCAGGAAGAAAATTTAATAACAGCCAGAGTACCTTATGGAGCTCCTGGGTAATACAATCTGCGACTGAAGCTATTTATTTTAGCGGGGATAGTGGCTATGGACCCCATTTTAAGAAAATAGGGGAGACTTACGGACCATTTGATTTTGCTATGATAGAATGTGGGCAATACAATAAAATGTGGCCGGATATACATATGTTTCCGGAAGAAACTGCCCAGGCGGGGGTCGATTTAAATGCCAGGGTTATTATGCCAATTCACTGGGGGGCATTTAAATTGGCATTACACGACTGGACAGATCCGGTTAAACGGGTCACCAGAAAAGCCCGGGAACTAAAAATCGATCTAGTCAGCCCACAAATAGGCGAGCACATTTATTTAGAACAGAAAACCACTACCTCAGATTGGTGGGTAGAGTAACACATCTTTATAAAATGTGTAGCTTTATTGTATGCCGAGGAAAAGACAATTATCTACTATATGCGGATAATTGCCGAATCAAAAATTCTCCAAATATGAAAACCTCTTTTTTTTATATGCTGTTCTTCGCTTTGGTGCTTTCCTGCCCTGCACAACAGCCAGAGACTAAAATTAATCTGGATGCACTATTGAGACTTGCCAAAAAGAATACAGTCAAAGTCGGGGCCATGCTGGTGCCTGAAAACCATGATGTGCCGGCCGGACAAAAAATACAGATTAGTTATGTAGTCATAAAGGCCAAAGATACCAACTCAGTAGCATATCCGATTATATATTTTTCTGGCGGCCCGGGTGGAGTAACAATAGATCCTGGCTTTATAGATTACCTGTCTGTAAACCCAATGCGGGATGCTCATGATATTATTCTCTTTGATCAACGTGGTATAGGCTATTCTTCTGCTTTACCCGATATGTCTTTTGAGGCCTTTGATATAATGGCTAAAGATGCAGGGATAGATGAAGAACTTAGACTGACCAGGGAGATGATTCTTAAATATAAGGAGAAGTGCAGGGCGGAAAATATTAACCCCATGTATTACAATTCTCAGCAAAATGCAAAAGATGTTGGGATGCTTTTTAAACACCTGGGATATGAAAAGTACAATTTATTGGGAGGTTCTTACGGGACACGCCTTGGAAGGGTAGTGCAGGATATGTTTCCTGAATTTGTTCACAGTTCTGTATTGGATTCCCCGGCGCCCTTAAGCGGAGATTTTCTACTCAATAGATTGGAAAGTTATTCTCTGGCGCTAAACAGGATACTGGATTACTGCGAAAATACAACTGACTGTAAAACTGTACATCCTCAACTAAAAGAGGATTATTTTAAGGCCATTACACTGCTAAAATCCAGTCCGATAGAAGTAAGTATGAACGATTCGCTTTCTGTTGTGGTAAATGCACAGGATGGGATTTATTTGTTGCGAAGGTTACTCTATCAGTCCAACGCCCGGGAAAAAGCCCCTGAATTAATTAAGGATTATCTAAATGGAGGGGGAGAAGTTTTGGACCAGGTGCTGAAATTTGAATATCAGCTAACTAATGGTCTTAATTTATCCATGTTACTCTCTGTTGAAAAATATGAAAATTTTAACCCAACTATTACTTCTGAGCTTATAGACGAACACTATAAAAAATACCCGCTCATTCCTGCTAAACTTGGCTTTTTTGATGCCTTTTACCAGGCCGGAAAAGATTGGCATAGTGCAAGCATGCCACTGTCCGAAAGAAAATTTAGTAATTCTGAAGTACCTACACTTATATTTGTCAATCGCTTCGATCCGGTAACCCCACCAGAGAATGGTCATCTTTTTAAGGAGCAATTAATAAACGGCACACTATTAATACTTGATGAGGGCGGACACGGGGGAGGTAATCCCGAATGTAAGAACGAGGTAATTCTAGCCTTTATTAACGCGCCGAACGCAACTTTGGATACCTCTTGTCTTAATTTATATAAAGAGTAGGTTAGGGCGTATTATCATCAGGCAGCTAAGATTCCTTTAAGACAACGTTGAATTCATCCTCACTCCTTAACAATTATAAACCCAATTGCTCCAATGACCATATTGGTATCGGAGCTTAGCAGACCGAGATTCAATAAAAGGATTATTTTCATCCTAAACCTTTATATAAATCAGTCCAAATAAATAGTATATTTAGTATTCTCATATCTCGTAATTATGCAAGCGTTTAAAGATTTTCTGGAGCAGGTCATTTTTAGTGTGGGCGACTACAGTTTAAAGGTTAATAGTGTAGCCATGATTTTGTTGATCATTATTATCACTAAATTTTTATTGTGGATTGTCAAAAAAATGCTCTTTAGAAAATCTGACATCAACGAGCATGAAAAAGGAAATATTTATGCTATATATCAGATTATACGATATGTCGTATGGATAGGTGCTTTTGGCCTGGCATTAGAGACAATGGGAATTAAAGTAACGCTGCTGTTGGCCGGATCAGCTGCGCTACTGGTAGGAATTGGACTTGGGCTGCAGCAAACCTTTAATGATGTTATCTCTGGTTTTATTTTACTGACAGAACGCTCTATTAAAGTTGGTGATGTGCTGGAGATAGACAGTAATGTTGTCAAAATACAGACTATTGGAATACGCACTTCAAAAGGGCTGAATACAGACGACATTTCCATTATAATTCCCAACTCCCTGATCACCACAAGCAAGGTAATTAATTGGAGCCATCAAAACGATAAAACACGTTTCAGGATAGATGTTGGCGTGGCTTATGGGAGTGATGTAGACCTGGTCATACGTATCCTGGAAGAGAGTGCTTTTGAGCATCCAAATGTTTATGATCGCGAATTGGCGGAGGGCAGGCTGATGGGATTTGGAAGTTCAGCACTGGATTTCCAATTGTTGTTTTTTAGTAAGAACATCTTCCGGGTAGGATCTGTAAAAAGCGATATCAGACGTATTATAGTCCGTAAATTCAAGGAAAATGATATAGTTATCGCCTTCCCGCAGCTCGATGTGCATTTGATGAAAAGTGAGGACGACCAAGGATCCGCCAGTGCAGGTTCCTAAGGAATATATTTGACCACCTTGTTACCATTAGAACACTCTTACGGGGCGGCGAAATAGTTGTGCAAGCGATCAAATTATGCTAAAACAACAGCGTTCCAGCATCAAATTTTTTTAAATGGATGTTAAAATATTGGCCGGTTGGTCGAAAACTTCCTGATTATAATACTAGAATAAGTAAACTTGCGTTGTGGAATTGAAATTCCAGCCAAAGTTGGAAATAGCTAAAGCAAATGATGTACCTGGTTGCATTTATCTTTATTAATGTAGGAGTTTTTATAGGCTTTCTATTAAGCGCAATGTTGAGAAAGGACTAGCTCTTTTCGCCCCTTATTTACAGCACCTACCTACCTTACTATTAAACAGTCACTTCGTGACCGGTTAGTCCCTCTATTTTTGTACTAAAGTACTTCCCCACTTTTCCTTAAGTGACCATTCCTGGATTCTCATTAACGTAATGTTATATACATTTATGTGAATATAGTATCTACTTTGTTATGCAATTATTCGATAAACATTTTCAATTGAGCTGGCTAATAGCTTAAAGGAATACCAGCTAATTCTTTATCAATTCTTATTTATGGACTGCATCATTTCTTTAAAACAAAGGATTTGCACCAATCCGCTATTAATTGAATTAAGTATATTTAAGAATTATGATAATTTGTTTTTCTCCGTTACGAATTGTGCGGGAACTAACATAAGAATGTTATAAATATGGGGAAATAGCATTTTGCAGTATCAAAAGTAAGTTGGCTGCTCTTGATACTTTTAGTGCTTAACACATCATAAGCGTACGCTAAAGGAATTATATGGTCGACATTTTAAATATCATATAACAGAATGAACAACCAAATACAAAAGAGAGCAATAATTATAACGGCTGGTGTTCTTTGTATAACGGTAATATATTTTGTGCTGATTGGTTTGTTAGAATACCGCTTGTCCGGATTTCTGGAAAAACAGGAAGGTAAAGGCATGGCTTTCTCATATAATGATATCTCTTTGAACTTAATTAAGCGGGCGGCTACAGTAGAAGGGGCACAAGTGGTTTTAAATGATAGTCTCGGAAGCAATTTTACCGGTAAAGTTTCCCTGGACGCCCTTAAGATCAAAAATGTTAGGTTTTTTCACCTCCTCTTTAACGGAAGCCTGGATATTGATGCCATTGAGCTGAATGAATTAAACGGCACCTTATTTAAACGAAAAAAATTGATTTCCGACGAACTAAAAGATACCACTTCTTCGGCAACACTGGATATTGATGTTAAACTGAGTCATTTAATTTTGACAAATTCTAATGTGAAAATTTATGATACGGAGGAAGACTCCTTGTTTCTGTCACTACAGAATTTCAACATAGACGTTACAAATATCCTTATAGACAATAACACCCTGTCAAAATCTTTGCCTTTTGTTTCTGAAGATTATTTAATTGCATCCGATAGTATTTTTTTAAAGGCGAGCAGATTTGAGAATTTAACTATATCGGGCATAAATGGAAATCATCAGCAAACTATCCTGCGGGGAATTAAATATCAAAATAAATATTCGCCTGAGATTTATAGTAGCTTAATATCAACAGAAGGGGACCATTACGATATTGAAATAGATACCATAGCATTGGATAATACCTCTATGACCGCTATAAATGATCAGAAATTAAGCATGGGAATTCAAAAGATCGGTATTATTAATCCATCAATAAATATTTACAGGGATAAGTTGGTGGCCGATGAGCATACCGAAAAGAACTTCTACAGCAAAATTTTAAGGGAATCACCTATGGATATAAGCATAGATACTTTCAACTTCAAAAATGCAAATCTGGTATACACCGAAAGAATTAAAAGGGAAAATAGGGGCGGGGATATCCATTTCAATGAAATGAATATCAGTATGAAAAACCTGGGTAACACCTATACAGATCACACGATCATTGAAATGGATGCTAATTTTATGAATGCCACTCCTTTTTTTTCCAAATGGACATTTAATGTTGACGATGAGTCCGATGCATTTTATTTTGAGGGGGAAATTGGTTTTCTTGATGTAAATGCCATGAACCAGTTCACCGTACCCAATATGGATGTGGACCTGGAAGGAAGGATCAATAAACTTTTCTTCAAAATTAATGGAAACAGCAGGGCCTCAAGGTTAGATTTAAGTGTAAACTACGATCATCTTGCGGTAGGCATCCTTAACCACAGAACCAAAAGGAAACGAAAATTGTTGTCTTCCATGGCCAATTTACTGTTATCGAATAAATCCAAAAACGCTGAGTCAAATTTTAAAAGTGTCCAGATTGATGTTGAACGGGATGAGCAAAAATCTTTTATCAGTTTTGTTTTTAAGAATATTAAAGAAGGAATGCAGAAAGTGATATTGTAGTGGAAGTTTGATGTGAACAACACTGTTTACTATTAAAATTATGAACAGAGATATTATAGACATAAACGATTTTACCATTCTGGTAGAAACCGCCAATTCGGAAGAAAAATTGAAGGATTCCTGTTGTTTTGATGAAGCAATTATTGCGGTGGCATTTTACGGATCGGGTAATGTGGACCTGGAAGTCATCTACCCGGAAAAATCCAGAAAATTTAGTTATACCAAAGGCCTCACATTATCATTCTTTGCGGATGAGTACGTAGAGTTTCTTCATACTGTATCCAAGGACAAACCACTGGAGTGTATTGTGATTGCCACCGCCGCAAGGAATTTGCATAAATTACCTAATGAGGAAGGGGAGTTGTTTTCTGAATTGTTGCATCAGTTGGTTAACCCAAAGGAACATTATGTTGAAGGCCCCAGTTTTTTTATGACCCCACAAATGCAACTCATCGTCAGGAGCATTTTCGATATTGAGTATGAAGGTAAGGCCCGGATGATGTTTTTCAGGAGCCAGATTACAGCGCTTTTATCGCATTTTTTCGGACAGCTTGCCTTAAATCCGCAGACGGAAATACCACTTCGGGACAGGGAACAGTTAACTAAGGCCAGAGACATACTTGTTAAAGATCTGGATAATCCTCCATCGTTGACCGAGTTGTCTACTGCGATAGGACTTAATACTACCAAACTTAAAAAGGAATTTAAGGCCATTTTTGGGGTTCCTGTATTTAAGTACCTCCAGAATGAGCGCCTGACTAAAGCCCATAAGATGATCAGTCAAAAACAATCTACGGTACAGGAGGCAGCCTGGAATGTAGGATATGACAGCCTTAGTTCATTCTCCAATGCCTTTGCCAAAAAATTCGGTTACCGGCCAAGTCAGATTAAATAAAGCACTTTTCGAACAAATCAAACTTCTTTTCAGATAAACGGATAGATTAACGCCGCCATATTTTTGTCTTGTAATTTAAACTTGTTAAGACATGAATATTAAACGCGCAATTTTATTAGGTATGGCCGTCTGGGTAGCGGGAGTGGCATTTTATTCCTTTTCATTCTATGTTCCCATTTTAGAAGATTTGGAACATCAGGCAAACATTATACTGTTTATAGTTGTTATGCCTTTGGTGTGGTTGGCATGTTTTTACTACTACAAAAGCGACACTAAAACACATGGTTATTTTATTGGGCAAACCATGCTTTTAACAGCTGTGGTTTTGGATGCACTGATTACTGTACCATTTATAATAATTCCAAACGGGGGGAGTTATTACGGTTTTTTTACTGCCCTGGGATTTTGGATTATAGCAGTCGAGTTCTTAGCTATAGCCTCATTGTACTGGTATACTCGCGTTTATCCCAAAACACTTTCATCAAAAAAATAGGACGAAGAATATAACATTTCAATTAATACTTAATCACTAAAACATAAAATAAAATGAAAACAGAAAACTTTTTAATTCTTGGCGGTACCGGAAAAACAGGACGAAAGATTGTTAACAGACTCCGAACCATGGGACAGCATGTGAGGGTAGGATCGCGATCGGCATCCCCTGCGTTCAACTGGCATAAGCCGCAAGATTGGGCAAAAGCCTTAGAGGGAATAGACAAGGTTTACATCACCTACCAACCAGACCTTGCAGTTCCGGGGGCTCTTGAGGCGATTGAGGAATTGGTTAAGCAAGCCAAAAGCGCAGGCATAAAAAAAATGGTCTTGCTTTCTGGTAAAGGGGAACGTGAAGCACAACTGTGTGAACAGCTTGTTATCCACTCAGGTTTGGACTATACAATTGTCAGGGCGAGTTGGTTTAATCAAAATTTTAGCGAAAACTTTCTGCTCCAACCCATTTTGGAAGGTTTTGTCGCTCTGCCCCAGGCCGATGTAAAAATTCCCTTTGTAGATACCAGTGATATTGCAGCTGTGGCTGTGGAAGCCTTGCTGCACGACAAACACAATGGAGAAATATATCAATTAACAGGCCCCAGGCAATTGACGTTCAGATCAGCTATCGCAGAAATAGCCTTAAGAACCAAAAGAGAAGTAAGCTTTACTTCAATAAGCATACAAGCCTACAGTGATGCTATGAGGTCCTATGGCATAGCCGAAGATTTTGTATGGTTAATTGAGTATTTATTTACCGAAGTGTTGGGAAACCCCGATAATGAGGAGATCACTCATGATATTGAAAAAGTGTTAGGGAGGAAACCCATCGATTTCATCGATTATGTAAATACCACAGCAAAATCAGGAATATGGAATAAGGTGTCTAAGGCATCCTAATTCCTTATAGAATTAATCTTAATTAAATAAAAAATGCCACATTTTAGAATTGAATGTTCAGAGAATTTGCTCAAAAGAAAAAGTGCCGATACCTTAATGCAGAAAGTATATGATACCGCTGAGGATTCAGGACTTTTTAAACAGGGAGACATTAAAGTAAGGATCAATTCCTTTAAATATTATAAGCTTGGGGATACAAAAAAGGATTTCATCCATGTTTTTGCTAATATAATGGAGGGGAGGACTGCAACTGAAAAGAACATGCTATCCAGGGAAATCGTATCGGTATTAAAATCGATTTTTCCCGAGGTTGCGGTGATCTCTATGAATGTAGGTGATTTTAAGAAGGAGGGCTATTTCAATAAATTTATGCTCGATACCTAAGGAGCATGCTGATAAAAGAGAGCGTTACTTCTGTGTTTTTATAATATGAAAATCAACTTCTTGATTGACAATTAAATGGAGGAAATTTGGGCAGTTAGATGTGTTATACTATTGTTTCACTACTTTAAAACTCTGGTCATTCAAGGAAGGTATCCTGATGAAATATACCCCAGGAGGAAACTGTTCTAATGGCATTGCCAATATATTATTATGTGCTTCAACTTTCCCAGATTGTATCAATCTGCCCATAGCATCGTAAACAACTACTGGAATCGGAGCATTTTGAGCTTTGTTTATTAGAATTTTTATATATGCTGTAGTTGGGTTTGGGTAAGCGATTAACCGGGAACCGTGAGGTACCATAATACTAAATGTTCCCTCACAGGCCAGATTGCTCTTAACCGATACTTCATCGCCTTCAGACACATTCAGTGAAAATTCATTGTTAAAATAGACACCAGCGAATTGCCTGTTCAGCTCTACGGTGAAAGGAGGGCTGCCGCTTTCCACTTTTAAATTTATACTGCGTTTAGTGCTATTGTCACCGTCATAGATTTTAGAACTAACGTCCATAGGTGTCATTTCAGTAATAGTAAGCGTATAACAACTTTGCGATAAGGGTACTGCTGTCTCAAAAACACATACTTCATATGTTCCCGGACTCAGGTCCTCTATTAGAAGCGTTTCACTAAAAGGATATTCAGTACCATTCAGAACGGCGGAATAGTCTCCATTGACAAGCGCATTTATTTTAATGCTCCCATTATCCTGGTCTACACAACTTTCGCTTATGGTAGTTATCAAAAAATCGTTGGGCGCTATTCCTTCAAAATAATTGTTTGCGAGGGCAAAGGCTTCCTTACCAATTTTATCCCCAAGTAATCTTCCGGGGATATCATCCACAGGAGGATGTATACCGCCCCATATTCTTGACAGGCTGGTCTGGTCAGAGGCATCCTGATAAGTTGCCCACTGCAAGCTCATGTTTTCTGTCGGTCCGTTTTCAAAAACTAAAAAATTATCTTGTTCTATATCAAAAGTGCCCATTCCGCCAGGGAAAAATTCGCTGCCGGTAAGCAGTGTCAGCACTTCGGCAGCTGCCCTTGAAAAAGTAGAATGCCCGGAAACATATCCTGCAAAAGGAGGGGTAACAAAGGTAGGGCGCTGGTAGGGCCACCAATGTGTTCCTAATATCCAATCAGTACCGGCAACATCTGTTGCAGGATCATTGATAAAATCCGGGCCTCTCCAGGTAAATACTTTTATTTTTCCTATATTTTCCCCGGCAGCACCTTCGAGCGGGTCGCCCGTAGTGATCAGCTCAATTAAGCCCGGTATGAGCGGTAGTCCATGGGGGTCATAATTAGGCATGGAGGCATCGCTACTTTGCCCTTTTGTGGCCATATACCTAATTGCCGAAATAGGTCTGATATAATCATAATAACCCTTAATTCCCCAGGCATTTACTGCCGAATCGTGCATTGCTCCAGCAAGAGCCAGGTAGCTTTTAACATCCCATTCCAAATCGCTTAAAGTATCGCCAATACCTCCTATTTTTTTATCAATCAGCGGATGGTCATTCACATAATTCAGTATTGTAAACCAATGCCCCGGCGGGGTTTCGGAATCCGGTCCATCTGCCCAGAATTCGGCCAAAACCCTGGCATAATCGGATCGTTTTACCATTTGGGGGGTATACGGTTGTCCGGTAACAGGATTTAAATTGTGCCCCATTCCAATATCCCCACCATCAAAAAAATCATAAAACATTTGGTACTCTTCAAAACTTTGAGGGAAATCTGAAAGTGCAGTATTTCCGATAGCACCCGGGGAGATATCAATCAGCGTATTATCATTCGGATCTAAATGTGCAGACCAGGCAAGTACCAATGCAAAATTCCATTTATAAGGATCATCAATTCCGTCTTCGTTAGAATCCTGAATAGCATAGGGAGCAGCCGGCGCATTGTAGACATAGCTGTTAAAGCCATTATTGAGTATTTGCAGGTCTTCTTCTTTGAGTGCAAATGCCGTTACCTGACCCCAGTCCGGGCTTAAGAAAGTGGGACTATCGGTTATGACATTTCCACTCTGATCAACGAATAGGGTAAAATCTAGTGGTTGCCATCTGTTAGGGTCATTAAGTAGGTTATCATCGTAGCTCGAAAGCAGTAATCCTTCATTAACAGGGCTGTATTGAGGAGAGGAATAGCCACCGGCTTCATTGGCGCCATCACTAAATCCAAAGGCAATAAGTTGTTCTGCCAGATAGTTACCCAAAGCGGCATAAGAACCATTACTATAGTCCACAGAAGTGAAATCCGGATCATAGCCATAAGATTCAAAAAGGGCAAGAAAAGAACCCAACGACTCCTCTGACCCGGGCGAAGCAGAGAAGCGATGATTTAATAAACGGAACATGGCATAGCTCATCATGCTGCGCCTTGCCTCATCTATTTCTGATGGAAATGGAATTTCATTGAACGGACAATAATATTTTCCATAGCGTTTTCCGAGAAAAACAGTCTCTGCTTTTTCATCAAAAACAGCCCAGGAATCATACATGATTATTGAGGAATGAAACAGATTTCTGGCATGTACGGTTGGCCGTGCAAAATCGTTTCTTATGGCTTCGAGTAAAGTTTCGTTCCACTCCCGGGCTACAGAAAACTGTGCGAAAACCGTGGTTTGGATAAACAATAAAATATAGAATGCTTTAAAGTAATATTTTGGCATTTAAAACAGGATTTGGACTGTGGTTAAGAGGTATTTAGTTTGAATTAGCAACTAAAAATAATAATTCGGTTTTAATTATAACCAGAGAATGCTGTTTGTTGTGAAGAAAACGGATAATTTTTAAAATTTCAGGAACACCACAAGATTATCAGCCATTATAATTTGCTTTAGGCCAGGATACTTTCGTGCCCGGAGTCACGGACAAAGAGGCAGCTGCTTTTTGTCTTTAAAGACATTTCCTTCACAAATTCAAATTTAAGGTCTTCATCCATTCCAAAGATATTCAGGTCTGCAGCCGGGGCCTTGTCAATAACATCTTTGAACTCCCCTATATGCACTTCGGTCAGTGTTTGTGGCAGCCTGGCAAGATTAATCAATAGGTTTAAGAAGTCTTTTGCGTTCTGTTCTTCCTTAGGATCATTTACAACAGTGATCAGCCTGATACGTGCGCCCCAATTCATTTTGAGTTTGTAAGCCACAAGAATAGAGAGGTCCAGGTTCCCGATATCCCAGCCTAAATTCCATTTACTGCGCCTGTCGCTAACCCAGACATTGATGGTATTTCGTTGACCCAATAGTGCTGTGGAATGCGATAAATATAAAAGAATCCCTATCTCTAGCCGGATAGATTCCTTCATTACCGGTCTTAGTTCGTTTTCATAATCATCGTGATTCTGCAGATTTAAAAAGACAATATTAGGCCTGAAAAAAGCTCCCTGAAGCGCCTGATTTCCGTAATTTATCCCCTTGGCAAACTCTGATGTATGGATGACAGATGAAGTGGAGAACACCTCTTTTTGCCTGAAGGATGCAGCAATTGCTTCCAATTCTTCTGCCAGGGTACTGGTTTCGGAAGAGGGCTCAATGCCCAATAGTTTAATGGATCCTTTTGGTCTTGCAATATTCCTTAAAAACTCAAAAGTGCCTCTTAGTCCATTTACATCCCTTACGGGTACCATTAAATTGGCTTTCCATGCGCGTTGTTGCATATTTTTCATACCCCAGGTATGCTTGGCCGCCCATTCCGCAAAAGAAACAAATATCCCGGAACGCACATCTTCAAATGGAGTTTCCAGATTTTGGCGCGATAAGTACCAATACACCATTAACACAATCATTATAGATATAAGGCTTACACTTGGATTTATGATAAACATGGCAAATACGGATGAAATAAGTCCGAACCATGGCACCCATTTGTTAATTTTAAATATAGGCCGGTAACTAATGAGTCCAAGTCTTTGTTCAATGATCACTACAATATTGATCATGGCATAGGTAATCAGGAAGAAGAGGGTAACCAGTGGAGCAACGGCATTTATATTCCGTAGTAACAGGGTTAAAAAAATAAGGAGGCCGGTAACCATCATGGCATTTCTCGGCTGTCCATTACTGCTTTGTCCGGCTATAAATTTAGAAAAGGGAAGGACCTTATGTTCTCCCATGGCAAATAAGATTCTGGAGGATCCTACTATTGAGGCCAGGGCAGAGGAAAAGGTGGCACCTAAGATTCCGGCAAGGATCAAGGGTCCAAAATAGGCCTTTTCTACCATGATATAATAATTACTAATAAGCTCTTCTTCCGAAGCACTTCTGGCAATCCAAAGCGCAAGGAGCATATATATCACAAAACTTACGCCAATAGCCCATAGTGTTCCTCTGGGGATACTACGTTTGGGGTTTTTTAGTTCTCCGGACATATTTGCACCTGCCATTATTCCTGTAGCGGCAGGAAAGAATACTGCAAAAACAATCCAGAAATTACTACCCGAAAAGTCATTTTCTTTGGCCCCTTTAAATGTACCCCAACTCAGGGCATCACTGGTAGGAATTTCCATTGCCCCGCTATAGGCCGCTGCAATTATAGAAATCAGGGAAAGTAATATGATCCCCATGATTATGAATTGGGTTTTAATGGCCAGGTTGGCACTTATATAAGCAATGGAAAAGAGGATACCAAAAACAATGATATCAACCAGGAATGCATTGTGATCCGGGAATATACCCAGCCAACCTTCCCTGAAACCAAAAATATACATGGTGACAGCCAAACCCTGGGAGACATACCTGGGAATCCCAAGACTACCACCGACCTCCAGACCTAACGCCTGAGAGACAATCGCATATGCCCCTCCTGCACCAATCCGAATGTTAGTCGTGATGGCCGACATGGAAAGGGCGGTGCAGAGGGTGATCAAAAAGGAAATAATTATGATCATCCAGGCTCCTAAGAGTCCGGCATTTCCAACCACCCAACCCAGGCGAAGATACATGATCACCCCAAGGATAGTAAGCAGGGTAGGTGTAAATACACCACCAAAGGTGCCAAACTTCTTCATGTTATTGGTTGGTTGTTCCATCAATAAAACTAGGGTTGGTTTTGAGGTTTAATTTACTAATTAAATGGACAATTGAACTATTTTTTTTAATAGGTTGATAAACGCTATGCATTTCTACAGTAATTTGGATGAGATAGTTCTAAATCTACATTTATTTTTGCCATAGAACTTTGTTTGGTTTAACTTAAAAACTTAAATACTAATAATATGAGAGCAATAGTTTTAGAAGAAGTTGGCGGTGTGGAAAATCTGATTATAAAAGAGTTACCGCAGCCAACTGTGTCCGAAAATGAAGTGTTGGTAAGCGTAAAGGCAATAGGAATTAACCCGGTAGATTATAAAGTACGTGCTATAGATGGGCTGCTGCAAATGATTTATGGGGAACAACAGCCTGTAATACTGGGATGGGATATTGCCGGGGTAGTCCAGGCCGTGGGCGATAATGTTACTTTGTATAATACCGGAGATGCCGTTTTTGGGATGGTGAATTTCCCGGGTGCAGGTAATGGATATGCAGAATTTGTTAGTGCTCCCGAAAGTCATTTGGCCAAAAAGCCAGCAGCTGTTTCCTTTGAGGAAGCCGCAGCTACAACACTGGCAGCATTAACCGCTTTACAGGTATTGCATCCCAGAGTAAAAAAGGGGGATAGGGTACTAATCCATGCAGGTTCAGGAGGTGTTGGTCATTTCGCAATACAAATAGCCAAATCATTGGGGGCATACGTGATCACCACCAGTTCTGCTAGGAATAAAGACTTTATAATGTCGTTAGGTGCCGATGAACATATAGATTATAACGCCAGCGCTTTTCAGGATGTCGTAAAGGAGGTAGATTTTGTATTCGATATGTTTAACGGAGCTATTTTATTTAATTCGGTAAAGGTGGTAAAACAGGGAGGAAGCATAATCTCTATACCAACGCCGGTATTTTCGGAAGAAGTAATGAAGCTGGCTAATGAACGGAAGGTCACCGTTGAAAATTTAATGGTGCATTCCAGTGGAGAAGATATGAATATGCTTAAAACCTGGTTGGAAAACGGAACGATAAAACCTCACGTATCCATGACTTTTCCTTTTGAAAAAATGGCCCTTGCACATCAACAACTCGAGAGTGGAAGAACTATTGGGAAGGTTGTAGTGACGCTTTAGTAATAGTCCTGGCTACAAAAATTGAATACGCTGAAGTGGTCGGCATATTTCTTTTTTTGAAATGTACCAAGCTTTTCCGTTGCTCAATGAAAGATTTATTGATATTTACCGACATAGGGGGTATTATCTGAACAACAAACACAAAACAATTCCAAAATGAATTCAAAAATTAAACAACTTATTACCAGAATATTGTTATTTGCCGTATTAATCGGCTCCGGAGCATCTCTTTTTGCCCAGAACGCCGATGCAAAATCAAAAGTGCTATTAGATGCTTTAACGAGGGTGAATGGCGGTTATAAAAATATTGCTTCAAAGAAAGACGTTCAGCTCACCTATATCTATGATAACCTGGATCAGGGTCGAGATGTTTCTACAGAGCGCTTTATTTTTAATGGGGAACATTCCTGGGGAGCCTATAAAGAGCATGCCCGTAATGTGCTGCCTAATCAGAAAGGAGTCGCCATCCAATCTCTTGTTTATGGGAAGCCGTCATTAACATTAGATGGGGAAGCAATTACCGATCCACAGGCAATAGGGGGTACAGTCTTTTTGCGTAAAGTAAACTTTTATTGGTTTACAATGATGTACAAATTAAAAGATCCGGGTACAAATTATACCTGGCTGGGCACAGAGAAAATTGATGGTGTTACCTATGATAAAGTGAGTTTGACATACGATGCCGATATCACCAAAAAAGAAAATAATGATGAATACATCTTATATTTTAACCCAGACACCCATCTGATAGATTTTTTCTATTTTTCCCTGCCAGATTGGGGAATTGACAAACCTATTTTAAAAATGACCCTGGAATACGAAATAGTAGATGGGGTATATCTCAGCACAGTTAGGAAATCTTATGGACCGGATAATAATGGTGTATATAATTTAAATGGCATTTATACTTTTAAAGACATCAAATTCAATAACGGATTTAAAGCTGAAGATTTTAAGTTGTAATAGTGTAGCCGACTCTAACAAAAAGTTGGCGCGACATTTAAATGTAACTGCCATCCAAAAGAAATAATTAAATTGAAAAAGAAGATAAGAAGGGTCCGTAGAGGGCCTTTTTTATTGTTAATTATTGAGGTAGGGGAGACTATAAAAATCAGTTATATTTGCTGAAACGACATTTTACTTATGAAAAACCTGCTTTACTGCTCATTAATCCTAATGGCTATTGTTGCCTGCAAAAAAGAAGAAACACCCCATCAGAAAAAAATAGATTTCAGTGGAATTGATCCCTCAATAAAACCAGGGGATAATTTCTTTGAATACGTGAATAAATCCTGGTACGACAAGGCAGTAATAGCAGAAGATCAGGTAGGGGTAGGGGCATACAGGTTTTTGAATATACCTCAAAAAGAGCTAATGCAAAAAATCTTAGAAGAGGTTGCAGCCGCTGATCATCCTGAGGGAAGTCTGGAACAAAAGGTAGGAGATTTTTATGCTTCAGGGATGGATACTATGAATATAAATCGACGTGGATATACCCCCATTCAGCCCATTTTAGATGAACTCAATGCTGTCGATGATGTTGCGGGGATTATGAAGTTTGTAGGGAATCAGCTTAAGGCAAGTGATTATTCCCTTGTTAGTCCATATGTCTCCCCGGACTATGTGGACAGTAACGTCAATATGGTGCATTTATCCCAGTCGGGCCTGGGATTACCGGACCGGGATTATTATTTTAATACAGATTCGTCAACAGTAGCTATTCAGGAGGCATATAAAAAGTATGTGACAACCCTGTTTCAATTAACCGGTAACGAAGCAGCCTCGGAGTGGGCCGATGTTGTATACAGAATAGAAAAAGAGTTAGCAGCATCTCATAAAACGCGAATTGAACGCAGGAATGTTCAGGCCAATTACAATAAGCTGTCTGTTTCGGACATTAACAAAGATCAGGAAAACATAGGCTGGGCAGATTTACTAAATCAGCTGGGTATGGAAGCGGATTCTGTTGATATGCGCCAACCGGCCTACTATGATCAGCTTAATTCGATGCTCGCCTCTGTATCAATTGCAGATTGGAAGATTTATTTAATGTCGAACACCATTGCCACTTACGCAAATGTATTAAGCGGGCCTTTTCAGGATGCTTCTTTTGAGTATTCCAAGGTGCTGTCTGGTCAGTCTGTTCAAAGAACCCGAGCTCAGTTAATGGTGCAAAATGTAGACCGTCAGATGGGTTTTGCACTGGGTCAATTGTATGTAAAAAGACATTTTAATGAAGATGCCAAAAAACGGGCCATGGAATTGGTAAACAATCTTCAGAAGTCCTTTGAAAACCGGATAGACCAGCTCGACTGGATGAGCGACAGCACCAAGCTAAAGGCAAAAGACAAGTTATATGCTATTACCAAGAAAATAGGATATCCGGATGTATGGCGCGATTATGAATTGGTTAAAATATCAAAGGACACCTATTTTGAAAATGTTGTGGCCTCCAGAGAGAACGATTTCCGTTATAATCTGGATAAGCTAAATAAGCCCCCCAATAAAGAGGAGTGGGGAACAACACCTCCCACAGTAACTGCTTATTATAATCCTTCTCGTAACGAGATTGTTTTCCCTGCTGGGATACTACAAGATCCGTATTTTGATCTTTATGCGGACGATGCCATTAATTACGGGGGTATAGGAATGGTCATAGGCCATGAACTAACCCATGCATTTGATGATCAGGGTGCCCAATTTGATAAAGATGGCAATGTTAATAATTGGTGGACGGCTGAAGATTATGAGAAATTTAAGGCAAAAACACAACAAATAATAGACCGTTACAGCACATTTTCGGTGCTTGATAGCGTTTATCTTAAAGGGGCATTAACAGTGGGTGAAAACACGGCCGATAATGGAGGAATTGCTATTGCCTATGATGCCTTTAAAATGACAGAACAGGGGCGGGATACCATCCGGATTGACGGATATACTCCGGATCAGCGTTTCTTTTTATCAATAGCGAGGATTTGGCGGGTTAAAACCCGGGACGAATTTATGAGGAATTACGTCACTACAGATCCACATTCACCAGCCATGTGGCGCGTAAACGGGCCATTGATGAATTTTACACCCTTTTACGAAGCTTTTGATGTACAGGCCGGGGATAAAAATCACAAAGAAGAAGCGGATAGAATTAAGATTTGGTGATTGTCCTAAAAGGCGCTGTGCGAAGTTTGCAACTTAGCATGCTTTTCTTGATTTGCTACAAAACCTAAAATAGGCCGATAGACTTACGCATTAATTCTGAAAAACCTTCGGTTAAAAAAGTAAACTATTTTCAATCTCTTCCCAGGCTTACTGCTCTTTCAATTATTTTCTCATAAACTGCTCTTCCTTTTTCGATAGTGTTAAGCACGTCTATTTTTTGTTGTTCGTTATCGAAGAGGCCTTTGTTTTTAACCCAGTCGGTCAGGCGGTCAGTAATTGCTATAAACTTTTTAGCAGCTTTGGCACTCCCTGCCGGTCTGCCCTCGATGTTTATATATACAGGATTGGAGTGTGCCCCCTGACACCTTACCGCCAGCCATCCGGAATCTTCCACACTTATTTGAAAAGAAGTGTCTGAAGTCTTAAGAATAACTTCCCCATTGTATAAAACTTCTACAGGAATTTGGCCTTCAGGCGTAAGCGCTTCTGCCGAAACCTGAAAATTTGTCTCTCCTTTTTTCACATCCAGAGAACTGCCGGGATGTTCCCCGTTTACCTTAAAAAACAACATGGGTCCCCGGGTGATAAAACTGTTTCCTTCTTGAAGGCCCCTTCTCCAGTTATCCAGCGTAAATTGATCGGTCCCCAGATATACATATACCCTTGGGGTATCCTTCATAAACCAGTCGGGCCCTGCTGTAGCCGGAATCTTAAAACCGCAGTTGAGCAGGTCGTACCAAACATCGGTTTGCCCGCCATTACCTTCTATCTCTGCTATTTGAATTTTTCCAAGTGCGATATCTACCGGCATTTCAAAACCGGTAGAGGGCCAATTCGATCTAATCTGTTCAACCTTTGCCGCCCTGAAGTTGCCAAAATGCGCTGCGATAGTATTAGCACCCTGCGCCAGGGCCTGGTCCAAAATTGTAGCATTGGCAGGATAGTCCGGGCCGCCAACTTCCCCCAACGCCCCTGTACTGATAGGTTGAATCAATGCTTTAAGTCCAAGAAAGGCCAGATGACCATAGGGATTGTTTCTGAACTCTTCCCCATAACTAATGTGATGCTCTGTGGTGCTAAAAGCATTTCTGGGACCCATGGGGTATTCGTCTGCATAGATAGCATGGGTATCCCATTCACCTTTAAGGGTTAAAATATAGGAAGCACTTAAATCCTCGGCCTGAGACACCAGTGGCCAATTTTGACTAAAATGAACCGGACTTCCTAAATCTGTAGTATGTATATGCGTTTGTCCGGAATACCAGCCTAATTTGGGCATATTAATCCAGCGCTCCATAGCAAGATGTACTTTTCCGTCTTGGGGGATTGTCAATTCCACCGGCTTGTATTCGAACCCGTGATAGATCCTGGCTGTTTTACCTTTGGGACTTACTCCCAATTTTCCTTTTCCCCCAAGGTAAAAAAATGGCCCGGGCTGATTTTCCCAAAGGGTGGTGTTCCAGCCTACTTTCCTATACCTTTCAATGGCAAGGGACTCCCCCTGCAAGGGTGTCCAGTATTTATGCCCATCGGCATCGTTTACTTCCACCCGTACCGCCAGTGGTTTTCCGCTTTCTTTGTCGGTAATAGAAAAGTCAATCGCTTCTTCAAAGGGAGTTTCAACTTTAACGGTTTCGGTATTGGTTGGTAATATTACGTGTGTAAGGTTGTCATAAGCGGGCAACAAAGTATATGCGGCATCGCTTTGGGGAATACCCTTTAGTTTAATTTCTACCGAAATGTCGTTAACAGAACCGTCACTGATTTTAAGTGTATTGGTGGTTAATTTTTCTTTCAAGGGAGCAAAGACCACAAATGTATAGCGAGTAGAGTTGGCTGCTAAGGTTATCTGTTTGTTCCAGAATAATATTTCATCACTCAGATCGCTATTGAGGTCTATCTGGGCAGGGGTATCTTTTTTATTCTGTATTTCTACCAGCAAAACCTTAAAGTGCTGTAGCTGCACTTCTATGGTAGGCGAATTCCAATCGGTACGTATAGATTGGCCTATACTGATTTGTATAACGGGTTGCTGTTGTACAAGATCAGCAAAGTACAGATGGCATTCATTTAAAAGCTGCTTTTGTTTGGCTTTGGTTTTGCTGATCTGATTCATTACTTCCTTAGCATTGATCAGCAAATTCTCATCGTCTGTCAGTCGGCGAATCTCCCAGGATTCGAACTTGAGCTGCTGCCAGGTTTTAAAAATATCAGCGGCTCTCGCATCCTCGATTCGCATCAACTGAATAGCCATCAGATAGTCGTTCAATTCTGCAAGAACGGCATCGCCATGTCCATCATGGGAAGCGGCACTTAGATTAAAAATAAAGGAAAAAACCAGGGAAATTATGATGAATTTGGTTCTCATATTATATTGTTTAACGCCTTGGGTGTATGTTTTAAGCGATTTATATTACATCTAATATCCGTTGGGCTTCCAGCCCGATACGTTGTCTGGTTGCCCTGGTGATGTATTTTTTTTGATCTAGTTGCTGCGGTTGGTCTGCTGCGCAAAAATAACTGTGGATACTCCTTCTATCCTTGTCTGTTGTATTAGTAGTGCCTCCGTGCCATACGTGCGAATTAAAGATAAATACGGACCCGGCCGGGGCGGTGATCAATAATTCTTTGGGATGGGGAAGGCTGGGGTCATCCATCATATCTTGTGGCAGGCTTTTAGATTTATGGGTGCCGGGAACTATCCTGGTGGCCCCGTTAATTTCGGTAAAATCATCGAGTAACCAAATAGAATTGCAAACCTTGTATTTACCATTGGCCACTGTGTTTTTGTAATCCACATGCAGTTTTTGATTTCCTAGTCCTGGCTTTGCCGCCCGGTAGTTAAGAGAAGATAATTTATAATGTTCCCCCAGCACAGCTGCTATAGTGGCCAATACCCGGGGATGGGTGTAAAAGATATCGAAAATGGCTCCTTTGTTTACAAGATCAGCGAGCCGATCTGCTCCTTCTTCTTTAGGGTGGCGAATATATTTAGATTCGTACAACTCGGCACCCGCAGACGCTCCTTCGGTTTGTAGTAATTGATCTATGCGTAAATTGACTTGCCGTAACTGATCAGTTGTCAACAATGGCCCCAGGGCCAGGTAGCCTTCTTTTTCTAAAGTCTTCAGTTCTTCACTTGTGAGCATGGTGTCCTGTTAAATCAACCCAATTTAAGACATAAATGTACCGCATTCTAAAATTGTGAACGGAAATATGGTTATAATCAGGAGGGAGGGGATAAAAGAACAGAATATGTAAATCCGGGGAGATTTATTCAGGGACCATGATCCCTGATTCTAACCATAATTCTTTTTACAAACTTAATTCTCCCTCAAAAAATATTCTCGCAGTGCTGGTTATAGTGAATTTATCGCTGCTGATTAATTCAACTTCCATAAATCCGGATCTTTCGGAACATTGATACGATCTCATTTTCTGCTTATCGAGTCTTTTGCCCCAATATTTTGTCAGAAATGTATGTGTACCTCCGGTTACAGGATCTTCATTAGTGCCGGACCAGGGCCAGAAATACCTCGATTCAAAATCAAAATCCTTTTTATCTGATGTAGCCGTAACTAGTACACCATTAATAGTGTCGTGTGATTTAAGCAATGCTTCAAAATTAGGATGTAAACTCCTTAATATTAAGCAATTATCAATTTCGATAAGAATAATATTAGTTTCTTCATTATACGCAGTATTTACTACTGCAATGTTAGTAATACCAAGTGCATCAAGTAGGACCAAAGGAACATCAACTGGTTTTGTATCGTAAACCGGGAATTCCATTGTTATCATTTCCCCAGCTTTTTTGATCATCAAATCGAGCTGTTGTATATTGATAAAATGGATTTGATCCATCCCTGGATTTTTCTCAAACAACACTTTAGAAGCCGCCAAAGTTGCGTGTCCGCATAACGGAATCTCGATTTTGGGAGAGAAAAAACGAATAGAAAATGTATTGTTTTTATCGAGCTTTTGAACAAAAGCAGTTTCCGATAAATTAAATTCTTTGGCTATTGATAACATCAGGGTCTCACTTATTTCATTATCCAGTAAGCAGACAGCAGCCGGATTACCCTTAAATATTTCATTTGTGAAAGAATCAACTATATATGTTGTGATTGTTTTAGTATCCATTTTATTCCGATCAAAATATCTGTCCGTAGTAATTTAAGTCAACTACTTCATTGCTGGTTGTTCTGTAATCATTTCTGATAGTGCCTTCGAGTTCAAACCCATTTTTTAAGGCAACCCTAATACTAGCTACATTCTGGCTGTTTATACGGCACAGTAATTTTTTAAAATGGTATTCTTTGATTAAGAACCGGATCAGGATTTTTAATGCATTTGAAATAACTCCTTTTCCCTGCTGCTTGTGGTCAATAAAGTAACCTATTTCGGCTTTTGGAACATTCCAGTCGATGTTCTTAACATCTATTAGGCCAATGAGAGTATTACGCTTCGTATCTAATATAGGATACATGAAATAACTTTTATCCTCTTTCCAAATTGCTATCTGCCGGCAATAGTCAATAGTTTCTTCCAACGTTTTTGTATGCTTAACAGTACCGGCAAAATAGGTTTCGAGTCGTGTTCTGTTCGCATCAATTAGTGTGAATAGTGCACTGGCTTGATTAGTGTCAAAACCGATTATCCTAAAATTACCAAAGTCTGTATCCAAAGGTGTTGTTGTTATAATTTTATACAATATTACCACTTAAGGCTGGCTAAGTTTGTAATTCTTGATTAAGAAATCTTCCTGAAACCCCAATTTAAGATATAAGTGCTTGCCCATATCGGACGCCTGCAGTGTCATATAGGTATAATTCCCCTTTACGGCCGAATTTATCAAGAGCTTCATTATTTGACCTGCGTATCCTTTCCTCCTCATGGCCGGCGGGATACCGACAGAGTGCACTCCCATCACTTCATTGGTGTCGTAGGCAATTGCGGTACCTACTGCCAGATCCTGATCATAGGCAAGGAAGTAATCAATCTTATGCATTGATTTTAAGACTATTTTGGAGTGAATAGTATATCCGAAGGATTTTTTGAACAATTCTGACCATAACAAAGCTTCGTGTTTATTTGCAACCAGATGAAGTTTCAGGCCTCCTGATACCTTATACGGCCTCTTCAGTTTTAGTGACATCCCTACTTGTTCAAATTGCGTACTAAACCCTGCCGACTCTAACCTTTGAGACAGATCATCTCCGGCAATATGCCAGTAAGGGATTGTCAAGGCTGATGAAACCGACAATAATTTTTCTTTAATTAAAGGAATACTTTCCCGGGTCATATGCTTTCTAAACCAAAGCCTGTTGGGCCATTCAGAATTTTCCAAATAACTATAATCAAATCCTGCATGCGAAAAGTATGCCTGGAAAGGCGTACTAACCTCCCGCCATAACGATGTTAAATTGTCAATGTTGGCTTTTACAATATTTACTTTTGTTTTCATTTTAAATTAATCATTAAAATCCCTGTACACATTGCAAAAATTCCAATAGCTCTTTTAATTGTCATGGGTTCCAGCGGTAAATTTAACCATCCGAAATGACCTGCAATAGCCGAAAAAACCAATTGTCCCAATAAGCCCAAAGATATCATAGTTGATATCCCCAATTTTGGAATCGTAAAATAATATAGACAAATTCCCAGAACACTCAATAATCCTCCGGCAAACCATAAATAAATCGGAATCGCTTTAATTTCGAACCAGCTTGGTCCAACTTTACCGCTAAAGATGAAAAAAGCGCAGGCAAATAAGGTGCTGCTGAAAAAAGCGACAACTGATGCGAGTAAGGGATTTTTCAATAGCACCCCTAAATTGGCATTAAGACCGGCTTGCGCGGCTAAAAATACCCCACCAAAAACAGCTAAAACAGATAAGGTATACTGGTTCATAGTTCTTCAAATAATTCTGAAAGAGGCTTTCTTACCTTTTTGCGAAATTGCGATGTATCATTTTGGGAACGATATCCAACGGTCGCAATTACTGCGGCACTTAGGCCTTTATCTGCTAAGCCAAGAATATCATTGTATTTTTCAGCTTCAAAGCCCTCCATAGGGCAGGCATCTATTTTAGATTCAGCACAGGCGTTAAGCAAGTTTGCCAATGCTAAATATGTCTGTCTTTTGGTCCAGTGCTGCTGCTCATTGGATTCCATGTCATTTATTTTTTCCTTCATAAAATCGCCATAGCCGTTAAGAACATCGATCTTGATATTTTGCGTCCTGGCGCTTAGTTCAATATAGTGGTCAACATCCTTGTCTTTCACATTGGTGTAATTGCAAAAGACAAACAAGTGGGAAGCATCTGTTATTTGGTTTTGCCCCCATGAGGCCTCTTTTAGCCGCTCCCTTATGGCCCTATTTTCAACAATCAGCACTTTGTACAGTTGCAGCCCATATGAGGAAACAGATAATTGCACGGCTTTTTTCAATTTATCCAGGTTTTCTTGTGAGACCTTTTTTGAGGGGTCAAATTGTTTTGTGGCATACCGCCATTTTAAGTTTTTAATTAATTCCATTGTTTTTTGTTTAATAGTTTTGATTTTAAAGAATACCACAAAATAAAGGCGGATTAAAGGTGTGCCAAAGGACATATGTCTGGTCCGGTAAATTCGTTAGGGTTTTTTACCGCCAGCTACAGAACAAAGTAGTTATCAGGAGAATATCAACGTCGCGGGAATCGACTTGCAGATGCTGTTTAGGCAACCGATAGAGTGCAATAGTGACAGATTGAAGCTTTCCAAACGTAAGTAGAACGCAGCGATAGTCCCTGTATGCAAATTAAGAATCAGGTCTTAGTAAAAATGTAGTGTGAAGTTAATCAGCGATAATGCCATTAAGCCTGTCAATTTCTTTTTGATAGCCGGCCGCTTGTCCCAATTTCAATTTTTTTGAAAGCGCTATGGCCGACTCATATGCTGCGATTGCCTGGTCAATCTGATTTGTGTTTTCGTACAATTGGGCTAGATTATTCAAGAGCATAACGTATTTAGGGTAAGCTTCTGCAGCCCTTTTGAGTACAGTAATTGCTTCAAAGGTCTTTTCATCATTCAGTAATTTTGTAATTAAATCAAAATAGTCGCCGCCGGGCCTTCTGGCATTTTTACCATATTTATTGAAAAGCAGCTGTTCATTTTTTAAAAATGTTTCATCACTATAGTTGTTTACTACTACTTCAGGAACCTTTAAATCTGAGAATATAAATTTTAAACCATAATAGTTTAACAGTAACCTGGCATCATCATGGCCTTCGTCTCCAATTTCCTGGTGGGTCCAATGTAGTTTTGGCAGCGGATTCTGTTTAATAACTGCTACATATCGCTCAAGTTCCTGGCGCATTCCCCATCCGTCTCCGCCGCCAATGCCGAAATAAATCGATTTATCCAATGACGCATTCAATTTAAAAAACTTTTTGGCTTTTGTCGTCATCTCTTCTTTGTTCCACCACAGAGCAGGAGATTGAATTATAAAAGCGTTGAACATCGCTGGCGCCTCCATCAGGGCGTAAGTACTGAATAAACCTCCAAATGAGTGCCCCTCTAAAATGCGGTAGGGATGCGTACGAAAATTTGATTCTACATACGGTAATAATTCTTGCTCCAGGAATTGAAGAAATTTAACAGCCCCACCGCTTTGGGGGATCCCTGCTTCACCGGTTCCACCATAAACGTCCTTTCCTGCCATTGACGGGGTTAAATCCCTGGAACGGTCTAAACTTTCAATTGCCACAATAATCAATGGAGGTATAATTCCGGATTCGGTCAAAAGCGCAACAGTACCCACCTGGTGTTTAATATTGCCAAGTCCGTCCAAAAGGTAAAGGACCGGGTAGTTGTTCTCATTATTTTTATAGCCGACCGGCAGGGATATAATTATTGGGCGATCCTCTTCCAATACGGCTGATTTTAAACTGTACTGTGTCCCTAAGCCCAATAGTTGCCTGTCGCTTGAGAGTGGGATTTGATCTGCTATTTGAGCGGTTAAATCCAATTGGAAAAAAACGATAAAGAGTACTGAAAGGACTATTTTGAACGATTTCATATTTAAAGGTATTTCTCTTTCCCACAAAGTAAAGAAGGTAGAAAGAGAAGGAAAAGGACATATGTCTATCTGCCTAATACCGTTCAATCGAGAACGTTAACAACTGGGTGGAAACACCACTTTTGAAAAAGAGGGTAGGGGCGTAAAGATATCCAGGCTTTCCTATGTGTTGGTTGCCCCTTATTTCTGCTGCTTGCGAATACGACTTAGCTGTCTGGAGGTGATCCCGAGATGGGAGGCAATATGATTAAGAGGTATTTTTTTATCGATGCCCGGATGTTGGGCCAGGAATTCTTCATATCTGACTGCCGCATCTTTCATAACAATATCAATTTCCCTTTTCTCTTTATCTATGATCCATTGTTTCTCCAAATAGGAGATATAGAAATTCTTAAGAGCGGCATTACTGAATATAAGTTCGCGATATTTTTTATAATTAAAACTCAATAAAATACAATCCTCCAGGGCTTCAAGCGCAAATTTAGAAGGCGAATTAGTGAGATTGGAGACGGTTGAACCAACAAGGTTGTTTTCCAGAAAGATATTTTTATTGTAGGCGTTACCACCCTCGTCCAGGAAGTAGGCAATAACTACTCCTTTGTACAAAATATAAACATCATTAGCGGTTTTACCTATATGTAAAATAGTTTCATTTTTCTTAAAGTGTTTAACCTCCGCCAGGTCATATAATAAAGACAGAGCACTTTCCTCTACCTTATGATATTTGTAAATGGCCTCTTTTATACACTGATTGTAATCTTCAATTGAAGGCATATGGCAATGTTATGCTTTATATCAGGTTTTCATTTGTGAGCTGAATACAGTAAAATCTAAGATAATAAAAAGAGATTAACACAACCGGCGGTCTTCTTAGTTTTAACAGTAGCTTGCTGAGAGAAATATATGCGAATCAGAGGGGGGGAGATTTACACCCAGACCATAGCCGGGGGCAGAGGGAGGAGCTAATTGCAATTGAAGCAAGCGATTGCGATTATCCGGCCATGCTGCAATGGGCTCAATTGGTGGTTTCCTTTATCAAAGCGAGTTCTATTCCTTTGCTCCAGGCACATAATTGATTGAGTATTGGCAACAATTTTGCGCCTTTATCTGTCAGGGAATATTCCACTCTTGGCGGGGTTTCTGCATAAGATTCCCTAATTACGATCCCCCTGATTTCCAACTGCTTCAATTGGTCTGTAAGTACCTTTCTGCTGATTTTGTCTATACGAAATGCCAGTTCTCCAAACCTCAATTTTCTATCGGCCATCATATATATGATTATTGGGGTCCATTTATTCCCAATAATATTCATAGAATGGGTTATAGGACAGTGGTTGGGATTCTCAATTAATTTTCGGGCCATATTAGTTACCTCTTGGTTACTACTTTCTTCAATGCAAAGATATAATAATATCTATAATAAACTATTATTAGTTACTTTTGGATACTATTAATATAAACATGAAGAAGAATGAATTTATTTGAACCACAGGTCTTAGGCGAACTAAGCCTGAAAAACAAAATAGTCATGGCGCCCTTAACCAGGTCCAGGGCCATAAACAACGTCCCAAATGAACTGATGGCCACCTATTACCGACAAAGGGCCACAGCGGGTCTTATTATTACCGAAGGCACCTCCCCGTCGCCAAATGGCATAGGTTATCCCCGTATTCCGGGCGCGTATTCCGATGAACAGATCACGGGTTGGAAAAGAATTGCCGAAGCAGTACATGCAGAAGGGGGTAAAATATTTGTTCAATTAATGCATACTGGCAGAATTACTGCCAGGGCCAATATGCCCGCAGGAAGTTTTACACTTGCGCCTTCGCAAATTCAGGCTGCCGGCGAAATGTTTACGGAAGATGGATCGGTTGTACATGAGGTGCCCAGGGCCATGACCCTCCGGGATATTGAAGCAACTCAGGACGAGTATGTAACAGCAGCCAGAAGGTTAGTAGAGGAGGCGGGGATGGACGGTATAGAATTACATGCAGCCAATGGTTATTTATTGAACCAATTCATCAATCCAAAGTCCAATCAAAGAAATGATCTGTATGGAGGTTCCATTGAGAACAGAACGAGATTTGTAATAGAAATAGCGCAAAAAGTAGCAAATGAAATAGGGGAACACAAGGTGGGAATTCGCATTTCGCCCTATGGCGCTTTCAATGATATGTTGTCAGATTACCCGGAACTTGAAGATACGTTTATCTACTTATCCCGGGAATTGTCGAAAATTAAACTGGCATATATTCATATCGTGGATCAAAGAGTAGCATTTGGCGCTCCTGATTTTACCTTAAACATCAAAAAAATAATTAAGGAAAACTTTAAAGGGATTGTAATTTCCGGCGGGGATGTCAATTCCCAGGAAAAGGCAGAGGCCGTTTTGGACAGTGGTTTGGATCTGGTATATGTTGGCAGGCCATATATATCTAACCCCAATCTGGTAGAAAAACTTAAAAATAAAGCCGAATTGGTATCCCCGGATTTTGACACCTTCTATACTGCCGGTGAAAAGGGGTATATCGATTATTAGATTGCATTTCCTGTACAGCTGCACCTGCAATTTAAAACTGCCTGAATATTGCTGAACTGCCCGGGAAATACTCCCCGGGCAGACCTTAAGCAGCGGCCAATGAATTTCCTTTTGCAACCTCCCCAACGGGCTGCGAATAAATACATGGCTCAGCAAACATCTTTGCAATAGGTAGAATTATCCGGACAACATTTAATAAAAATCACTACATTGTATAAAACCTAATATGCTGGTTTACACGGCAGATAACATGGAATCAAAATCGGAAAATACGGGAAAATTAGTCGGACTATCTACTCCGATTCTTCCCGCAATGCGGCGGGATGGTTTTAGTGGGAGGATTCTTATGAGATTAGAGACCAGTAATTATTTAAACAGGCTCGAGGCCAACCAATTTAGCATCTTTACACAGAAGTTTCATAAAAGTGTATCCAAAACATTTAATCAATTTAAAGGAAGTGTAATCAGGAAGGATAATAACACCTATTTGGTTTTATTTGCATCGGCTACCAATGCGGTTTTATGTGCGTTAAAAATACAGGCTAATTATAAATATATCACTCCAAAGTTGCATAGTGCCAACAGAAAATTAAAAATTGGTATAGCCACAACCAAATCGAATCCTGCGAAAGAGGAGTTCATTACAGAAGCGGTAACTGCCGCTTCCCGGATGTGTGAAGGGGTTATGGGTCAGTTGATAATATCTTCTAATGTTAAAGTGATATACGAATTGGAGAACAGGAATGCCCTAATCAACCAGGATTTGATCCGTACCCTAAAACAATGGGAGGAAAGGTTTTTGGCCCGTTTAATGGAGTATTGTGAAAAAATGTGGAACAAGCCCAATTTTAATGTTGGTACGATGAGTGCAGAGATGGGCTGGAGTAAATCACAATTATACAGAAAATTGCTAAAATTAACAGGTAAATCGCCTAACACTTTCATTCGCGAATATAGACTGCACAGAGCTCTTGGTTTGTTACATAAACAATTTGGTAATATTTCTGAAATTGCTTCTGAATCAGGATTCAGTAGTCCTTCATACTTTTCCAAATGCTTCATGGATAAATTTGGAGTTTTACCTTCCAAATATGCCCGGCAGCATATCTTATAGGTGCTATTTTATCTGATAGCATACCCCGTTTTACTTCATCCATTTTAATTTTCAAAAAACTACTTTGAGCGCTATTTGAAGCGCAAATTAAGCAGTCATCCAAGGAGTTATTCCTTTTATTTCCATTAAATTTTAACTACCTTGATAATCAGTAATTTGTAATAAAAGACCATGAGCGAAACACCATTAACAAATTTCCATTTCCAGGTAGAGTGGGGGGATGATGCCAAGATTAGTTTTACTGAGGTAAGCGGGCTAAACCTTGAACATGAAGTTATTGAGTATAGGGAAGGAAACAGTAAGATATACGCAAGAAAACATGTGGCCGGACTTAGAAAATACGGCAATGTGGTGCTTAAAAGAGGACTTTTCCAGGGCGACAATCAGTTTTTTGACTGGTGGAATAAGGTAAATTATGAGGAGGAGGAAGACAAAAGAACAGTGACCATCAAGCATTTGGATGTGAACCATGAACCTGATGTCACCTGGATCTTACAGGACGCCTGGCCGGTATCCGTAAAATATACGGGCCTGCACGCCTTAAAAAGCAAAATACTCATAGAGCGATTGGAATTAACTTACGAATCCCTTTCAATGATTAACGAATAGCCATGCCACTCGCTGTAATACCACCTTTAAACTGCAATTTCAGTGTGCTTTTTGAAAATCCCAAATTTAGTAAGGACATGGGTTTTTACAGCATACAGGGCCTTAGTGCACAACTGATCCCGGAGACACCATCCGGAAAACTACAGGCCCATTTTGAAAACATCATATTAACACGGGCCTATATTTCAGATTCCAAACTTGTTGAATGGTGTATGGACACCATCAATAATGGAAATTGCCAGGAGGAAAATTTCCGCATCTCCCTGCAGGGCGAGAAGAATAAAATACTGAGTTCCTGGAACATAAAAAAAGCCGTCCCTGTGGGATGGCGTATTGAAGTGTTACATGCACAAGAAACCAGGATATTGCTGGAGACCATTGAACTGAAATATGATTATTTTGAAGTAGTAAATAGCAAGGGGAAAGTTGTGGCGCCCAAAAAGAAATAAATAATTATCAATACCACTTCGACATTAGTGAGAACAATAATTCCATCGCTTTAAAAAATAAAAGTATGTATGTATTTAATTAAAACCGACTGGGTGTCTACTGTGGGATGTTTTGGGATAGTACCGGTCGTATTGGTGTTGAGGCCAGTATTAAAGACCACCCACAGGTCCTGACCTTCACGGAAATTATAGCGAAATCGGATATTTGCAGAAAAGAGATCAACCGCACTGTTATATTGTATAAGTGCATTTGTTGAGAACTCACGATTCAGTGCTGTCCCAATGCTTAATCTGGGGATATGTGCTATAAACAGATCATTTCGTTCTCCAAATCGCGCATGGTTGTAAGAATACTCCAGGTTTAATTGAAAATACTTAGAGAGGTACCAGGAAGGTTTTAAGGTAAGGCTGTTGAGCCAGCCATCATAAAATGGTCCGGTTTCGAGCATTATATTGGTTCTTATTGTTTTGTCTACAGACATATTATAAAAACCGGTATATCTGTTAAAATCATACTCACCTATCGGAATACTCACATTATTGGAGAGCACAAAATCCTCTGGCAAGTTCTCGTGTACACGCTTGACCGATATTCCTCCACCATCGAGACTCCTTGTAGAAAACGTCCATTCTGTACCTAATTCAGAAGAGAGCAATACGTTTGCACTGTTGCTGAAATACGCATTTCCAAGCAATTCTATTTTATGCCAGATAAAGGCGCCATCTGTCTTTAACCAGGATTGAGATAAGGCTGCCGTGCCAAATTTAAAATCATTTCGGTCAACGAACCCCATCCCTGGATTATAGTTAGGCCCTGATAAAATAGTTCCTATATTATATCCAAACCCCTGGCGTCTTCTGCGGTTCAGGTCTACAGCCAGGCGACCGCTTTTAAAATTTTGGGCAGCAGCGCTCTCTGAGAGATTATCAAAAGTCTGTGCCCACTGAACAGTGAGATAGTCATCATCAAAAAGCCTGATCAACCCATCTAAACCATAGGCGAGATTGTAGTTGCCTTTAGCATCTAATCTAATGGTTAGCATACCGCCGACAAAACTATTTTGATTAAAGACCCTTCTTCTAACACGCAGAACACCAAAATTTTCAGAGGGTATGGAATCCAGGCTTTTGGTTTGCATATTCATAAGCCCCAGATCCCAGGTTTTCATCCGGCCTATAAGTCGTACCCCACCATAGATAGGTACTTGTTGCCCATCCTGGGTGAGTCCTATTCTACGACTAAAAAACAGCCGGCTTAATCCTCCGGTCCTGAAATCAAAAACAGAAGCTCTTTCCTGAAAAAACTGCCTCTTTTCCGGAAAGAACAGGGAAAAGCGGGTAAGATTTACCAGTTGGTCATCGGCTTCGGCCTGTGCAAAATCTGTATTTATAGTAAAGTCAGCCGTAAGATTATTGGTAATAGAAAACTTGATATCTGCCCCAACTGCTTTTTCTGCCTCATTCTGTCTGTCGAAGTCGGTTGTCATTTCATTTAATTCATTACTGCCAGAATAGCCACCGAGCAGGTAGGGGGTTATATACAGCGTTTTAGAGGGTTTAATACCGCTAAATACAATTTTTTGAGCCAGGGAGGGCCTTAAAAATGCCCAGTCGGTTTTTGGAGGAACGGCCGGAAAAACCAGTCTTTCCTGTTTTCTGGCGATCTTACGCTGTACTGTGAGACCCATAATAACCTTGCCATCGGTCTCCTGGAACCGCAGACTGCTAAAGGGAATCCTGATTTCGGTAAACCAGCCCTCGTTAGTTACCGTGCTCTCCGCATCCCAATAGGTATTGAAATCCCTGTTTAACCAGGAGGCATTGGAAATAGTACCCCCTGTGGCATCGTTAGCTATCTCCAGATCATTTCTAATGCCGGTAGGGGTGGTGGTGAAGACATAGCCGGTCTGATTGTCGTTATAGGTGTCTAACAACAGTTCCAGGTGATCAGAGCCTGTAATCCTGTCGCGATATAAGGAAGTGGCCCGGATGCCGTCAGGGTCATGGTCATATGCCCTCATAGAGGCATAAAAATATTTATCGTCGTAGGCAAACCTGATCTCGGTTTTTTCTGTGGGAACGGCTCCTGCATTTGGTTCGTACTGGACCATAGGTACCGGGCTAATCGAATTCCAAACAGCCTCGTCTACCCGGCCATCCAATGTAATCCCATTAACTCGCGGTATTACATATAAACTGTCTGATTGTGCATAGATATTTGAAATAACGACTATTGAAAAAAGCCAAAACAAGTGGTTCTTCAAAGCCATTTCCTCTAAATTAGTCAAAAAAGGAATAACTTGGAGTAACGAAAGTGACAGTCAGTTAAGCCGTGAATTTAAGGGGCTGGTAACTATAAATTGAATAAATTAAACACTAATGAAAAAAGTGCCAAAGTCAATGGAAAGTAAGTCTGAGAATAACCAGCACGCTTTGCGGCCAAAAGTTTTATTCTTTGATGTCAATGAGACATTATTGGATTTAGGCCTTCTAAAAAAAAGTGTTGGGACCGCCTTGGGTGGCCGAACAGATTTGGTGCCAATGTGGTTTACCACTATGTTGCAGTATTCCCTGGTTACAACAACAGCAGGTCAATATACCGATTTTGGACGTATAGGTGCGGCCACCTTAAGAATGACAGCCGCAAATAATGGAATACAATTATCTGAGGAGGAGGCAAGGGTTGCTCTAAACCCGCTACGTTCTCTTAGTCCATACCCTGAAGTAATTGCAGCCCTAAAAAGTCTTAGAAATGCCGGTTATAGAATGGCCTCTTTAACCAACTCGTCTAATATGGGAGTAACGGCACAGTTCAAGAATGCAGGGCTGACAGATTTATTTGATGAGCGATTAAGCATAGAGGATGTCGGAAAATACAAACCAGACAGGGAGGTGTATCATTGGGCTTCCAAAAAATTAGGAGTGCCCCCTCATGAGTGTTTAATGATTGCCGCCCATGGATGGGATATCGCAGGGGCTATATGGGCAGGTTGGAGAGCTGCTTTTGTGGCACGGCCCGGCCAACAATTATATCCTTTGGCACCTCGCCCTGAAATTAATGAACCCGATCTTCTGAAAGTAGCTGATAAACTTATTGCTTTAGACAAATAATTGCGGTAATTGAAAACGGAAAATTGGGATTACAAATTATTGGATACATTTATAAAATATCGTTAAAAATATCAATATGAAACGAAGGCTGATATTAAGTTTGATAGGGCTAAGTCCGCTTACCCTGATTTCTTCTAAAATTCTATCTAATGATCCAATTGTAGCAATTCTTATAAGAAGATGGAAAAAGTCTAAGGAGTACACTTTGGCAGTATTTGAGGCTATGCCAGAAAATGACATTGAATATACGCCTTCAGAGGTGCAGATAAGTTTTGCACAACACTTTATGCATCTCGGCTTTGTAAATGTGATGTATATGGGCATATTACTCGATCCCAAAACCTATCCGGATTTTGATGCGCTAAAGGATGAAGAGTTCATGATGTCTCCACCGGACCCGATAAATCTGTTTCAACCGGATGTATTGCAGAAGAGGGATGCCAAAACCAATAAAGCATTGGTTACAAAGTATGTTGCGGATACTTTTGATTTTGTGATTTCGAGTCTGGATAAGGTAAGTGATGAAGTCCTGACCAAAGGGGAGAACAAGGAAAAGCCCTGGTTTTTGGAGAGGCATACCAACCTAGACCTTATTATACGGGGCGAACAACATACAGCGCATCACAGGGCGCAGGCGATTGCTTACCTGCGGATGAAAGGGGTACAACCTCCGGGCTATTCCAAGCACAATATATTTTAAATTGATTTATCACGATATCGGAAATCAATATATTCAATTTTGCATTGTAACAGGCAATTTTGGGTATAGATCAAAGGATAGCGCATCGAGACAGCATAATTTCCAGGGGATAAATATCCTTGAGGAAGAATTGTGGAAATATTGTAAATTCATACAAATATTAATCAGTTTAAGAATGAAAGACCTACGGATATTTTTTGTTTTTCTGCTTGCCACGATGATGGCTTACAATTGTGGTACAACGGAAAAAAAAGAAGAAAAAAAAGCTGCGAATAAGAATATTCCCAAGGTGGTTACTGCGGATATTGCTGCGGGTATTAAAGCCAATATCGACAAAAAGGTAGAAGAAGGGGGTGGGTATTTTAACATGACTACAGAAGAGGGTGAACTGCAACTGCAATTGGTACGCGTGCATACTGAATACCTTTCTAATTTAGGTCCCCGACGTCATTTTGCCTGTGTTGATTTGGCCGATATAAGCGGGGATGTTTATGATGTGGATTTTTTCCTGGACGGAGATCCGGGTAGTATGACGGTTACTGAAACAACATTGCACAAGCTTAACGGCAAGCCTTTTTACACATGGAAACAACGTAAGGACAAGACCTGGTACAGAATGCCGCTCAAGAATGCATCAACAGATTTGTTGGGCGTAATAGAAGGAGAAGACAGTTTTGAATTTAATTATGAGGTTACTTTACCGAATATTGAAGAACCGGCTAAAATCTGGATTCCAGTACCGCAGAGCGATCGATTTCAAACTATTAGTTTAGCCAGCATTGAAACTCCTGTAGAACATCAAATGTTAGAAGAGCAGAGCTATGGTAATACCATCTTGTATATGGAACTATTACCAGAACATAGCGGAAAAAAAGTGGCTCTCGTTTACGATGTACAAAGGCTGGAGAAAAATCCATATGAAGATAATACGTCCCCTACAAGATATCTGGATGCCAGTTTACTGATGCCAGTGGGTGACCGGTTCCAGGTTTTAGCAGATTCTATTATCGGACATAGACGCAATGAAGGCACTATTATGCAGTCGAGGGCCTTATATGATTACATCATAGACAATATGCGCTATATGAAATTTGGAAATTATGGGAATGGTGATTCGGTTTATGCCTGCGATGCACTAAGTGGTAATTGTACAGAGTTCCATGCACTATTTATTTCCCTGGCCAGATCAGCGGGTATACCGTCCCGATTTGCGGTAGGGGCTTCAATCCCATCGGATCGTGATGAAGGTGGCATTGATGGTTATCATTGCTGGGCAGAATTTTACGCTGAGGGCAAGTGGTGGCCTGTAGATATCAGTGAAGCCAATAAATATACGGCTCTTGCTACCTATTACTTTGGACGGCATCCGGCAAATCGAATCGAATTCAGTCGCGGACGGGATCTTCAGGTAGTACCCGGGCCACATTCCGGACCAATCAACTTTCTGGCATACCCTGTTATGGAAATAGGAAAAACACCGGCATTCCCGGATACATTTTTTTCATTTCGCAGGAAAGCTAAACAAGAAACCCCTGAAAATCTGGTAAGCTTACCCTGATACGGAATCCTTGGGCTCTTCCTCACCTTCAGGATGTTCTTCACCCTCGGGGTGTTCCTCGCCTTCAGGGTGTTCTTCACCTTCTTCTGTAGGATGTTCTTCGCCTTCAGGATGATCTCCTGCCTGTTCTGTCTTCTCTTCTTTTTTTGTTTCCCTGCAAGAGCTCAACGAGCTGGCTGCAATGAAACCAAATAAGAGCATTATCAAAGTGAAGTATTTAAGTTCTTTTAATCGGCCCATAATATCAATTGTTTTATTAATTATAAGATTGAGTAAGATTGCTACTAAGCATTTGATTAAATATAACAAATTTTGTTCTAACGCCATTAGCTAACCCAAAATTAGGCAGCTTATATATGCCCAGATTTTCTCTGCTTAGCTTACGCAGATGAGGCCAGAGAATTTAGGAAGTAGAGAAGAAATGCTCAGCAGGGCGTAGGGGAGGGGTATTCATATAATTACATACGAAGCGTTGCTGTTTTTCGTTATAATCCTAAACCCCAAAGTCCCATAAAGCAGATAACATGATACGACCTACTTCTCCTTACCGTCATAGTGTTTTAAGAAATTTGATGTTTTCGACATTCGTCCTGGCATTTTTGTTTATCGCTGCCTGCAGCAGTGATGACAGCCCTATACAAACAGAAGACCCAAATAGCGAGGAACCTAATACTGACCCCATCATGCTTACTGACGATTTTGACGGTAGTGGGGCATTGATAGATTGGGTAACCAATAATGCGTCGGCGCTCCCTGAGACAGCTCGTATGGAAGGCAGATACCGTGCTGAGCTTACCGATAACCAAAATGATGTTACGCTGCATTTTAATGGGCAGCAAGGGAGATTGGATGCTAAATTAGTGTCCTTTCCGTTCGAATTTATAGCCAGGAACATCGGAATAGGCACGCTGGAAGATTCGCAAGAAGCGCCGGCTGCTAATGGTAACCCTTATATTTTTTCTGGTGTTCAGGTGCATGTGGAAGATTTTAATTCGATTAATTCATCGCATGTTGTAGTAGGCCACAGGGGTGGTACCTCCTTCACCATTGAAGGAAAGAATACTTTGGACGGATCTTCATCTGTCAACGATATTGGGACTAATGAGGCGCCGGATGGAAGAGCCGATATTCGCATAGTGGGCAACACCGACAATACCCTAACCGTCTACTGGCAACTTCCCAACCTCGACTTCGAAACTGCGGATGACAACTGGACCTTGTACAGGGATACCGGTACGCTGCCGGGTACTGCGCCTTCTTATGGGACAGATGTTTATGTAGGGCTGATTACCTATGCTGCAGGGACTACCGGAGTACCTTTTGTTGGCAGTTGCGATGCCGTTCAGATAAAGTAGGTTTTATATTATTTCTAATCCCACTTTAACGCCATTATCATATTTGAATCATGGTCCACCTTCATTTTATTTCTGAGGATAAGTGTTATCCGCCTGGTTGCCAAAGCTTTTTGAGAGAAGGAGGGGCAGGAGGGAAGCAACATTGACAAAGGAGATGCCTGAATTCCATAGTAAAAACTAACTATGAGTAAGACGTTGTTCGCCGAAATATCTGTGAATGTGAGCTGTGCCCATCATCACAGCACGGCCTTCTTTAAAATCAATTACTTCTTTTCGCATTGCAGTTCATCGATTTATACAATTTTTCCTACTGCATATACAATATTGATGGATGTACCGGAAGAATAAACTTACATTTAATCAATTTCTTTTAGGGTTGTAATAGGGTGCCAGAATAGCTATTGAAATAATTCGCTTATTCCTATTATGAATCCCCCTTAAAAATCTAAAAGAATCCAGGACCAGAGACGAGAACATTGTCCTTTACCGATTGCCGCCAAATCCCCCTACAAAATACGTTGTACCCAACACATAGCTAGCTTAAACAACCATTCCCTCACATTCAAAGTTTGGAATACCACTTAAGCCTTCCCCCTAAATAAGAATTCAAAACTGTTAATGGTATTAACCGGCGTATTATGTCCTTTTTGGATAATAAAAATGACGGTCAGATGCTATAGCGACCAAGACAATGAGCCACAAATTTACAATGAACTGGGAAACCGAAAACAGAATAGAGTAGGTACAATTAAACAGTAATAAGTCATGGAAAAATTAGATGACAAACAATTAATGCTGGCGCGGCAAGAATTCAATTCCTATCTGGACATAGGGGAAGAGGCGTTTTCAAAATTAAATTTGAAAACTTCTTTGGGATTTTTTAAAAGCAAGGGCAATAGTTCCTTTGAAGCGCTTGGATGTGTTGGCTACAATCCCACATTCAAAGAACTGACCGCAACGGTTCAGATAAAAAGGCCTAGCGGTTATTCAGGAAATTTATGTACCAAAGGATCCTTTGAGTATGTGCGATTTTACCTGGATTATAACGATGGTAATGGTTGGCAGGATATGGGGTTTACTGCCTTGAACGTACATGATATTCCCACCGAAAAGGATTGTAGTGGAAAAAACGAGAAGCCCATAGATTATGTAGTCCGTTTAAAGATCAATCCCAAAAGGTACTTCTGCAATAAAGAAAATCTTCCAAAAGTAAGGGCGATCTTATCCTGGAATTCTATCCCGGCACCCAACGACCCCAATCAAAATATCGGGCCGTATACATGGGGAGATGTAAAAGACGAAAATATTCAAATCAGCCCTATCAAATTCATTTTACCCGATTTTCCTTTTGAGAATATTGGCTCCATATTGGAGACTGCGATACTCAATCCGTCTGTTTCATTAAATCAACTAGCAGAGACCAGCGCTGGGGGCATAGATGATCTGAAAAAAGCGATTAAAGAAGTGGAGCCGCCAAAGCCTGGGTTTGCAGAGTTGGCAGCTACTTACAAAAAGGCAAAAGTAGCGCCCCATAGGTTTGGTTTTTCAATGCTTCAAAAAGCCATGCAGACCAAGGATCTTGCGTTGAAAAATAGCATCGTTGACATTTTTGAAGTACAAAAGTTCTCCTTTTTGGATAGCCTGGTCAATCTTCAGAAGTTAAAGTGCAATACCAACTATGAAGAGCTTTTTTGCGTTGGGGCCGATTATAACCAGGAGGCTTTGATAGGCACCCTAAAAATTAAACAATCTTCGGGCTATAGCGGCGATTTGTGCAAAAAAGGGAGTAAGGAGTATGTATCGTTTTATATTCAGGAAGAAGAAAATTGTAATTGGATTCATGCCGGAACCACCTTTGTGGAAGTGCACGACATTGAAAACATACCTGCGGGTGGATTGTCCTATTCAGTGATTCTTCCCTATGATTTTTCAAATTTAAAAAAGAATTGTAGTGATCCTCAGGTGCTAAAGGTCAGGGCTATTCTATCCTGGAACACGCCACCCCAAGGACTTAATTGTTCCCATTGGGGCAATGTGGTAGAATCGTATGTGCAGTTAAAACCGAGAGTTCATGTCGGAACAGGACCAAAAATGGTAATTGTCGGTGGTATAGCTACGGATGAAATAAATCCATTCTCTGGCCGTACTATTCCCGGTGCAACCTTTGTAATTAATGACAAGGCGGTTTATAACCATTGTCCGTTTGGCGGTGTTATCGCCATACAAGGGGTAACGGCACTATTTGCAGGCCAGAAATACAAGGTGAAGGTGACTAATTTGGATGCCGGAACAAGTTATTACCACAACGAGCCCTTTAATCTTGTAGGTTTTGATCCTATAGGAGGGGTGGTAACGCATTCGGTATCAACAGCAGTTGCCGATGAATATACCTATCCTGCGTATCTGGATAATATAGGCAGCTTTATGGCACGCTTTTCGCCCGGCACCAATGATCGGTTACTCATTACCATTGAACATACTGACGGCTCTTTTGACAGTCAGGTGATCCAAATGGATAATACAACTCCAAAAGTGACCATGTCTATTGATGATAACGGGGATTGTACACATTATACAAAAGGAGATACCATCAACGGTGTGTTCAGCGTAGATGTGGATTATTTGGAGAGCTATGCCGTAAGCACCTCAGTAGGTACTTACAACTACGTTAGTGGTATTCCGCAAATCGGCATTGGTGATAATGGCGACCCCGACGGTAACGGAGCCTTCCAAGTGGTAACATTCACAAATAAGAATTGTGGTGGCATACATCTAAAGGCCATTACCAAGACTATTTGGCATAGTGCCAATATCGGAATCCATGATGATGCGCATATTACAGTCTGTTTAAAATAAGTTGAGTGCATTATTTATAAAGAAACAGCCCATAAAAATTGGGCTGTTTCTTAATGTGCTGGAAGATTAAGGTAGGAGTTTAGAATGATAGTTTAAACACATTCAATACCAGGAAGTTGGCAGCAATGAATTGGCCTTCCAAATACACAGAATACCTTACAGAATACACAATAATTCTGCTAAACTAATAGGATTAATACTACATTGAACAAGCTATTTGTGTGTCATTCTATTACTTCCCCTAAACCGATAACCAATTCTATCGGGGCATACGATTTTATAAGATGAAAAAGCTGTAATAGCGTAGATAATGCAGCCATTATACTTTAAAATACAGCATATCGACTACCGTAACCAGAAACACATTTGTTTCATTTAAATAATTTATTATGAAGACAAAATCATATCAAATTTCAGGAATTACAGGTTGTATGAGAGCAATTGTAAAACCATTTACGATTTGTGCCTTACTATTTTTCTTTATGTTCAGCGCTACCAGCTATGCGCAAACTGCACTGGGAGAGTTGGAAGGGCGTCCTGCTCCTGTAGCTTTAAGGAAATGTTCTGGTACCACAACTTTATGTAACGACGGAGCTGCATGTACAGGAACATGTCCGGACCGAAACGTTTTCAACATTAGCGTTGCAATATTGTTTGATGCAAACGCCACTCAATTAACAGCCATTCAAAATATGATTTCTGGCTGTTCAGCCGATCTTTTTGATGTAACAGACGGTCAGGCCGAAATAGGGGAGGCCTTCCTTTATAACAATGCCGTGGGAACGGGAACTGCTGCGGACCTGATAGTTTATCCGGCTTCTAACGACACCTGGTGGCAGGCCAATACAGGTTCCTGGCAAGTGGGAGGAAGCATGCATGTTTCTATTAACTACGTAACCACCGGAACGGATCCGGGCGAAAGTTTGGCTCATGAATTCATCCATTTAGCGTTTGATGCAAGAGACGAATACGAATCAAGAGCAGTGGGCTGCGGTGCGGCTACCAACGGATTCAGTTGTCCGCACCCGGACGCTATTGCGGCGGGGGAAGCCTCCTGTTTGATGGATAACGGGGGATTGGCCGGGGATTTCTCTGAGCTTTGCTGGGGACAAGGAGATCCTTTAAACACAACAGATATTACAGGAGGAAATCACGATGCAGATAACAATACCGAACAATCCAGATGCAGATCAAACCGTTCTTGCTGGGCGCAGATTGTTTGGTCGTATCCCAATACCTTCCAACAACCCACAGGAGCACCCGATCCGGCTGCCAATGGCGCAACAGTAAATCCAACCCAATTTGTACTTGCTGAAAGCACAACCCGTGTGGTTTTGGTTTTAGATGAATCAGGGAGTATGGATCTGGAATCACCTTCCAGAATAGAGCGATTAAAAGTGGCCGCTAAAGATTTTATCACCCTGGCCGAAACGGGAACAGAAGTTGGAATAGTTTCTTACTCCGATGATGCTTCCACACCGGCACATGCTAATATTGCTATTTCAGCATTGGGCGCTGACAGATCTGGCTGGAATGACGCTATTGATGATTTGGACCCGGATGGCTGGACAAATATCGGAGATGGTTTGGAAGAGGCGATGGATTTAATCACCACTGCAGGAGGCGTTACAGCGAACACCTATATTGTGCTGATGAGTGATGGGTTAAACAACCGTCCGTCGCCGCAAGCTACGGCTGATGCAGACCTGCAGGCACAAATTGCCAATCTGATGAGCGAAGGGGTGCCTGTATTTGTAACCTGTACGGGAAGTGACCTGGGCTTGGACTCTCAATGTTCGGAAATTGCAGTAGGTACAGGAGGTTTTTATGTTGATTCATCAGATCCTGCGCAATTAGCTGAAGCCTTTGTAGATTTTTATGAAATTATTGCCGAACGCGACCCGATTTCTTCATATATAAGCTGGGAAAACGATGCGGATGAACCCCGTTATTTTGTAGAAGAAAATTCTGAGTCTACGACATTTACATTAGTTTGGCACAACAAGAATGCCAGTGCCAAGGGGACCATGATTATGATTGATCCTAATGGTGACGAGTATCGTGCCCTAAATATGCCTCAAGGAAAGTACGTACGGGTTGAGAATCCGGTTCCCGGTGAATGGAGGATGATTATCAAATGGGCAGGCGACCCCATTAAATATGTAGCCCGTGCCTATTCAAAAAACCAATTTCACAGTTTAAATGCCAGCGTTAGATATGCCAGTGTGTTGCCCGGAGAAGATATTTATGTGTATGCCTACCCCAGAAGTAATGGGGGATCGGTGACAGATTCTACCAGTGTGATGAGAGCGAGGGTAGTACGTCCGGATGGTAGCGTGGATTTTATAGAATTAAGGGATGACGGACATACCGCCAGCCAGGGGGATGATATTCTCAACGACGGTATTTTTACTGGTGTATACCGTGAAACCGGGTTAAAAGGTGCTTACGAATTCCTGATTCAGGCAAACATAGACAATTGGAAGCAGTCGCAGGAACTTCATGAACACAATCCGGATATCCGAAGTGCCAAATTTAACCGTGAGGTGCGTGTTTCGGCATCTGTTGGCGATCCCAATGATATAGAACCTACACCAGAGGATGATATAGAGCGTGATGAACCGGACAAGGATATTCCAATATGGATGATTTGGTTAATTATCGTATTGCTTTTGTTTATACTTTTATTGATGCTATACTGCTGCTTTATTAAAAAGAGGGGATAGTATTGTCTAACTTAAGTTAAACACACATGGTATCACCATGGATAGTACGGTTGTTGGTGCTTGCCTGGATTCAATTTATTGGATGCAATAACCAATTGTCTAAAAACAAACAGCCAGTCGCATCTGAAGCATCAAAAACAGGCACAACACTAAAGACTCCGACCTGCCCAGAAGGCACAGCATTCGTCAAGGGCCTGGGTGTTTGTGGTGTCCCGGTTGGTGATGATATATATGAAATTGATTACGGCTGGTGGACGGGTAAATCTGCCGGCCGTTTTAAGCAGGCAGATGCAACTGAACGTCTGGTGGCTATTAAGATAATCAACAACAGCCCTGATACGGTTTTCCTGAAAGCCAACTATGAAAAAATGGCCCTGTTTGAAATTTCAGCTCCGGAAAGTGCGCAAAAGATGGTTTTGCCGGAAAACTATTTTTGCCCCAATTGGTGCCCGGACAAGGGAATGCCCATGGAATTAGATTGCGGACGCCCCAGGGATATGGTTATTGCCTTGGCTACGGGCCAATCTACCGTCAGCAGATGGTCCGGAATGGAAATCATTGATGTTACCAGGTATAGTTCCGATGCCGGAAGTAAAAACTGCGTAAAGAAAGGCCAGACACTAAGCGGCAACTACGAGATCAAAGTTTGTGCTTATAAGGATTACAATCCAACCAACCCAAAGGAACAAGGAGAGACACAGTTACGTTCAGGTCTTCCCAAAGGAAATGCAAACTGCATTAGTACCACCCTGCAATTTCCAAAGGAATCGACTATAGAGGTGGTGATTGAATGATGCTAACATCTGGCACAGACTATTGGACAGATCCTGTGGATGTTTAATTTTGCTGGCAGCCTGCCCGCCTCTTGGCAGAAGTAGATGCCGCTGGTAGTCGAATAGTAAGTGCTAAAATTGAGTAGGGGACTCTGGAGATCATGAAGTCTAACAGGCTATCTCGCTCGTCGTTAAAAATACCCACTGGGTATTTGGTTAAAATAGTAACATTAGTGTGGATTTTATCGAAAGTTGGATAGTAAGCGCAATAAGTAATCTTCAGCTGCGTTGCTTCAATTAAACCCCCTTAGCATGAGAACTTTATGTTTTTTTCCACTTTTTATTTTGTGCCTGTTACTTGCCTGCAGTACTGAAGACGTGGATTTAGAGGAAAAACTTATTGAAGACAATATTGAGCAGGAGGATGAAGAAGCTGTTGATGAGCAAGGAGTAGATTGTTCTGATGTTGGTTTTATTTTTGAAGAAAGTAATGGAATTATTTCCATTGAGTTCGAAAATAACAATTTTTCCGAAGGATGGGAATTGAAAAATGATGTGACTAATGTTTCCGGCCAGGGCTATATGCAATGGGAGGGAAGCCCAAGTTTGGGGAATCCTGGCAATGGTCTGGTCACCTTTCCACTTAAGATTACCGATACCGGCACATACAAGTTTATCTGGAAAAACTCCTTTAGAAAAGGCAGCAACGGTACAGAGCACAATGATTCATGGTTACGTTTTCCCAATGCCAAAGATTTCTTCGGGAAGAAGAACGATGGTAGCGTTGTTTATCCCAGTGGTTCCGGCAAGTCGCCCAATCCTCATGGTGCCTCAAAAGATGGCTGGTTTAAGATTTACAGAAGCGGAAACAACAACGATTTCAGTTGGCAGGCCAGAACCTCGGACAATGATGCGCACGATATCTACGTGATCTTTGAAACTCCTGGGGTTTATTTATTAGAGGTGTCTGCCAGATCTGACTTTCATGGAATAGATAGGCTGCTTTTATACAAAGAGAATATATCCCAGGAAGATGCCTTGAATGCGGCTGAAACTTTTAGCACTAAAAAAGATTGCGACTAGCACTGAATGATGCTACATAATGCCTAATGATATGCTATTGCGGGAATCACTGATTATATTTTTAAATACGCAGAAATGGCAGCCGCATCAACTTTCTTGATTATTGATTCAGCCACTGGCTTAACCAATAATGCAAAATATACCGTGCCTGCATGCGGTAACTTAAGTGCAGGTGGGTTACTTTGTTTAGGTAAAGCAGTTTAAATTTTTCCAAAACCTTCAATTAATTATCCGCGAATACCGAACCCCTTTCGGCATCCCAAAACTAATACTTTATTCTAATAAACATCGTTATATATAAAGCGTTGATGCACTAGCTGCTATGAAATTGTAAAATAGCTTCGTCTGTTGCGGTATTAGAGGTTGAACATGATTTTGCCGCAACACTTGCTGTTAGTTTTCGTCACCAATTTAATATAGACACATGTTGGACCCCATCACCCCAAATCAGTATTCTGAGATAGCTTTCAAATTGAGGTACACATACAAATGGTTGAAAATAGCAACGAAATTTGTATTGTTATTTTTTTTGCCCATACTGTTGAGCTGCAACAATTCGCTGGATTCCGAGTCGCCCGAAGAAGAAATTGATACGGGTAGTGAAATTATTGATTTAGAGGATGTTGCCCTAACTTATAGAAACAATTGTGGAGGTTGCCATGGACAAGACCTGGGCTCCTTTGTTGAACGCGACTGGACTTATGGCAATTCTCTTGAGGATGTCATAAAATCCATAACTGACGGGTATTCGGCCAATGGTATGCCAGCTTACGGGGCTTCTTTAAGTACACAAGAAATCGAGGCTTTGTCTAGCTATATACTTTCGGAGATCGATGGAAAAACCAAAGCGATGTTAGAGGAGGAAAACCCCGATTTGTCAGGCCTGATTTCATCCGATGATCTTAGCTTTAGATTAGAAACTATAACAGATGACATCCCCGGCATTCCTTGGGGGATAGAACAATTACCCAATGGTGAAATTTTGGTGACCGAGCGTGGGGGAAGACTATTTTTGGTAGGGAATGATAAGCAATTGATAGAAGTTACCGGTGTCCCGAATGTTGCATCGCAAGGGCAGGGTGGCTTGTTGGATGTGCTCATACATCCAGATTTTGAAAACAATGCATTTGTTTATCTATCCTATTCCCGTGTCAACCCCAATAATTCATCCGAGCGAACCACTTCAGTGGCAAGAGCCAGGCTTGAGGGAAACAATTTGGTTCAAGTGGAAAACATATTTACGGCACTTCCGTATCTCAATAGTAGTCACCATTATGGTTCAAGACTGGTATTTGATAACAATGGCTATTTATATGTTTCCGTAGGTGATCGCGGATATAGAGATGTTTACCCTCAGGAATTGGACAATTATATTGGAAAAATACACCGTATACATGACGATGGCGAGATTCCTACCGACAACCCTTTTTATAACACAGCGGAAGCGGTCAATTCTATTTTTACCTTCGGTACACGCAATCCTCAGGGAATGAGCCTGCATCCGGAAACCGGAGCTATTTGGGAAGGCGAGCATGGGCCTCAGGGAGGTGATGAAATCAATATTTTGGAAGCAGGGAACAACAATGGTTGGCCCGTGATTTCGTACGGGATCAATTATGATGGAACCACATTTACAGATCTTACAGAATTAAGTGGGATGGAACAGCCCGTACATTACTGGACCCCTTCTATTGCTCCCTGTGGAATGACATTTGCGTCTGGCGATTTTTATGGTAATTGGAAAAATGACTTGTTCGTCAGCTCCCTCAAATTTGAATACCTTCATCGTTTAAAGATGAATGGCAATGAAGTCGTTGACCATGAAATGTTATTGGAAGGTATAGGCAGAGTACGGGACGTACATATGGGTAAGGACGGTTATCTTTACATTGTAGCAGAGGGCCCCGGTAGACTTATACGCCTTGTGCCTGAGCAATAGGAAGCCTATTTTACTCATGTCATTTCTATTTTTTTTAAAGGCATTTGTGAATCTGAAATTCACGAGGTTATATCAATTAATTATAGAAATGACCGGATTTTCAAATTTAAGCAATGATAAAAGAATCGAGGTCTTACAAGATTTGTTCGCTAAGGCCAGGGATGGAAGCTCTGAGTCTTTTTTTCAGAATATGCGGAGCACAACCTTATTGGGCTATTTCACCTCTGGGTAAGTGCTAGGCAAGCATAGGCCCATGATCCTATTCCAGGAAATTATGAAGGATTTATTCCAATAAACAAGTACGGCGGTAAATCCTGGTCTGAAAGTTAGGTTTGCTAGTTGTTATCCAATATTTTAATAGTACCCTCACCAGCGTATAACTCTCTACCAAAAAGTAAATGGTTAAAGACTTTTCCTTTCTTAAAATCCAGTACCTGACTTACGCCCGTACCATTTTCCTCGCCCCAGGTGATAAAAAGTTTGTCATTGGAGACCCATTTCGCGATATAAACTTCATTTCCTTTAAGCCCTGTTTCATTTCCTTTCATTGCCTGCCAGTGTAATGTAGAATCTGTTTCAAAAGTGAGATGATACACATTTTCATCATATTGATATTCCAAAGTCCGATTGATCAATTCCACTTTATCAACCTTAGTAGGCGTACAATGCATCAGCGGCAGTATCAGAAGACACAAAAGAAGGCGATTTAATCCTTGTTTCAACATCTTATTATTTGTCTGAAGAGTAATCTAATCATAAGCAATGAAAGGAACAAGGGCTTTTGATAAGAAAATTATTGAAGGAATCTAACGGTACTGGTCAATCAACTTAGGCAACTTCATACCTAAATCATATAGATGTAAAATTTAAGCACCGCTATAAAAGAAATTGTAAGGAATCCCATATCACATAAATGCGTTATTACGGGAATCGCTAATAATGTTCTATAATGTCTTGCGTTATGAAACTTTGCTTGGGTAAAGCAAAGTATTTGATACTACGTCTCCTTTAAATTTTTCTTCTAAAAACTCTCTCTGAAAAGTTAATGAAACCGAGGACTAGGTTTTTAAACGTGGAAGATTA
>Ga0315336_1000323_pt1 | contig 156688 bp, 147 predicted proteins | sample ASW5metaG_FD_204512 | JGI IMG/M metagenome (GOLD analysis project Ga0315336, IMG submission 204512) | Ammonia-oxidizing marine archaeal communities from Monterey Bay, California, United States - ASW #5 | ecosystem: Environmental > Aquatic > Marine > Intertidal zone | place: USA: California... | reverse complement strand
GATCCGCTTCCAGATCCGCTTCCAGATCCGCTTCCAGATCCGCTTCCAGATCCGCTTCCAGATCCGCTTCCAGATCCGCTTCCAGATCCGCTTCCAGATCCGCTTCCAGATCCGCTTCCAGATCCGCTTCCAGATCCGCCGCTTCCGCTACCACTCTCGCCCACTACTTGATTGGTATTTTTGGAACCAGAATTCTTTTCCATATTGGAAGATTCGGAAAAAGAAGGTTTAGCGACTAGAGAAAGGGCTAATATTCCTAAAAGTAAAATATATTTTAATGATTGAATAGGTCGCATATTTATATCCGAAAGAAAATTAGGGAGCAAAAGGGTGGTTAATTCTTTATTTTATGTTTTTTCCTGAAGTGTAAAACAAGAATGAACTAATTGTAAATATTATGGGAAAAGCTTTAAAAAGTCAATATCGCAGGATTATGAGATCAAATCAAAAAATAAAAAATTATTTCAACGGAGTAATGAGTTGGGTTCATAAAAGGAGTTCTCACGCCTAAAACCAATTTTAAAGAAAATACTATTTAGAATAGAATTTAGAGGTAGAATATTTATATGACAGTTCACCAATTTTTTGGAGGTCCAGATGAATAAAATTATTATCCTGATCTTAATTTAGTGGGGATTTTATATGGTTGCTCTCAGCGTTCCCTTCACTCTGGTTCCGTATATGGAAGTGAGGAAATGGGTTCTCCTACATATTTTAAAAAGGGGATTATTTTGTCGGTTCGTGATGTGGTAATAAAAGGTACTGAGTCAGGAGTCGGTGTTGCAGCTGGAGCTGCGACTGGAGGTCTTGCCGGTTCAACTTTAGGAGGAAATACAGCTACCCGGGCACTGGGAGGTTTTGGGGGTGCGGCATTGGTGGAATTGTCGGCCATAAGGCTAAAAATATCATAACGGGTGGTGATGCTTCGGAATTTATTGTGCAACTTGATAAAGGTGATCCTTACGCAATAGTTCAGATTAATAAAGAAGAATTAAAAGCAGGGGAAAGGGTCTTGATTATTGAATCTGGAAAACTTCGGATTGTGCGAGACAAAACTTCTAAGAAATAAAATTATAAATATGTCTACCAACTATCAAAAATTAACTCAGAAACTTGAAGAGATAAGCCGCTTGGGTGGCATTATGGGTATTCTCCATTGGGATCAGGAAGTAATCATGCCTAGTGGAGCTGCAGAATCTCGAGCTAAACAGATGGGGGTACTTGCCGGAATTATTCATGAAAAAAGTACGGACCCTGAAATAGGAAGCCTGCTTGAAAAATTAAGCCAAGAAAACTCATTCAATTGTTTTGAGGAATGTAATATTAATGAAGCTAGGCGCCAATATGAATTGGAAACAAAGTTGCCTAAAAATTTGGTTATGAAGCTTGCAGAGCTTTCTTCAAAAGGGCATCAGATTTGGGTCAAAGCCCGTTCAGAAAATAGGTTTTCGGATTTTGTTCCTGTATTAACCCAGTTAATTGAATTGAAAAAAAAATGGGCCGAATATGTGTTTCCTAAACTAAAAGCTTACGATGCAAATATTGATATTTATGAACGTGGCACAACAATGTCAGATATCACCCCAGTTTTTGAAACCTTGAAAAAAGAACTTATTCCTTTAATTCGCGATATTCAAGCTTCCGATTATAACCCTGAATCTTCCTTTTTAACTGGGGATTTTTCTGTAACCAAACAAGAAGCATTGGGGCGGCGTATTAGTGAAGAAATGGGATTTGCATTTGATTGTGGGCGTATGGATGTCTCTGTACATCCATTTTGTGGTGGAAGTCATCCCACAGATGTCCGTATTACGACTCGATATCGAAACGATAATTTCATTGAATCTCTTTATGCCGTCATCCATGAAACCGGTCATGGCCTTTATGAACAAGGAAGGATGAAGGAAGGTAGAGATTTGCCTGCCTCTGAAGCCCTAACTATGGGCATCCATGAGTCTCAATCTCTTTTCTGGGAACGTATGATTGCCCAAAGCTTAGCTTTTTGTAATGGTTATTTGCCATTGATAAAAGAGACCTTTCCGAAAAATTTTAGTAATATTTCAGCAGAACAATTGTATGAAGCTGTCAATACCAGTGAACCATCCTATATCCGGGTCGAAGCAGATGAGGTAACTTACCCTATGCATGTTGTTTTAAGATATGAAATTGAAAAAGGGTTGTTTGATGATTCAATAGAAATTAATCTTCTGCCTGAACTATGGAACTCTAAAATGAAAGAATACTTAGGGGTTGAACCGCCCACTGATACACTGGGAGTATTGCAGGATACGCATTGGAGTGGCGCTGCTTTTGGTTATTTCCCTTCGTATACATTGGGGGCAATTTATGCAAGTCAGTTTTATCAAACTTTGTTGCAGGATAAACCGCAATTAGAAAAAATAATTGAATCTGGTAATTTGGCAATAATTCGGGAATGGTTAAACCAAAAAATTCATCAGAAGGGGCGGTTGCTTTCTGTTCCCGATTTAGTTAAAGAAGTTACTGGGGATAATTTGAATCCCACTATATTTTTAAGTTATCTGAAAAATAAATACAGAAAGATTTACCGTCTTAATTAATAAAATATGGCTTCAAGTATTTTAAAAAATTCCCAAGAACAATCCGAACTTAAATATTTATATTGTGATTCCTGCAACTCACTCTTGCCAGCGTCTGGATTATTTTGTGTGCAATGTGATCCTCCTGAAGGTCCTATTTTAGTTCCAGAAGGGGAACTTACGTTTCCACAGGCGATGCTAAGAATAGCGCTATTGACTTTATTATTTCTAATAATTGCCATTTTTAAGTTAGATATTAATGTGATAGAGGTTTTGTCAAATAATCAAGATGAGACTAAAATAAAAGTGACAGAGGATGAAGAATTTAAAATTATTTTTAAGGTCAATGCTGTTATGGCAAATATAAGGAGCCTTCCAAATATAAAAACCAGTACGATTATTGATAAGATTCCAAAAAGTACCCAGGTTATGGTAAATGGAGTTGAAGGGGATTGGTCAAAGATTAAATATAGAGCTGAAATTGGCGGCAATTTTAAAACAGGCTGGATTGCTACAAGGCTTCTGGATTCTGAAATTAAATAATAGTTTCAGCTTTTAATAACCTTTTATAATTTTTTTGCAGTTTCAATTAATAGTTTCTTAAAACCATCGTAGTCTATGGTTACGGGAAACTGAGGGAATTCCTTAATAACATTGTTTGGCGCCTTGAATAGTATTCCTGCATTGGCCTGTTTTAACATCTCCGTATCGTTATAAGAATCTCCTGCTGCGATAACTTTAAAATTGAGCCCTTGTAGTGCCTTAACTGCTTTTGTTTTTGCGTCAGGAATTCGCAGTTGAAAGTCCTTAATTTTGCCCGCTTCATCGATGATCAGATCATGGCAGAAGAGAGGAGGATAATCGAGTTGTGCCATTAATGGCCCTGCGAATTGATTAAATGTGTCAGAAAGGATAATGACTTGAAATTCCGATTTTAGCCACGCAAGAAACTCTTTTGCACCAGGAAAAGGAGAGATATCTTTTATTACTTCCTGAATATCAGATAATGTTAAATTATTTTCGTTGAGAATATCTAATCGACCTTGCATCAATTTATTATAGTTTGGAATATCTCTGGTGGTTAGGCGAAGTTTCTCAATTCCAGTTTTTTCTGCAAAAGCAATCCATATTTCCGGTACTAATACTCCTTCAAGATCGAGACAGGCTACAATCATTTGCATTATCCTTTTATTATTTTCAGTTTGAATCAGTCGGCAACTCTTTTCCCTTATTATTTTTCAGATCTAATAAAAATTGCCACTCCTCATTTCTAAAGAAGTGAGAGATTAAGGCGTATATCAATATTCCTGATGATATGCAAGCAAACAGTCCGGCTATGCGGATTTCAATTGGGTCGTTAAAGTTAAAAAAAGTTTCTTTGGTAAAGTACGTAATGAGACCCATCGCCCCAGCGGCGATAGACACTTTGATGGAAGATTTAAAAATCTTTCTTCCTTCTAAAAGACCCAGTCGTTTTCTAAGATAATGCATTAAGACAATTACATTAAATAGAGCCGAAAGGGATGTTGCGAGAGCTAGTCCACCATGCTTTAGAGGGCCCATAAGAATTAAATTAAGAACAATATTTAGACCCATTGAATATATACCAATTTTTGCTGGGGTCTTTGTGTCTTGTAGGGAATAAAATGCTGGAGCAATTATTTTAATTCCTGAAAAAGCGCAAAGACCTATTGAATAGTAAAGTAACGCAACTGCTGTGTTTTGGGTAGTAGTGTGTAGGAACGCGCCACGTTCCCACAGGGTATTGACGATAGGTTCTCTTAGAATTATAAGCCCAATTGTTGCTGGGATAGTGATAAACAGAATGAATCGAATACTAAAGCTCAATGTTTTTACTAAATTTTTTAATTCACCTTGCGCTGCATGCCTCGAAAGAGTGGGCAAGAGAACTATTGCCAATGCGGTTGCAAATACACCTAATGGAAGCTGAACCAACCGATTTCCATAATAAAGATAAGATATTGAGCCTTCAGCAAGTGTAGATGCTAATAAAGTATCGACCAATAGATTTACTTCATATACCGCTAATCCAAATATCGCCGGGCCCATTAATTTAGCAATTTTTATTACTTCAGGCTGTTTGAAGCGGAGATACTTTTTAAAGCCATAACCTTTCTTCCTAATTAAAGGTAACTGTATTAGAACTTGAAGAGCGCCTCCAATAACAACACCAATTGCAAGTCCGAAAATGGGTTCTTCCATTTGTGGAACTAGGATTATCATTGAAGCAATCATTAAAATGTTTTGCAGAATTGGAGTGGCTGCAGGTAGGGCAAAAACTTTTAGAGAATTTAAAATTCCCATAGAAAAGGCTGTCAGGCCAATAAAGAACAAATATGGTGCCATCCAACGAGTTAAATCTACGGTGAGTTTAAATTTTTCGGGGTTGTCCAAAAATCCTGGCGCAAAAACGGTTATCACAGCTGGAGAAAAAATAAAGAGTGCCAGAGAGGCTATTGCCAGCAGAATCATTAGAATATTTAAAATATTAGCTGTTAATTCTTGCGCTGCTTGTTTTCCATTTTGAGCTAAAACTTCTGCAAAAACCGGAATAAATGCAGATGATACGGCACCATCTCCCAAAACCCGCCTTTGCATATTAGGTATTCTGAAGGCAACGAAAAACGCATCTGCTGCTGTCGAAGATCCAAAAGTCATTGCTATAAATGCATCCCGAATAAACCCAAATATTCGAGATAAGATTGTCATCCCACTTACAGCACCAGCAGCTTTACTAAGGGTTTTTTTCATCTAGAAGGGTGGCAGGAATAGCTTATAGTTATCCATGATATAACATTCTGTAGTATAACAAAGCTGTTCCAATTAAATGTAAAAAAAGTATTGTTTTTATTCGTCATGATATACTAAAGCAGTACAAGTAAATATAAATGGAGAGGCAAGTGCCCCAAATTAAATTACGTGCTAAAGATCAGGTGATTTTTGATAAACTTACCGAAGCCTATGAAAAAACCGAAATAATTCAACGACAACGGGAGCTGGCTCCCGGACGTTGGGATTTTGTGGTTTTTGGTGAATCGGGTGGAAATAAAACCGTTTTGAGGGAAGGGTTCGCCGAACACGCTTCTATAAAACGAGCACCCATTTATATTGCTTCTTTGGCACAGTCCGGTTTGACCGACGTTAATGGCATTCCAATTGCCGAGTTTATTGATGAAGACATTCCTGAAAAATATAAGGATCTGGAAATAATTCAGGTGGATCCTTTAAGGCCTCTTGCTATAGTAAAAAAGGAAACTTATTCTGGGGAAAAAGGTGCCGATAAAATTTTCAATGAATATGAAGATGTGAATATTGCTATTATACGGGCTCCCCACGAAACAGACTGGATGATTTCAGTTATGAAATACTTGAACGAGTGCGACAAGAGCTTTCCTGACTCAGTGCAGCAGGCATTCTTGAGCCGATCCTCTAAGAATGTTTGTTCATTGGGTCAAACAGGCCCTTCCTCCAGAAGGCTGAATTAATTTATACTTAATCCAAATCCTTTTTTTCGTAAATGATATATCGTGAGTCCCGCATACCCAGAGTTTTGTATGTATTTTTTCCTGATTGATTGTCCTGCATGACGTAAAGGCGTAAGGCTTTTACGTCGGCTCGATTTCGTGCAAGCTGTTCAATATGAGTAAAAAGAGTCCGAAAGACGCCTTTGTTTCTATATTCAGGCCGAACATATACACTTTGAATCCACCACATCACACCATTTCTCCAGTCACTCCATTCATATGTAATCATTATCTGGCCTGCAACTTCACCATCAAATTCTGCAACGAAATAATGGCAATCTTCCCTATCCAGAGCTTTGGAAACTCCAGATAAGATTGTTTTGGTGTTGAGTTCAATATTTTCTGTTTCGTTGGCCAATGCCTGGTTATGTTGAGCCAAAATTGGAATGTCGGTTTTGCCAGCTTCCCTAATATTTATTTTAGATGTCATACAATTTTCCTGTTTTTTCCATGGGATTTTGCGGCACATTCTGGCCTTTCCTTATGGCGGGTAGAGTAGCTCCTGCTATTGCACAATTATAACTCTTGAATAAACCGTTTGGCGTATGATCGTATATCTTTACCATTTAGAACATGGAATCGTCTTACCTTTTCAATGGTCTGGTTTGAAAAACGTTTAAGAGGGAGGTGAATAATTTTTTTTCCATAACGGCGAGCCAGACGACGCCACGCCATTTGCGGTGAACAAGCTGAAACAACCGCCACATGTTTTTCCTGAGAATGAAAAAAAGCAGCTTCTAAAAGCTTTTCTTCCAATGTTTCAGAAAACCTCAATCGGGGGTCCTGCCAAATATCAAGAATGGGGCGTGGTGGAAAAAGCATCATGCAACCCCCATAGGTTGCCTGACCAATGCCAGGACCGATTAAGTTCTCCATGTATTCTGTTGCGTAAAAGCATAATGTAGATTCTTCTTTATGTTCTGCATGCCAGGTTTGACGCCAGTTATATTGTTTTGGATCTGGTTCGGGATCAAAAAGGAAAACGATGATCTCTACTTCGCCCCGCGAGGGAGGAATTTCTTTCACATAAATATTTCCCGTATACCAATGACGAAGTGTGTCGCGAATATCAATTCCATCTTTGACCGAAGAGGTGAACTTTTCTGTTCTTGCTAGATCATGGCTTAATAAAAGCCGGGTTTGTTCGCGAACATGGGTGTTGAGGTTTTCAATTTTTTCGTCTTCCGGAGGCCATGAACATTGTCCGTAAGGATCCCATCTATGTTTCCAATTTGCTTTCTGCTGTACATCCGGATCTGGTTTTAAATTTAATGTTCGCCATTCAAATTGAGTTTCTAAAAGTCGGTTTTTCATTTGCATAGGTGAAGCATCTTCAGTGTCTAAAATCCCCTGGTCGATTCCCAGTGAAATTTTGTGGGTGTCAGACTCAGATTCTTCAAACGGATAATCTCGAGCTGCTTCAAGAACTGCAATGGCAAATGGGTCACCCCCAAATTGTTTAGCTGAATTTACCAGGGTATAAAGGTCGGGTAATAGTCTGGATTCCATAAGTGTAAGATTTCGAACATACTGCAAAAGTATCTGGAATGTTTGTGAGGTCAGATTGTGGTAACGAATTTTGTGTTTTTTTAAAAATAAACCGCGGGCTCGAAGTAAAATTTCTTTTACACCATCAATGGGCGCATCGCTGTCTGTCTGCATTTCCCGGCGCTTTTTTTCATACAAATAAGTGATATAGGGAAATTCACTCAGCGCAAAAAAAAGAGTGTTTTTCTCGACAGAGTTTAAAATAGGATTGTCTGGATTCGCTGACGGATTCTTATATTGCTTACGTTCATCAAAAGCTTCTTTGACCCAAGGCCAGTCAAGGACAGAACAAAGGAACAGTATGTTGGAAAAATCCATTTCCAGACAATGTAGCTGGTAAGCCATCCAACAGGCTCTCCAATAATGCTGCGATTCGGCTTTGGGTGGTTTTACGGTCAAAAGTAAAGTGCTTGTTAGTTTTTCATAAGAAACTTTCCGCAACGAAAAAGTATCCGGGAAATTAGCATGTCTTGTTTCATAATCTGGGGTGCTCCAATCTATGAATTGCCGAGAAATTCCTTCCTGTTTTGCAACTCGCAATCCGGCAATGAGAGGCTGGCTTGGATCGATCGGCACATAATTAAGCCCCCCGTCTGTTTCCTGTTGAGTACTCAAGGTAATTTGAGGTAGAAGATCTATGCCCTCTTCAACAGAAGTTTGAAATTCAGGGGGTAGGGCAACTGCAAGACAATCACATTTTTCTGATAAGATATGGTTTCTAATTTCTCTGGAAAAACTGGCACTCCCATGCACTACTGGGAGAAAATGAATATGGTCACTAAGCTTGAAAATGTCATTCATAATAGAAATTATTTATCGCTATCAGGATGCAAAGGATTGTCCTCATTAAAAAAGAAGTCGCCCAACCCCATAGGAAAATTTTCATTTTGTAGTGATCTACTATTTTTGACAGCAAGACTGTCTAAATCCATTGCATCCTCTCCCAAGACTTTGCTGATGGATTCATTCCAAACATCATCTTTGGATAGCGGATGATCTTTTTCCTGACTTAAACGCTTTAATGCGTATTGCAGTATATGAATTCCATCCCTTGGAGAAAACTCTAAATCGAGCTGGTGAGATTTTTGCAGAAACTCCACGGTCATTTTCAAAAGCTCTTCTTGGGAAAAAGGTAAATGGTAGCGAAGAATTTCAATTTCATCTTCATAACTTGGCATGCTCATATGTAATGTTGGTTGGAGTCTTGACAGGATGTAATCGGGAATCTCAAAAGTAGACTCGTCATTATTCATGGTGACGCACGCACGGAATTCTTTATGGGCATGAATTTGTATTCCCGCGATGATTGATTCGACGTATCTTCGATGATCCAGTAAAGGTGCAAGGGAAGCCCAGCTTTTTTCATTCATGCGATTCCCTTCATCTAGAATACAGATTCCTCCAGTAATCATAGCGCAGACCAGTGGTGAGGCATGGTAGGAGATAGTACCTTTTTCTGAAAGGACGGGGGTTATCAATAAATCTTCAGGCCGGGTATCGCTGGTACATTGAAATATGTATAGAGGTTGTTTGCGTTGCTGTGCTGCAACCATTGCCAAAGTTGTTTTACCCGTCCCTGGCATTCCTGTAATTCTAGGTGAAAGAGGATGATCTTTGTCAGAAATAACCAACCAGCAGGCATGAATCTGTTTTAAGATCTCATCCTGTCCAATCCAGGTAGGCTGTGTCGAATCTGGCTTGCTCAAATTAAGCGTGACACCATCAATGATTTTGATTTGTTTTGAAATATTATCTTTATTCAAGTTTTATTCCTTAAAACATAACTATTTATAATTCGAAGAGGATACTTATTGGCAAGGGTTGCTGTCAAGTTGTGTAAAAATATCCTGATACTAACGTATTATGCGCCTTCTCTTCTTTGAACTCGATAGAGATGTTATAATATAATTTTAAAAATAAGGGGGAAAAGTTTAGTGGACAATCTGTTTTTAATCTTAGGTGCAATATTTGCCATTGGCATGATGGTTCTAATGGTAAAATACGCTAAATTTATTCATGTCCAGCCAAAGGTAGAAGCAGAACGAAGAAAAGGGAAAGAAGAAAGACCTACCAATTTAGAGGAAAACTCCAAAAACAATCAATAAATCTATCTGATTGCCTTCGAATGATACGTAAAAACCGCCAGGAAACCATTGCTCCATATTTAAAGGATGCCTCAAATTATTCTGAAGGCGCGGCAAAAGAGGTGCTAATACCTGAAAATCTGGTTGAGATCGCCGAATTTCTCAAAAATGACTCAAGGCCTGTCACAATAGCTGGGGCAGGAACCGGATTAAACGCTTCCAGAATTCCATCAGAGGGGGTCATCATTTCATTGGAGCGGTTCGATGAAGTAGAGCCGGTTGAAAATGGAGAAGTCTGGTTGGGTCCTGCCGCAACATTAACTGAACTGCAAGAACATCTAAAAAACTCAGGCTGGTTTTACCCACCCAATCCTACAGAAACCAATGCATCCATCGGTGGGACTTTGGCCACCAATGCTTCAGGATCCCGTAGCTATAAATATGGTGTGACTCGTGATTTTATTCGGGCGGTTGAGTGTATTCTTGCTGATGGAAGAAAAGTTTTATTAAAGCGTGGTCATAAAATATCAGACCCGCTCTGTATGGATGATGGAAGCAAGATTATTTTTCCTGAAATCGTTTATACCAGCCCAAATTGTAAAAACACTGCAGGTTATTTTGTGCAGCCAGAAATGGATTGGTTGGATTTATTTATAGGGTCTGATGGAACCTTGGGGATATTTGTTAGGATCTGTTTGAGACTGATCTCTAAGCCTACTGCATTTTTGAGTGGTGTTTTATTTTTCAACAATGAGAAATCATGTTGGGAGCTTACGTCCGAAATCAAATCGAAATCGTCTGTTTCACCTTGTTCATTGGAATATTTTGACCGTTTTTCATTGGACATCCTTAGGGAGAAATTTCCCAATATTCCTTTAAAAGCACAAGCAGCTTTATTTTTTGAAGAGGATGTGAGTGCGCAAGAAAATTACAATGCAAAATTTGATAATTGGATTAAATTTTTAACAGGAAAGAATATTCTTTTGGATGATTCATGGTTTTCACAAAATGAAAATGACAATGCGACCTTCCATGATTTTAGACATCAAATACCAGTCATGATAAATGAAAAAAATTCTCGTGCCGGTAGAGAGAAGATTGGAACCGATATGGCTGTTTCTGATAAATACTTTATGAGAATGATGAATTTTTATGAAAAAACGCTTTCTAACACAAGTATCCCCTATGTGATCTTTGGGCATCTGGGGGACAACCATTTACATATTAACCTTCTACCACAACCTTCCCAAAAAGAACTAGCGACCTCCTTATATGACGAAATAGCTCGAAAAATAATTTCCTGGAATGGGACAGTAGCAGCTGAACATGGAATTGGTAAGATAAAGAAAAAATATTTTCATAAAATGGTGGGTAAAAAAAGTATTGAAGAATTAAAAGCAATTAAAAATATTTTGGATCCACAAATGAGACTTGGGAGGGGAAACATTTTTTAACAAACCCGTCGTTTCTATATTGTTGACAGGGTATACAAGAAATTGTAAACTTTTTAGAATTATTTAATTCTTTGTAGCCAATTAACTCATGTAGTTGAGCCATTTAAGGGTTGGAATCATGCTAGATTCATTTAAAAGCCTGGTGTTAAATTATTCCTATGAACCTCTGCAATTTTGCAGTGCCCGCCACGCATTAATTATGCTATTTGGGGGACGAGCTGAAGAACTAGATAATTCTGATTATTGCGTTAGAACACCCTCTAGAAGTTTTCCAATTCCTACTGTGATCCGTGTCTTAAAAATGGTTCATCGCAATCGTAAAAATGGAATTGCATTCAGCAAAAAAAATATTCTGAGGAGAGATGATTATACCTGTCAATATTGTGGTGCATCAAACCTTCCTTTAACCGTAGACCATGTAATGCCTAAATCAAGGGGAGGTAAGACTAATTGGACTAATGTGGTTGTGGCTTGTAAAAGTTGTAATTTAAAAAAGGGTAATCAGACCCCGTTAGAAACAGATATGAAGCTAAAAAGGAAACCTATTAAACCTGACTATCAATTTATCCCATTTAGCATACCTTCAGGTCCGGACTCTCATCTTGAAACTTGGCAGAAATACCTTCCCCAAAAAATCCTGGAAAAATCTTTGAATTTTTAGCATTCTTAACTTGGTTTTATACCAGGGTTATAGTTTTTATAAACCTTCACACCTCCATTAATCGGTAATTATGGAACCTAAATCACTTATCCAGATTATTTCTGAACAAGAGTTTCTTAAGATTATTAAAGAACCCTTCGAGTTATTTTTTACTATAAGCAATGATTTTGAAAAAATTGTTGAAGGTAGAAAAGATGTTTCTCGAAAAATTTACTCAAGGCTAATGCAAGAATCAGAATATTTAGAAAGTGTTTTGGATGAGCATGGTGCTCGGGAAAATAAAGCATGGTCTTTTTTTTCCGAGTACATTGCTTGTATTCGAAATCTTGCTATTGCGGCTTTTTACGTCAAACATATCCTAGATCGATATCCTTATTATAAGTTGAGAGAGACACAAAAAATTGATGAAGAATTTCATTTAACTGCCAATAGAGCTCTAGAGTTTATTAATAGATCTATTTTAAATTTAAAGGGTGAACTTATACGTACTGGAAAAAATAATGGATTAATATGGATTGAGGATAAGGTCTCCGATGATGAAATGTTTAAGATTGAGTCCAATAAACGGCTCCCAAAAAATATCTTGGATGATGATGTTAAAGAAGTGCGAGAAAGGGTGATTGATCTTTGTCAAAAGTATCGGAAAATAGTTAAAATGGTTCAAGAAATAAAGATTGATAAATCAGATAATACCCAAACTTTTAGGGTTTTAATGGCATCTAAATTAAATGAGAAAATTGTTCGTATGTATAAAGAACATATCCATAGTGTGCAGTCAGAATATGATACGTATGTGAAAAATACATCGGTAGAAAAAGAATATAAGGAATTAGCAAAATTTAGGGGTTACGTTTCAATGCCTTTACACCTTTTGGAAGTGATGCTCTGGCTTTGTCATTTTTATGAGAGACATGAAGATGATATACGTCATGGTGAATGCAAACAAAGTATTTCAAGAATGGTTAATAAGGATGAATTGCTTGGGAATATTGTTAATTTTGGTTTTTCTTTTAGCAAACATTTTTTGTGTGAAGGAGATAAAATTGCTGTGGCAATTCTTGGAAGGTTAAATGAAAATATCCGGACAGAAGTAACCATTCCACAACCATTAGGATTTCATGCCCGACCTTCTACCTACATAACTCTTATTGCCCGTCAGTATGATGGAGACCTTCACATGCTGGTTGATGGCGATAAATATAATGCTAAATCGGTCATGAGCCTTTTGCAAGCAGGAGGAGTTATTGCTGATAAGGGTTATGAAACCGTTCAATTCGTAGGTTCGAAACAAGCAATTGATGATATTAAAATTCTTGCACAGCATAATTATTGCGAAGAGGGCGAGTTCCCCCACAAGCTAAGTTATTTAAGATCCGATGGGGTCTGATTTGGAATAATTTGATAAAATATATATAGGGAAGTAGTCTTATCAGCGACCAAAACGAAATTTATGATGTTGTAAATAGTCAAGACCAGGTAATCGGAAAGGCAACCCGACGAGAAATTCATCAAAAGAATCTTTTGCATCGTTCCGCTCATATTTTGGTTTTTAATTCCAAGAAACAAATATTTTTACAGAAAAGGTCTATGTCTAAAGATGAAAACCCTGGGCTTTGGGATACTTCTTCTGCAGGTCACGTAGATTCAGGTGAAACTTATGAAGAATGCGCCCATAGGGAGTTATGGGAGGAACTGCAAATAAATGAAGTATTGATTCCCTTAACTAAAATTGAAGCCTGTGCAGAAACATATCAGGAAAATATTCATGTTTATATTTGCAAAACGGACGCAACGATAAACATAAACAAAGAAGAAATTAGTGAAGGTAAATATTTCGACTGGGCTAATTTGCAAAAAGAGGCTCAAAGAAATCCAGAGCAATTCACATCTTCTCTTAAGCTGATTTTAAAAAATTGTACTGAAGAAATAATGAGCATCCAAACCATTTTATGACTACCTTTGACATAATTATTTGTTCTATTTTGGGGTTGAGTTTTCTTTCTTCTCTTTTCAAGGGATTCGTCAAAGAAGTCTTTTCCTTGCTTTGTTATTTAGGTGGCTTCCTACTTGCAATTAAATACCAAGGGAGTTTTTCTAAAGTTTTAATGGAAAGCATCACTAGTAAACCCATTGCTAAAGTAATTGCATTTGCCACGATTTATGCATTAACTTTCATCATAATATCCCTTATGGGTAAGGTTGTTAGAGGTATGTTGGTGCCAGGTACCAAACTATCTTTGTTTGATAGATTAATGGGAGGTGTCGTAGGTTTCGGTAGAGGAATGGTAATCGTTATTGCCGTCATGTTTCCGCTGCAATATTTTCCTGAGATTAGCGGGAAAGTAACTAAGGATTCACAAACACTGCCGTATTTAGTTAAAGGTTTAACATTTATAAACAAAAATATTGGTAATTATAAATTTCATAATCCTTTAGCTGACTTTAATATTGATGAAGCAAAGAAAAAACTTAAGGAGTTAAAAGCTATAAATAATATGGCAGATCAATTAGAAGGATTTAAGAATAATTTACCTAGCATGAATAAAAATTCTATATCAGAAGAAAAGTACTTAGATGAATATTCAAAAGATGATTTGCAAAAATTAAATGATATTTTAAAATCTGTTGAAAAGAAATAACGATTGTTTTTCCTCCTCCCTGGGAATTATGACAACCAAAATTAATATTAATGGTGAAATTAATGATGAAGCGTCCATTCCTATTTTCGACCACGGTTTTTTATTTGGTGACAGCATCTATGAAGTGGTTTGCACACGTCAGGGCAAACCTTGTTTCTTGGATGAGCATTTGAATAGGCTTTATGAATCGGCATCAGGAATTTCCTTGGAAATTCCAAATACGCCGGAAAAGCTAAAAGAACAGATTCAAATTACATTAGATTCTGCAGGCAACTATGAATCCTATATTCGAATCATTATCACTCGAGGGGTGGGAGAAGTAGATATAGATCCTTCCTCTTGTTTTAATCCAAATATAATAATTTTTGTTAAAGGTATTCCCAGAATACCTGATGAAAGTTATGAGAAAGGGGTATCCATTGCCCTAGTAGCTATAAAAAGAAACTCCCGTGATTCACTAAATCCTGCTGTAAAAACGGGTAATTATCTGAATAATATTTTGGCAAAGATTGAAGCTAAAAAAATGGGAGCAGAAGATGCGATAATGGTTAACTCCTTGGGGCAACTGACAGAGGGCACTACCAGCAACTTATTTTTCGTAAAAGATGAACGACTTTTGACTCCTGGAAAGGAATGTGGAATTCTTTCAGGAATCACCCGTGAGAAAATAATTCAACTGGCGCATAAAAACGGTATAACTTTAGAAGAAGGTAAATGGTCAAGTGAAGAGTTATTTCAAGCTGAAGAAATCTTTTTGTCGGGAACGGTAAAAAAAGTATTGCCTGTAACTATATTAGACAACCGTCCTGTGGGTGAAGGAATGCCAGGACCTATAACCCAAAAAATAATGAAACTTTATTCAGAGCTGTTGGAGAGTTTAGATTAGAGCTAAATGATGGGAGAAGAATTTGTCATTGTTGGTTGGAATTACAGGTGGAATGGGGTCTGGTAAAACGTTGGCTGCATCTTTTTTCCATGAATTTGGGGCCCATATCCTTGATGCGGACGTAATCTGTCGAAAGCTGGTAGAGCCTGGTCAGCCGGCATTGAAAGAAATTTCAGAATGTTTTGGTAAAAGTATTATTGATGAATTTGGAAATCTTGACAGAAAAAAATTAGCCCAAGTAATATTTTATGATCCAAAGAAAAAAAATGATCTTGAAAATATTCTGCACCCAAGGGTATTTGAGTTTGAAAACTTGGAATATAAGAATATCTCTCAAAAACACCCAAAAGCATTAGTAATGATCGATGCTGCATTATTAATAGAGTCTGGAAATTATAAGAAAATGGACAAGGTAATCGTTGTTAAAGCTAATAAAAAAACTCAAATTGAAAGGGTATTGACGCAAAGTGGTTGGGGCCGTGATGAGGTGGTTGCCAGAATTAATAACCAAATGCCTATTAATGAAAAAATTAAGTATGCAGACTTTGTTTTAGACAATTCTTTGGATAAAGCTTCGTTAAGAAAGAAAGTAAAAGATTTGCACATAAAACTATCTTTTTTTGCAGCAAAAAACGATTAAAAAAACCACTAGCATTACGTTTTTCACTTTAGTGCTTAAAAAAAAGAGGAACTGTTATAAGTTTATGATATTATTTATGACTAAGAGTGAGAAGGAAAAGAATATAAGCCCCAGAAACTCCTATCTATAAAACCAACTTTTTAATTCATCTTGACCTGTGGAAGTCCCTTTGATATTTTTACAAAACAATATGTATTAAATTGTAGACACATATTGATAGTTTCGAAAATTTATATAAATCTTGCTTTAAAGTTTAAAAAAAGGTTTTAATTTGATTCAGAAGATACGAAAAATAGGGTTTATTTTTGCTTTGTTTTTAGCCCCTATTTATTTGCCTGTTGCTAATGCAAATTTCCCACCTGAAACACATACCTTAAGTAATTACAATTTCAAAACACCTTCTGGGTTGGTTGATCAGGTCAATTTCTGGAAAAAGGTATATAGTGAATACACAACCCAACATGTTGTGATTCACGACATGCACGATCTGGGGATAGTTTATGAAGTGGTTTATCTTGGTAAAAAACATTTAAGCAGAAGAGCTAAAGAAAGAAAGTTAGATAAAATAAAGGCTAAGTACAAAAGAATATTAAGGAGGATAGCAAAAACAAAAAATAAATCTAAATTAAAGGGTGAAGAACTTCGTGTTTATCATCTTGTAAAAAAGAACCATTACAAAGCATCTCGACGAATCCGTGGCCAATGGGGCCTTAAAGATCGATTTAAAGATGGAATTGAACGTTCCGGGCTTTACATGGATGAGATTAAAAGAATATTGAGAAAGTATAACCTTCCTGAGGAATTGAGTGTTTTACCGCATGTGGAATCATCTTTTCAGTTAAGAGCATACTCCAGCGCAGGTGCTGCCGGTATTTGGCAATTCACCCGTAGTACAGGGCGATTATTTATGAGGGTTGGATACGATGTAGACGAGAGAAGGGATCCAATTCTTGCTACCTATGGGGCCGCTAAATTATTGAAAAAAAATTATGAGGGTGTAGGTTCCTGGCCTCTAGCTATTACTGCCTATAACCATGGTCTGCGAGGTATGCAACGCGCTAAAAAACGGCATGGTAGCAATATTGTTAAGATAATCGAAAATTATAGAAGTCGCACTTTTGGTTTTGCATCGAGAAATTTTTATCCAGAATTTCTTGCTGCTCTTCATGTTGTAAAAAATCAAAATAAATATTTTTCCTCATTAAATATTAAAAAACCCCTTAGGCGGGCTTCATTCCGCTTACCTAATTTTATAAATATTAATACAGCTGTAAATTATTTCAATATGACAAGGGATGAAATAGCTGAATCAAATCCCTCTTTAAGACGACCAGTTTTAATTGGCGAGAAAAGGATTCCCAAAGGGTATGTTTTTCAAGCACCGGCATCAAAAATTAAAAATTTACGATCCAACTATAATAAAATTCCAAAAAAAGCCCTTTATTCCAGACAACTACGGTCTAAATTTTATACTGTAAGGAGAGGAGATACCCTTTCAGCGCTTGCCCTGAGGTTTGGTACCAGTGTTCGTTCGTTAAGGGCCTATAATACTATTAGGAGAGGTAATAGAATCTATATTGGACAGGTATTACAATTACCAAAAGGAAAAGGAAAAGGAAAATCAAAGCCATCCATTCGTTATGCAAATTATGCTCCTAAAAATTATACGTTAGTTTCTTATAGGATTAGAAAACACGACAATCTTTCCAAAATTGCAAAACGCTTTAATACCAATACGCGCTATCTTGCACAGATTAATCGCATTAAAAACCCCAATGCCCTTTACCCAGGGCAAAGAATTAAAATTCCCCAATCGGGCCCTCCCATAAGGCTTGCTAAGCTTGAAATAAAGAAAAAGAGGATGCAGGGCGATTATTATTGGGTTAAAAAAAATGACAATCTCTCCAAGATTGCAAAGCACTTTGATACAAATGTTACCAATTTAAAAAGTTTAAACAGAATGAGAGACCCTAACTCTTTGTATCCCGGGCAAAAATTGAGGATTGCTAATAGGCTTCCAACCCCAGTTAAAACTAAGAAAAAAAATAAAGTAAATAGCACCAAACTTCCGGAAGATCGAATACTAATAGCAAATGCTTCTCCCACTGTTCAAAAAGGGATTGAAATTGATGAGGCTGATTTAAATGAAAATATGAAGGTTGTAGGCAGTACGAAGACAAATGGTAGTTTAAATAAAAATAGGCCTGCATTTATGCCTGTATCGTTTTCCGCTCAGAATCATCAAAAAATAGGAACTATAAGGGTAGATTTTGATGAAACCCTTAGCCACTATGCGGAATGGGCTCTGATGACAGTGGGTGAATTGAAGAAAATCAACAAAATAAGAGGTAAAGATGAAATAACCTTCCATGATAAACTTCGTGTCAGTTTCAAAAATACAGGGCCTGATAAATTTGAAGAAAAAAGGCAGGAATATCATAAAGCAATACAAGAAGACTTTTTTAATAATTACGAAATACGAAAGTTGGCTAAAAGAAATGTTGAAAAAGGAGACACTTTATGGGAAATCTGCAATGAAATATATAATACCATCCCGCTATGGCTTCTTAGTAGTTATAACGCTGATAAAGATATGCGCTCTTTAGCAGTGGGGGAGTCAATAGTAATTCCTGTTATTTTTCCGAAAACCGGTTGAGAATTACTTGTTATTGAAAGTGCTTAAAAGCAGTTTTTATTGCAGTTAAATGGGCATTGATTCTTGTTTCCATATCAAATAGGCTAGAAGTTTCTAAAGTAAGGCACATTTGAGTTCCTTTGGATAAACCGTATAAAGCCATCGGCCACCAATCCATTGAAGAAATTTCTAATTCTTTTCCAATCACACCCTGATAAGCTTGCGAGCCAGCTATTTCAGTTTCTAAATTTATAGGCATAATGCCATCTAAGGAATTTAATATTTCCAATCCTATTCTCTCATATTTTTTCCCCAACCCATTTTGATAAAGATAATAGCCTTGGCTTTCGTTGTCTTCGTGTAAATCTATTATTAGGTTAAAGCCTGTGTCTAAAATTGATTGCGCAAAACTTACTTCTAAGGGAGGGTTCTTCGCCTTGAAAAGTCTATTTAAATCGTTTCCCTGATGGTTTGTACGGGTGCTAAATTCGTAACCATAGGGATTAATGCAAGGTAATAAAGTAATTTCCCATTCATTTATATAAGCTAAATATTCTTCGTTTTTCAAAAATTTCAAGATTGATTCTATTCCTCCTGGTTCATCCCCATGGATTCCTGCAGAAATAAGGGCCCGGAGAGAGTTTCCCTTGCCAAGTACAATTTTTATGAGTGGATAAAATCCGGTGGAGGTTTGGTATGTCTGTATAGTTTCAATGCTACCTGGATAGATTGAAATATTTTTAAGTCGATTGATTACTGAATTAAAACTATGAACTTTTTTAATACGTGGCATTAATTAAATATTCTTGTCAAAAAACTCACATTCTTTATTTATGACACATTCCTGGCAGTTAAAGTTTTTTGCTTTGCAAACGTATCGTCCGTGAAGAATTAAGTAGCGGTGAGCATTTGCCGTCCATTTTTTTGGTGTGACACGAAGCAATTCCATTTCAGTATCGAGAGTGGTTTTCCCAATGGCTAAGCCTGTTCTGTTTGATACTCGAAATACATGTGTGTCGACAGCAATGGTTGAATGGCCAAAGCCTTCATTTAAAACTACGTTGGCTGTCTTCCGGCCTACTCCGGGAAAAAATTCCAATGCCTCTCGATTACCAGGGACTTCTCCATTATGCTTATCCAACAATATTTTACACGTGGAGATTATATTTTTGGATTTTGTGGGTGAAAGGCCTACAGGTCTTATAATTTTCTGAAGTTTTTTTTGGCCTAATAATAATATGGACTCTGGAGTGGAGCAGATGCTAAAGAGGTTATTGGTGACTAGATTTACTGTTTTATCAGTAGATTGCGCGCTTAAAATAACTGCTATAAGTAATTCGAAATGGTTTTTATAACCCAGTTCCGATTCAGCGGCTCCCAATTGTTTCGAAAGCTTTTTATACAACCTGTTTACGACTTTGCGGTCCAAGATATTTTGTGATTAAACAGCTAAGGGGATTTAGCGCATCGTACTCCAACCCAATAATTCTCAGTAGGATCTGACATGCCTTTATGGCGGACGGTAACCCGTAAATATTCAGCATCACTCATCCAGGAACCACCTCGGATAACCCTAAAACTTTGCCTAGGTGGGCCTTTTGGATTTTTTATCGAACTATTTCTATAATATTCGGAGGAGAACCAGTCTTCTACCCATTCCCATACATTACCCATCATATCGTGCAATCCCCATGAATTGGGGAGCTTTTTACCAATCTGCGGGACCTGTCGTGGTGAGTTTCCGGAATACCACATTCGATCATCATCAATTTCATCACCCCAAGGGAACTTTGTTTGACTTCCAGCACGAGCTGCATACTCCCACTCTGCTTCGGTAGGTAACCTTTTTCCTGTTTTTTTGCAATAAGCTCTAGCTTCACGCCCATCAATGTGGGTAATTGGTCGATCAGGATGATGAAAGACAGACCGATTGAAACTCATAATGGCATCCCATTTTTTTTGTGTTACTTCATAGGTGTCTAAATAAAAACTATCCAAGCATACTTTATGAGCTGGTTTTTCCCGATAATTATCGTCGTGATCTTCATAAATTCCATCATTGTTGGTTCCCATGATAAAACATCCGGATTCAATTAAGATCATCCCGTCTTCATTAGCGAACAAAAGGCCGGGAAAGAACAACGATAAGAATATTACTAGCAGAGTAGAATTTTTCATGCCGTGAATTGTACTGTCTGAACCAGAATCGGTCAAGTAATCAAAATGAATAAAATAGTTAAATAAAAAGATAGCAGGGATAGTAATGGAAAAATGTATTTTTCTGAAATGATGAATGATTTAATGGAGGAATTTTAAAAACTATGGGGGGGGCTTTCTTCTAATCAAATAAATACCTGAACCTACAAGTTATTATATTCTTGGATGGTAGTTATACCTAGTTCTTCTTCTTTGAGGGCTTTCAGTCCTCCCAACAAGGCAGATGCACCGGCAATCGTAGTACAATAGGGTAAATTTTTGTTCAAGGAACTTCTTCTTATGGAAAAAGAATCTTCAATTGCTTGCTCCCCAAAAGTTGTATTTATAACCAAATTAATCCTCCCCGATTCGATTGCCTCAACGCAATGAGGTGAGCCATCCTTAACTTTTTTTATTAACTCTACATCAACTCCATTTATTTTTAGGTAGTCGGCCGTTCCTTTGGTTGCAACAATCTGGTAACCCATTTCCTGTAACCCCTGAGCAATTTCTACAGATTTGGGTTTGTCTGAATCCTTAACACTTATAAAAGTAGTTCCTTGTTTGGGAAGTTTAATACCAGTTGCTAGTTGTGATTTTGCAAATGCACGACCAAAGGTTTTATCAATTCCCATAACTTCTCCAGTTGATTTCATTTCTGGACCAAGGAGAACATCTACATCTGTAAATTTATTAAATGGGAAAACCGATTCCTTTACTGCGAGATGGTTAGGTCTAATCTCCTGCGTGAATCCGATCTCTTTTAAGCTTTTACCCGCCATAATACGTGCGGCGATCTTTGCGAGAGGAACACCAATCGATTTACTTACAAATGGAATGGTGCGAGAGGCCCGAGGGTTTACTTCGATAATATAAATCTCTCCATTCTGTACAGCAAATTGGATATTGATTAGACCTATTACATTGAGCTCTTTTGCAAGAGCAATAGTTTGAATTTTTATTTCATCGATAATATTAGGTGGAAGAGAAAATGCCGGAAGAGAGCAAGCACTATCGCCTGAATGAATACCAGCTTCTTCAATATGTTCCATTACACCACCAATAACTACTTCGATGCCATCAGATAATGCATCAACATCGATTTCTGTAGCATCATCCAGAAAATCATCAATCAGTACAGGATGCTCAGGTGATGCCTTGACCGCATGCTGCATATAATGTTCAAGACGATGCTGGTTATATACTATTTCCATGGCTCGTCCACCCAAAACATATGAAGGTCGTACAACAACAGGATAACCAATATTAGCTGCAATTTTTTTGGCTTCGCTATAAGAAGTGGCGGTACCATTAATAGGTTGTTTAAGTCCAAGTTTATCCAAAACACCTTTGAAAAGTTCTCTGTTTTCAGCTCTATCAATATCCTTCGGGCTTGTTCCGATAATGGGTGCACCTGCTTCTAAAAGAGATAACGCTAGTTTTAGTGGTGTTTGTCCCCCCAATTGAACGATAATTCCTGTCGGTTTCTCTATTCGTATAATATGTAAAACGTCCTCTAGTGTTACAGGTTCAAAATATAATCTGTCTGAGGTATCGTAGTCGGTACTAACGGTTTCTGGATTACAGTTAACCATAATTGTTTCGAAACCATCTTCTTTGAGAGCAAATGAAGCGTGCACACAACAATAATCAAACTCAATTCCTTGGCCAATTCGGTTAGGCCCACCTCCTAAAATCATTATTTTTTTCTTTTCAACGGGATTAGCTTCACATTCTTCTTCGTAGGTAGAGTAGAGATATGGAGTGAATGCTTCGAATTCAGCGCCACATGTGTCTACTCTTTTATAGACTGGAAATAGGTCATACTTATAGCGTTTTTCTCGTACATTTTTTTCAGATGAGTGAAGAATTTCTGCTAGATATTTATCTGAAAAACCATATTGTTTTGCTTTTAATAAAATCTGTTTTCCTATTTGATCCAGAGAATTAAAACTTTTTAATTCATCCTCAAATTCAGTCAATTTTAACAGATTATCAAGGAACCAAAGATCTATACCTGTAAGCTGATTAACTTCTTGAATAGAAATTCCACGACGCAATGCTGCTACAACCTGCCATAGCCGGTCAGAAAAAGGAATAGATAGCGTTTCAATTAGTTTTTCTTTTTGCGCTTGAATTGATAAATCCGAGTTATTTAATTTAAAGTGAAAATTTTCTTCAAAACCATAACTTCCAATTTCCATAGATCGAATGGATTTTTGTAAGGCCTCATTAAATGTTCTACCAATAGACATTACTTCTCCAACAGATTTCATTTGCGTGGTCAAGATAGGTTCTGTTTGTTGGAATTTTTCAAAGGTAAACCGCGGGATTTTTACAACGCAATAATCAAGGGTTGGCTCAAAAGAAGCCGGTGTCACTCGAGTAATATCGTTTCGAATTTCATTCAGCGAATATCCAACTGCTAATTTAGCAGCTATTTTAGCTATAGGGAAACCTGTGGCCTTAGATGCTAAAGCAGAGCTACGAGAAACGCGAGGGTTCATTTCTATTACAATCATATCTCCCGTTTTAGGGTTGGTGGCAAACTGAATGTTTGAGCCACCGGTATCAACTCCTATTTCCCGAATGATATCAATCGCTGCATTACGCATGATTTGATATTCTTTATCTGAAAGGGTTTGGGCTGGAGCTACTGTAATGCTGTCACCTGTATGAACTCCCATAGGATCCAAATTTTCTATAGAACAAATGATAACAACATTGTCATTTAAATCGCGCATTACCTCTAACTCATATTCTTTCCACCCTAAAAGAGACTTTTCGATAAGAACCTGATGACTGGGGCTGGATGTCAACGCATGTTCAACCAGAGGAACAAACTCTTCTTTGGTATAAGCAATACTGCCTCCTGTTCCACCAAGGGTGAAAGAGGGTCGAATGATAGCTGGGAATCCTGTTTCTTTAACAATATTCCACGCTTCATCTAATGTTACTGCTTGGCCACTGGGTGGAACTTTTTGTCCTATATGGATCATCGCTTCTTTAAATAGGTTTCTGTCTTCGGCTTTTTTGATAGATTCGATTTTTGCCCCAATTAATTCGACATTATATTTTTCCAGAACTCCTTGTTCCGAAACAGCAACGGCAGTATTTAAAGCCGTTTGTCCACCCATAGTGGGTAGGAGGGCATCTGGCCTGTCTCTTTTAATTATTTTTTCAACAACTTCAGGTGTGACTGGCTCAATGTAAGTCCGATCCGCAAATTCTGGGTCTGTCATTATGGTAGCTGGATTACTATTCACAAGCACCACCTCATATCCTTCTTCCTTTAAAGATTTACATGCTTGGGTACCGGAATAATCAAATTCACAAGCCTGACCAATGATGATGGGGCCGGATCCAATGAGAAGAATTTTTTTTATGTCAGATCGTTTAGGCATTAATTGTTATAAATATCAGTTATATCTATTTGTCTAGAGCGTTCCCATTTTAAATTCATATAGGCTAATCGATTTATTAAAGCGTTAATTTGCTTATTTCCTTCATTTTTAATTTTATCGTTTTTTATAAAAGAAACTTCATTTCTCAGCTCCTGAATTGTTCTGATTTGAGTTTCTTTTTCTTCAACCAAAAGTTTTAGTTTTTGATTAAGCTTTGCAACTTTATTTTCTGAGTTTATGTTATGAAGCTTTTCATTTAAATTTTCTATTTTTAACCCGTGGCGCGTTAATTTTGTATTGGCCTTTAATAAAGTTTTTTCAGTTTTAGCGAGATCCTTTTTATGTTGGTTTAGACTTTTTGCGATTAGTTTTATTTTATATCTAATATATTTATGAGATTTTTCCGGATGAAAACAAAAATTTCCTGTGAAATGAAAATATTTTTGGAAGTAAATAATGCGGCCTTGAAAAATATCATTTTCCTTAAAAATTAACCGTGAATCCTTTTCCTGTACTAGATAAATTTCATCGTTAAATAAGTTTATGGCTTTCACCCTGTCCTCATGCACCTTTTGTATGAGGAATAAACTTTGAATGCTTTTGCTAATGCTCTTATAAATTTTTAGTTTGTCGGTGTTACATTCTTCTGAATTATTTTCGAGGAGAACTTCAAGAACTGTTTTAGATGATTTTGGAGCGCAGTTATTGAATAAGTACCATTCTAGAAATAATGCCATTCTTGAATTATAAGACTTGTCATCTTCATAAAGGATTCCTGTTTCCATTTGGTAAGTTTTTTTTGCTGCTAGAATCTGTTGATCCGAAATCGATTTTGCTGCAAATTCGAATAATTGTTCCAATATTTCCTGAATCATTAATTTAATTTCCTGTTTCCATGAGACTTGCAAATTTATTGAATAAATAATCCGAGTCATGTGGGCCAGGAGATGCTTCAGGATGATATTGGACTGAAAAAATGGGAAAAGTTTTATGTTTAATACCTTCCACTGTATTGTCATTCAAATTTACATGTGTGATATCAACATCCTTCATTAAAGAATTTTCTTTTACCGCAAAACCATGGTTTTGGGATGTTATTTCAACTTTGCCCGAATTTGCATCAAGGACAGGCTGATTGCCTCCATGGTGTCCAAATCTTAGCTTATAAGTACTACCATTCAGCGCCAAACTTAATATTTGGTGGCCTAAACAAATTCCAAATATTGGTACCTTACCCAAAAGGGCTTTGACATTTTCTATCGCATAAGGAACTGCAGCAGGGTCTCCTGGACCATTTGAAAGAAAAATTCCATCGGGGTTTGTTGCAAGCGCTGCATCGGCGGAAGTTGTGGCAGGGAATACTTTTACTTTGCAACCGGCGCGGGTTAGTTTTCTTAATATATTTCTCTTAACACCAAAATCATAGACTAATACCCTGTGAGGACGATCTTTGGTAGTTTCTAATTGGGTCTGACCTTTTTGGATAATCCATTCACTTTCATTCCATTCATAGGCCTTGCGGCAGGATACTTCCTTGACTAAGTCACGACCTATTAAACCGGGAGAATTACGGGCTTTTTCAACCAATTTTTGAGAGTCTGTCGTATTTGTTGAAAGGACAGCTTGTTGTGCGCCTTTATCGCGTATTCTGCGGGTCAATGCGCGGGTATCTATACCTTGAATACCGAATACATTATTTTTTTTTAAAAAATCTTCCAAATTTCCTCGTGACCGCCAATTACTTTGAACTCTGCTTAATTCTTTAATTATAAACCCCGATAAATAGGGACGGTCGGATTCAAAATCCTCTGGATTAATTCCATAGTTTCCGATTAAAGGGTAGGTCATAACTACCATTTGGCCACAATAGGACGGGTCTGTGATAATTTCTTGGTAACCCGACATACTTGTATTAAAAACTATCTCGGCTTCCACTTCATTTTCTGCACCAAAATGTTCGCCTTCAAAAACTTTCCCATCGGCAAGGGCTAAAACGGCTTTCATATTAATTACTAGATTTAGAAAAAATAGGATTGAGGTTAATTAGATTTAAATACTGTTTTACCATTAACAAGAGTATGAAGGATTTTTCCTCTCACTTTCCAACCTTCATAAGGAGAGTTCTTGCTACGAGATTTGAAGTTACTAGGATTAATAGAATATTCCTCTTTATCGTCAAACAAGGTAATGTCCGCAGCTTTACCGACCTTCAATGTTCCTTTATCCAGTCCAAAAATGCGATTGGGTTGAAACGTTAGCATATCAATAGCCTTCTCAAGTGAAATGATTTTTTTATCAACCATTTTTAAAGTTAATGGAAGCGCGGTTTCCAGTCCAACGATACCGAAACAGGCTTTGCTGAATTCAACCTGTTTATCAACAAGATCGTGTGGAGCATGATCTGTTGCTATGATATCAATAGTTCCGTCACGCATGCCTTCCTGGATCAACTCCAAATCTGAATCGGTTCTTAAAGGTGGGCTCATTTTTGCGTTAGTATTGTAGCCCCTGCATTCTTCATGGGTCAGGGTGAAATGATGTGGTGCGACTTCACAGGTAACAGGCAATCCCTTTTTCTTCGCTTGTCTCACAAGATCAACCGAGCCTCCACTGCTGATATGCGCAACATGGAGCCTGCCACCGGTTTTTGGTAGAAGGGATATGTCTCTATGGACCATTATATCTTCGGCTTCTGTAGGCATCCCTTTTAGCCCGAGTTCTGTAGAGACCACTCCCTCATTCATGCTACCCCCTTGAGTCAACTCAAGAACTTCACTGTGTTGAATACATGGCAAATCAAACATTTTGCTATATTCTAGAGCGCGGCGCATTATTTCACTGTCACTGACTGGTCTGCCATCATCGGAATAACCTATACAACCTGCTTCTTTAAGTTCTCCCATATCTGAAAGTGCCTCACCTTTTAACCCTTTGGTGATAGCTCCTATGGGCAATATATTGATGTTAGAAGTTTCTTTTGCCTGAGTTAAAATAAAATCTGTGACGGAGCGATTATCATTTACGGGAGAGGTGTTTGGCATTACGGCTACCGTAGTAAATCCTCCAGCAGCAGCTGACTCGCTACCTGTTTTTATAGTTTCTTTATACTCATGACCCGGTTCCCTGAAATGGACATGCATATCACAAAACCCCGGTGTTACAATAGCTCCCTGGGCATCTATAATCTTCAAATCTGTTATATCTTTTAATTTTCCCTTAGGCTCTACGGCTTCAATTTTTCCTTTATTGATGAGCAAATCAAATTTGCCACTTTTTTTATTGGCTGGGTCGATAAGATGACCGTTTTTAATTAGGGTTCGCATCACTCTCACCTAAAAGTAGATAGAAAAGAGCCATCCTTACCGCGACTCCATTGGTTACTTGATTGAAGATCAGGGAGCGAGGTCCTTCTAATACCTCTAATGAAATCTCAATCCCACGGTTCACAGGTCCTGGGTGAATAATCAAACTCTCATCGCTAACATTGGACAAATGATTTGTCGTGAGACAGAAGTAGTTCGAATATTCTCTTAAACTTGATAAGAGACCTTGATTTTGCCTTTCAAGTTGAATTCTAAGAATCATTATTACATCCGCATCTTTAATTCCTTGGCCTAAGTCATAGCAAACATCGACCCCCATTTTTTCTATTCCAACAGGAATTAGGGTAGGTGGGGCAACGACTTTTACCTTCATTCCCATTGTTTGCATTGCTTGAATATTAGATCTTGCTACTCGGCTGTGAGCTATGTCACCCACAATGGCAACCTTTAAACCTTTTAAAGTTCCTTTATGCTCGCGAATTGTAAGTAAATCGAGAAATGACTGGCTGGGATGCTCGTGCATTCCATCACCCGCATTAATTACTGGACAGTTTACAAATTCAGAAATAAGAGAAGGTGCCCCGGAACAATTATGCCTAACAACAAGAATGTCTGGGCTCATTGCCTCGAGATTTTTGGCAGTATCGATCAGGCTTTCGCCTTTGACTGCGCTACTTCCAGCATCGGAAATATTGATCACATCGGCGCTCAATCTTTTTCCTGCGATTTCAAATGAGGTTCGGGTGCGAGTACTAGGTTCAAAGAATAGGTTTATTATGGTTCGACCTCTGAGAGTAGGCACTTTCTTGATAGCTCGTGTAGAAATTTCCTTAAAAGAATCTGCAGTATCCAGGATTGTCTCTATATCATTTGCGTCAAGGTCTTTCGTCGCAATTATATTTTGTTGGCTTAGAGTGGCTGTCTCGGTCATTTTACAGGCTCCTGTATAATTACCTTATCCTCGTCATCAATTTCTTTTAAATGTACCTGGACACGCTTTGACTTGGGGGTCGGGATATTTTTTCCGACATAATCGGGTCTAATGGGTAGTTCCCGGTGTCCCCGATCTATCAAAACTGCTAGTTGTACGGATGCTGGTCTACCAAAATCCATTAACGCATCAATCGCAGCACGAATGGTTCTACCTGTGAATAATACGTCATCACAAAGAACCACATGTTTTTCTTCCAAGGCAAACGCTATTTCGGTTTTTTTCAGTTGTGGTTTTTGCAGGCCCGCTCCAAGATCGTCCCTATAAAGGGTAATATCCAAGGCTCCGATAGCCACGTCCGAGTCTTCTATACTTTTTATCCGTTGTTTGAGACGATTTGCAAAAGTGACTCCGCGGGTACGAATTCCTATCAATGCAATATTTTCAGCACCCTTATTTCTCTCAAGAACTTCGTGCGAAATTCTACTTATAGCCCGAGCGATATCCTTTTCGTTTAATAAAATAGAGCTCATTTTGAAAGGGGGAGGGGGTAAATGGGGTCAAAAAAAAACCTTCTATTGGCCAGCAATGCCCAGATAGAAGGAAGACGTGTTTTTTCAATATTCATCTTTAGTCCCTTTATAGCCTCTCTGGACTATTTAAAAGAGTTTAATAACTAAAGTACTATAGCAGAGTTATTATTTAAGTCAAGCCTGCTAACACCTTTGTTGCTATTCAAGCTCATATTTTTAAATTAAAATATAATCATAATACTATAATAATTTAAATAAAATAGCCTCAAGTTATTTCTTAGCATATAAACCGGCTTCAAAAATTCAATAAATTATATAAAATCAAATGATATCGTGGATATTTTATCTCCCAATATAGTATTTCAAGTGAAAAAAAGTTTTATGGGAAGAGACTATTAGGAATTACCCTTTGACCTTTTTCCATTTTAGGGTTACGTCTCCTTTTCTTATCTTGACTTGGCAACCTAACCGCATCCCTTCTTCAAGATCTTCCTCTAGTAAATAGTCCTTTTCTTCATCGGTAATACGTGAAAGATTTTCTCTTCCTTCAAGGACCGTTACCTCGCAGACTCCACAAGTTCCTTCAGTACAGCCGAATGAAAGAGATACATCTACATCATCACAAAAATCTATGAGAGGTGTCCCATCTTCCACCTCATGTTTCACATTATCTGTTTTGAAAAATACCTTAGCCACTGTTTCTCCACCAAAGATAACTAAAGAATAATAATTAGTTGGTATTAAGGGTCCTTATTAATTAAATTGAAAAAAGATAATGCTGATTATTAAAGACCCGTATCTTTTAAAAATTGGAAGTGTTTCTTTTGTTCTTCTGTTAATTTTCTAGGGATTGGGATTTTTATATTGACTAATTGATCTCCCTGGCTTCCCGATAATGACTTAAGCCCCACCCCCTTCAATCTTAATTTAGCATTATTTTGTGTTCCGGGTGGAATTATGACCCCTTTTATTCCATTTAATGTCTGCACTTCAATGGTAGTCCCTAATATGGCCTCGGTTAATTTAATTTCGGTATCGACCACTATATTTTGAGATTCCCGCCTAAAAAGTGGATGAGGAAGAACCTTAATTTTTAAATGTAAATCACCTTGATTTTTTCCGTTGTTACTTAAATGGCCTTTACCCTTAAGGCGTAGTATTTTGTTGTCACTAATTCCTGCAGGAATTTTAATACTTGTTTTTTCAACGGACCCATTTCGTGAGATAGAAATATTTTTTTGTATTCCTAGCGCGGCCTCTTCAAAACTGATAGAAAGTTCTTTTACTAAGGGCGGAGGAGCAGGGGCAGGGCGAGGTTGTTGCTGAAAGGGATTACCAAAATTGCCGCCAGAAAAACCTCCCTGAAAGGGGTTGCCAGAACTGGTTCCAAAACCAAACCCTCTAAGTATTTCATTGATGTCAAAATCTCGGAAAATTTCTTCCTGTGAAAACTTTTGGTGAAATCCTTCAGATCCAAATTGGTCATATTTATCACGCTTTTGTTTATCGCTAAGAACCGCATAAGCTTCACTAATTTCTTTAAATTTGCTTTCAGCCTTTGAATCACCTTCATTTCTATCGGGATGGTACTTCATGGCTAATTTCCGATAAGCTTTTTTAATTTCATCATCAGAAACGCCTTTATTTAAACCAAGAACTGAATAATAATCTTTCATTTTTGCAACGATTTAAAATTTATGGGATTTGGGTGCAAAACCAAGTTAATACTATTATAAATTATATAACTACTATACAAGGACATGAAAAGTATTTTTCATTGCCTTAGTTATATTGGGAGACTAGACATGCTTTGTTTTTAGATATTGAGTTATTCCAAAGTAACAGAAAAATAATAAAGTTCCCAAGTTGCATAGACTCCTTGTTTAGTGGAAAAATGTTTATCATAGTATCTAATAAGTTTTCTTAATCCCCCCACATTAAAATTTTTAATAGGAGCAGCCCCAATTTGTTGCAAATTTTTTATAAGGTTCATTGTATTTGGAGTAAATATTTTTCTTTTCTCGGAATTAAATAACCTTAACGTAAATCCAGTTTTTTTTATAAAAGTTTTCCACTGACTTAGGGAATAAAGTGTTATAGGGCTATTCATATTCGCAGCCTGACGAAATTCCTTGAGTGTTTCTGTGCCAAAAGTACTGAAAAGTATCATTCCCTTATTATTTAATGATTTTTTTAAATGAATCAAGGAACTCTGAGGATTTTGGAACCATTGGAAAACAGCATTAGCGCAGATTAAATCCGTTTTTCCCATTGAAATATTTTCAGCATTTCCTATAAGGAACTTGGTGTACTCCGGTAACTCTAAACGAATTTTTAGGATATCGATCATAGCGGAGGAGATATCATTTAGAGTTAAGCTCTTGATTGGGAGCGTTAAGAGATGACGCGTAAATAGACCCGTTCCACAACCCAATTCAATAATATGAGGTGGAGTAGGTTCCGGCAAATAAGAGGCCAGTCTCTCTGCCATAGACCTCTGCAAAATTGCATAACGGTCGTAAGACCTAGCATATTTTGAGAAGCTTTCTATGATTTTTTTTTCAAAGCGTGATGATGAATTATCAGAGTCCAAGGTCAATAAGTTTGAATGTTAAACGAGATAGTTGTAGTGATTACTTGGTTGAAAATTTATTTAGCCTGAGTCATTTTTCAAAAAGAATTTTTGACTACTAGGTAATTTCAGTACGGACTATGAATTTTGGCAAAAGCTTAATTTTATTAATTATCATCAGCTAGTATGTATTTCGCCAATTTATTCAGTAGCGGTATTGGAGAATGTCCCGCACCCTTAATTATCTTTAAATGTGGGATATGACTTTTCAATACTTCTGCATCTACAAACGCATCATCTTTCCCAATAATCGATATAAACTCATTAGTTTCTTTACCGGTGGCGGAAGAATCTTTGAGAAACTCCAATCCTTTTATTAGAATTTTCCTGTCTCGGATCTCATGAGCATGCTCTTCTGGATATGGTAGTTTTGCATCAAAAAAAAATTTACGCAAAACTTCTTCATAATTTGAACAACGAGTTAATAGCTTTATTAAATATTTTAGGTTGGATTCTGATGTTTTACCCCCCAAATTACCTTGATCTAAAAAGGCTAATATTGGAGAAATAATTGCCTTCCGACAATTTTGAGGTAAAAAGCTTTGATATTTTAGTAGCCATAGGCTTCCCAATGAATAACCTATGTAAAGTTGAGATGGAAACAATCTGAGAATATTCTTTGCTTCTTCCCTACTTGCAGGATTTTCTGGGTAAATAATTTTCAATTGGGAATTGGGAAATGCAAATTTCAATTGTTCGGCAAACCAGGTTTCGGGAATTGCCCAACCAGATATAGCTGTTATTGTTATATTTTTTTCCATTCGCTTAGAATATTTAATAATTCATCTACTATCGATTTGTTGATTCCAGAATTTAGTGAAAGTCTTAAGCGAGAGGTATTTGCTGGAACTGTTGGTGGACGTACAGCGCCTACAAGTATTCCTTTTTTTAATAATACATCCTGCAAATTAATAGTCTCCTCAGGATCTCCAACTAATATTGGAATAATCGGAGATTTAAAAATTTTGCCTGATGGATTTATGGCTTTTCTAAAGTATTTTGATAAATTCTGTAAATTTTCTCTTTGTTTTCCATAATTTTTTATCAGCTTTATAGCTTCTAAGGCAGCCCCTACTTGGGAGGGTGATAAAAAAGTTGAGTAAATATACTCACCTGCTTTATTAGTCAGAAAGTCAATGATAGAACTATTGTTTGCTAAGACATAAGCTCCCATACTAGCAAGTGATTTACCCAGTGTTCCTACCATAATGTCAATTTCTGGCAAAACACCCATTTCATCTGCTAGACCGCCGCCATTTTGACCAAAAACGCCGGTACCATGTGCTTCATCTAGTACCAATACAAATTGAAACCTTTTCTTTAAGGCTATTAGTGCCTTTAGATCTGGATAATCACCATCCATGCTGAATACGCTTTCTGTAACTACAAAAATAGTATCGTAATTTCCATAAATTTTTTCTAAGAGAAATTCCAAACTATCCAAATCTAAATGATCATAGCGTTTGAATTTGGCTGGGCATTGCATTAAAGCCTGTGCTACGGAATGATGAATTAGTCGATCTGTTAGAACAAAATCATTTTTTCCTGGCAAATGTTTCAATATTGCTTGGTTTGCTACAAACCCTGAATTGAATAGCATACCAAAAGGTTTTTGTTTCCAATTTAGGATTTCGGTTAACAAATCATTATGGCAGGATAAAAATCCGGAAAGGAGAGGGGACGCGGCACTACCGGAACCGTATTTTTCACATGCTTTTTGGGCCCCAGCAATAACTTTGGGATGAAACCGCAGTTGGAAATAATCGTTTGAAGCTAGATTATGCCGATAGCCATTATACAACCTGACCTTTCGATGAAGACAACTCTCCCTCTGCTTATTAAGTTCTTTATTTAAACGATTGGTAAATTTTTTTATCACTTAATTTTGCTATTTTAGAGGTGAGTTAAAAATTATGGTATAAATTATCATTCAAGTCAAAGAAACCCATTATAAAAAAACCTTGGGTATGCCAGAAATTAAAGACAGTGGTAAAGTTTGGATGAAAGGTTCGGTTCTCCCTGTTAACGCAGTTCGGATCGATGATAAAATATTTGTCACAGGACAAAAAGAAGGCCAAATCGTTGAACAATGGTTGGAAAATGATGGTTTATGCCTAGATTTGCATGATTTCAAGAAGGGAGAAAGAACGGCCCGATTCATTCCTCTTAACAGTAAAGCTAACTTGTCTGGGACTCTCTTTAATGGATTTGATAAAACCAAGCACGCGGATGTTTTAATCGTGGGCTGTGATGCTGTTGGAACCAAAGAAAAGTCAATTTCAGGTATAAAATATCAAGAGGGCAGATTTAAAAATTTGGATCACCGAACCTTTTGGCAAACAATTTGGAAAATCCGCGTTGATAAATAAGAAAACATTAAATATCTCGAACTAGCCTTGCAGCCTGATGGTCTCTAGTATTTGGGTCTACAAACTCCAGTTCTTTGTTTCTTAAATTTATCCGACAGGCCTTCTGGTCCTCGTCCTTAGCACTTGTCCATATATAATTTGAACATTTTGTTACAAACAACGTTGAAATATGAATAACCTCTTCCTCCCAATCTATCTGGTCATAGGCAATCTCATATAGATCCTCTGCTTCTTGACTAGTTGGGAGCCTCCAATCGCTGAACCCCCCAGCATAAACCTGATTCATCAGACGAACATAGTCAATAGCTTCATTGTAATTTCTCCATTGGCCAAGATCTCCCCATGAATCCTTGGGTAACCACTGTTTTTTGTATTTATTATCGGTTATCACCCCAGATGAGTTATCTTGAAATCTATCTGCTTCTGTCATTAAATCACTCAATTAAATTTATCAATAAAGTATAGAAATTAGCATGGATTTTTCTTTGTTTCAATGGATTTTAAGAATTCATCATGAATAAACCTAGTAAGTATTCCAGGCTTTTTGTGGCCTATAAGATTTGAATCTACCTGAGTCACTGGTAAAATTTCAATGCAGCTATTTGTTATGAAAACCTCATCGGCACAAATTAATTCGTCTGCCGTTATTTGCTCTTCTGCAAATGGGATTCTTTGATCTCGAGCTATATCAAGAACAACTTGGCGGGTTATACCTGCCAAAACAAAAGGGCTTAAGGGCGGCGTTTTTAATTGACCCTGTTCTACAATAAAAATATTACTGGTCGTGCCCTCAGTGACCCCAAAGTCGGGATCAACCACCACTCCCTCCATGTAATTTTTCCTATCAGACAATTCTTTTATTAGAACATTAGATAGATAATTACAAGATTTCAGACGTCGCTTAAGACCATTGATTAAATTGGCGCGCTCCTGAAAAAGCATAATACGTATGCCTTTTTTATAGGCTGCTTTTGGTAAAGGTGTGTAAGGGCGAATGTTTATCACCAAGGTCGGATGGTTTTTAGAGTCAATTTGAATATTTGATTGCGTATCACCCCGTGTGACCAACAAACGAATAATAGCATTTTTGTATTTGTTTCTAGCCAATGTCTCCTGTACTACTTTGGTTAATTCTAAGCGCGTCATAGGTAGTTCAATTAGTATTTGTTGCATAGATTCAAAAAATCTATCTATATGTTGTTCAATATAAAAAATTTTTCCATTACTTGCGCGGAGGGTTTCAAATAAGCCATCTCCATAGCAAAAGCCTCGATCAAGTATGGAGATTTTTGCATTACTGAGCGGTGTAAATAATCCATTTATATAAACAGTGGGCTCAACCATTGATTACTTCTCCGTAGATAAAGCTTCAATCATGGCGGCAGCCTTATCTAATGTTTCAAGATATTCTTTTTCAGGTACAGAGTCAGCAACAATCCCTGCGCCTACATGAAAACTTGCACTATCATTATGGATAACTATTGAACGGATAATGATATTTAAATCCATATACGGTGCGAAACCTATGTAGCCAAAAGACCCGGAATAGGGGCCTCGAGCAACAGGCTCTAATTCATCAATTATTTCCATACATCTGATTTTTGGACAACCTGTTATTGTGCCACCGGGAAATATTGCTTTTAAAATTTCAAATATCCCTTGGTCAGGCAAAAGACATCCAGAAATATTCGATACAATATGAGTAACGTGAGAATATTTTTCCAAAAACATAAAATCGGTTACCTTAATGGAACCAGGTTTGCAAAGGCGTCCGAGATCGCTTCTTTCAAGATCAACTAACATTAAATGTTCGGCGCGTTCTTTTTCATTCAATAAAAGTTCGACCATCAGGGCCTTATCCTTTTCTATAATATTGCTACGCGGGCGGGTTCCGGCAATCGGTCGGGATTCGATTTTATTCCCTGAAATTTTAATCAAACGCTCTGGTGAAGAGCTGACTAATATAAGATCATCAAATTTTAAAAATCCGGAAAAGGGGGAAGGGTTAATTTTTCTTAGTCTCTTATATAAGGCTAAAGGATCTTGATTGTAAGGTGCTTCAAATTTTTGAGAAAGATTTGCTTGGTAAATGTCTCCTTCGGAAATATATGTTTTGGCCTGGTTAACCTTTTTTATATAGTCACTTTTATTTAAAAGAGATTTAGGTAAAGTTAAAATAAATGAATTTTTTTCTCCATCCGAATATGAGCTTCCAAGATTAAAATTGTTTAAGGCCTTTTGTACCTTTATCCAGACCTGCTTGATCTCCACAATAAAATTTTCATAATCAGATTCCTTTGTCCTATTGAGTCCGGACACGATAAATTTTAATTTATTACTATTGTGGTCATAAATAAACATACGTTCGACTTCCATAAAACTTAGGTCAGGAAGGTTTTGATCAGTATTTAAAGAGATATTTTCAAATAGAGCAACGGCTTCATAACCTACAAAACCAACCCATCCACCCCAAAAATGTGGAAGATAGTCCACCTGATAGGTATCCTTTTCAAAATTCAATAATTTAAAAGCTTCATTAACTTGTGTAAACTTTTTTTTAAGAATACCATCGTTATATAAACTTGCTTGAGTTCCAAAAAATTTTAAAAAGCGAGAATTAGAATGGCCAAAAATTGAATACTGGGAAGTTTCTTTTGGGCCTTTACCGCTTTCAAGTAGAAATGATTGCTCGGAGTTTTTATATAACTCTTGGAACAAAAGGAATGGGTCAAGGTCAAGAATCCGTTCTTCACCAAATACTGGAATTCGGCATGAAGAAGCCGCCAACTGGATAAATTTTTTTTTGTCAGGAAGAATATCCATAATTTATAAATAAAATATAAGATATCCCTGGAATTGGCAATGGCAAGAGGGAAGGATTTTTAATGAAGGGTTGTTTATTCGTACCGTAGTGCTTCAATAGGGTTCATATTTGCTGCTTTGTTGGCAGGATAAAATCCGAAAAATATTCCTATCCCTACGGAGAATCCGAAAGCTAGAAGAATGGATTGTGTGGAAACAATAGTATCCCACCCACCAATATTTGAGACCATTTCAGAAATCCCGATTCCTAATAGAACGCCTGCTCCCCCACCGAGAAAACTAATTAAAACCGACTCGATAAGAAACTGTTCCAAAATTTCCTTTTTCTTCGCCCCGATAGCTTTCCGAATGCCAATCTCACGGGTGCGCTCGGTAACAGAGACCAACATTATATTCATAATCCCAATTCCCCCTACCATTAGGGAAATAGCTGCAATTCCACCTAATAAATAGGTGAAAGTTTTTGCGGCGTCTCCCCAACTGTTTAACCACTGAGAGGAGTTTTGGACATAAAAATCGTTTTCTTTTCCATCTGCTATATTGTGACGAATTCTCAATGCGTGAGCAATATCTTCTTTTATAACTTCAAGGTCTTCAATTTTTGCTGCCTGTACATCTATTGACTGTATATGATTCATCCCGAAGACACGTTTTTGTGCAGTAGTAACGGGTATAAAAATTTGATCATCTGGGTCAAACCAGCTCAAAGCACCTTTTGGTTCGGTCATGCCAATAACTATAAAATTTTTTCCATCTACTTTGATGGTTTCTCCTAATGAATCGGCTTCTGCAAAAAGATTTTTAACCACAGTAGCACCTAGAACACATACTCTTTTGGCAACATTAACTTCCTGTTGATTAAAGTATCGCCCTTTTTGCATTTCAAAATTAGCTAAACGCCTATAACTTTTTCCGGTTCCGCGAACGGTTGTATTCGTGTTTTTATTTCCAAACTTCAATTGCGCCGAACGATAAACCTGAGCTGCCACTCCAGTGATTAGTGGAACATTTTGTTCTATAAAGGTTGCATCCTTAAGCAACAAAGTATCAACTTTTCCAGTAGAGACATGACGTGATTTTTTTTGCCCCGGTTTGATGGTAATAATATTTGTTCCAAATTTGGAAATGGTGCTTAGAGTTTGTTGCCGTGCCCCTTCGCCTATAGAGATCATTGATATGACTGAAGCAACACCTATGATAATTCCTAAAGCAGTTAAAAATGTCCTTAGCTTATGTGATATTAAACTACGAATAGCCATTTTGAATAAGTCTAGGATTAACATGGAGTTCCCTTTAGGGTCTGATCTTGAATAATTTTTCCATCCTTCATTTTGATAATTCGTTTTGCTTGTCGAGCTATTTCTTCTTCATGTGTAACTAATATAATTGTTACATCTTCTTTGTTTAATTGGTGGAAAAGCGACAAAATTTCATGACCTGTTGTTGAATCTAGATTCCCTGTAGGCTCATCTGCAAGGATAATAGAAGGTTTATTTACTAAAGCTCTTGCTATTGCTACCCGTTGCTTTTCTCCGCCAGAAAGTTCTGTGGGTTTATGTTTTGCCCTATCCTTTAAACCTACCCTCTCCAATGCTTGCATGGCAATTTCAGTTGGGTTGGGGACTCTCCCATAAAGGAGAGGTAATTCGGTATTTTCCAGTGCTGTTGCGCGGGGTAATAGATTAAAGCTTTGAAACACAAATCCAATCTTTCGATTTCTTACTTCAGCTAATTGATTAGACTTGAGCCTCGCTATTTCTAAGCCCTCTAGGGCATAGTCACCGCTTGTTGGTAGGTCCAGACAACCTAATAAGTTCATTAGGGTGGATTTTCCACTACCTGAGGAACCCATAATAGCAACAAATTCCCCCTTTTCTATTTGAAAGCTGGCATTTCGTAATGCCGTTACTGATAATGTCCCGGAGACATAAGTTTTAGAAAGGTTATTAACAGCAATCAAAATGACCTCATAGCTATTTAGAACGAATCATCCATAATATTTTTTTCAGGGAAGAACCCTTTCCGCTTGAATTCTTAGTTTCTTCCAAAACCTTTTCCCAATCTCCCAAAATCACATGATCTCCAGGAGCTAATCCTGAGAGAATTTGAACAAAGATTGGATTTTTTATTCCTGTTTTGACAAATAATTTTGTGGGTTTTTTATTCTTTAAAACCATGGCAAATTTTCCTTCTTTGCTATTACGAATGCCTGCTCTTGCAGTGAAAACTGCACTTTCAACATGATCTGTAGTTATTTCTATATTCGCAGACATCACGGGTTTTAATTTTTTTTTCCCTTTACCAAGCACTTCAATTTTTACTTTAAAGATGGTTATGCTATTTTCCACTAAACCCTGAGGGGCAATGCGCCTGACACGGCCATTAAAAACTTTATCTGAAAATGCATCAGCTGTAATAGTAACGGGGTGATCTACTTTAACAGAGCCAATGTCCGTTTCATCAATGTCAGCTATGATAAATAACCTAGACATATCGGCTATATTTGCGAGGGCAGTTCCCCCATTTACATTGGATATTCCTGAAGCAATTATCTGACCTTCCTCAACCAATTTTTCAATAATAACCCCCGTTAAAGGGACAAATATTTCTGTTTCCTCGAGTCTTTCTTCGGCTTCATCCAGTGCTATTTCTGCAAGCTGCACTTCAGTGTTAACTAGTTCAATTTCGTTTTCCTTCATGGCTATATCATGAATGGAATCTTTAGATTCTTGTAGCTGAGATTCTGCTTGAATTAATTTTTGCTGATTGACTTCAAACAAAGTCTTGGCTGTATCCAAAGATTCCTGGGACACTATTTTTTGTTCAAATAGTTCAATTTGCCTTTTTAATTTATCTTCGCTTTCCTTAAGACTGGCAATAGCCGATATTACTTCTGATTGAGATGTTTTTATATCTGTCTTGTATTTAGTTTTTTGTAGTAGTAGGGCCGTTTCAGATTTCTTAAGTTTTGCGGTTGCCTTAGATAGATCTGCTTTTGCTTTGGCTACATTTCTTTTTTCATCAGATTTGTCCAATTCCAATAAAAGGGCGCCTTTTTCAACCTTATCCCCTTCAAGGAAGGGAAACGATAAAACCTCGCCACTGGCTTTGGATTTAACTTCCACCTTAAAATTAGGTTCTACAATTCCGGTCGCAGAAATTTTAGTGGACATGGGGCCTTTTTTTACTTCGGCTAATTTAAATGTGGGTTTAGGAGGTGCCTCCGACTCACCATCGGAAAAATATAGAACGGTAAGGAAAATTAACACCCCGAATAGAACCAGGGTTTTTTTCATCTTTCATCGCCTTCAAGAAATTGAATATTGTTTTCTTTGAGAGTTTGCGCTTTTACCTGACGTAAGCGGTTCTTTGATTTTTTGTAATCAATAATGGCTTTAATTTCATTGCTTTGTTCTTCCGCAAGATCCTCTTGAAATTCCAAAACATTGAAACTAGTAGAAAGCCCAACCTTAAACTTTTTTTCTTCAGCTTTAAGTTTTTCTTCTGCTAGTTTTCTTGTTAATCGAGTTGCATGAACCCTTTTTATGTCTGTTTTGATTTGCCGATATGCCTCTCGTACTTCTACAGCAATGGTTTTTTCTAAATCTTTTATATCTAATAATAATTGTGCAACTTCAAGCTTCTTTGCGACCAATTTACTTTTGGCGGCACGGTTCCCCAGAGGATAGCTAAAATTTAAACCAAACTCCCAAAGGCGATAATCACCAGAAAGCTGGTCACCGAGAGCTGAACCATATCCTCCACCATATTTACTTTGTCCTTGCACAGTACCACTTGTTATATTTATAGCCTCACCGCTGATACCATTGAGTCCCAAACTGCCTACTAAATCGAGAGTGGGATAGGTTTGATTTTTGTTATATTTCACCTCAATGTTGCGATTTTCGAGTTCCTTCTTTTTAACTAAGAGATCGGGTCTTTTGTTTAAAGCTATCTGCAAAGTCTCATCAAGAGTACCTTCGGTTCCCGGATCAAAAAAAGGTGGGTCAGAAGGATGAATCCGATTTTGACCACGTTTTGAATCAAAAGGATAATTGAGCATGTTTTTTAAATTGTCTTCATTATCCATAATTATATTCTGCGCGCTTAAAAGTAATTGATCACGGGAGGCAACTTCTGATTTCGCCTGTAACACTTCCAAGGGGGCCATTGTCCCAACTTCAACCTGCGCTGTAACCTGTTTTTCTAAATCCCGAGCTCTTTCAAGTGATTTTTTTTTAACTTTTAAATCTTCAATACTAAAAACCAAATCCCAATAAGTATTTTCAGCTTCTGTAATTATATCGATAACAGACTTTTTAAATTCAAAATCCGATATTTGCTGATTATTTTTAGCTATATGAATTTCACTTTTGTTATTGTCAACACCAAAGTCTTTTAACAAAGGCTGATTTAAAGTAAAATTTAAATCAGAAGTGTACATTGGATTAAGCCCCGCAAATACTGAATTGGTTAGGTTTCTATTATTATTGAAACTCAATTCGTAATCACCACCGGTCATAAACTTTTGGGCTAATGATAAATCCCAATCATAGTTCTGATTTCTGCTTTTTGAGGGATTAGCAAAAGCGCCTGCTGCCTGACGGGTTTCCTCGCCAACAGAAAAATTAAAATCAAAAACTGCGTCAAAATCAGCTTCTTTTTCAAAAATGGATTGTTTGGTTATTTTTGAATTATATTTTTGAACAGCGATACTAATATTATTTCTTAAGGCGTCTTCAATGGTTGCCTTAAGACTTAAAGAAATAGGCATAGGAGAAACATTGGCATTAACCTTTATCGCTTGAACACATAAGAAACCAATGACAAAACTAGAAATCAGAAATTTGCCTAAAAAACTTACTTTGGGGTTAACTCCAGATTCCTGAGAAACTATAATCAATTTTATTTTTCACACCCTTAGTTATGGTGAATAATTGAGCATTAATTCAGTATTTTAGCCAAATAAAGCCTAACAATAAATTTTTCCTTGCTTTTATTATATTTAACGGTGTTTTTCGATATTTTCTTAGTAATATTTCAATAACTTAACTTGATTTATCACAAGCTTTGCTGATCTATAATTTAAAGTTAATTATTCGCTATAATTAGTTAAATTAATTAATAAAAGAAATATTATTATTCTTATTTGCGTTTCCAAAGAAAATAACTTCAATTAACATTCAAATCTCTTTAAAATATATTAGGTTCATGGGATTTTGAATGCCAATTTTGGAGCTTAAATTATGTTTGAAAATTAGATATGTTCAAAGTTGCTGTAGTTGATATTTTGAAATTAGTACCAATCACAGGAAAAACTTTATCGAATTTAACCTACCATAGTAATTCTAAAAATTACCCTGCGAGCTCTAAAGAAATAAGAATTTTTAAAATCTAAGCTCCTATCCCATAAAAAAATAAAAATAATTACTATTTCTGGAAACCTAATTTATACCGAGGTAAAGTTATAAATTTAGACATAAATTCGTTTTTCACCAAATCGATTAAATTTAATAACCTGCTTTTATACCCAAGAATTTTGTCAATCTTTCAAAACTAAAAGTAATATATTTGAAGATTTACAAAGTCTTCAAAGCATTTTTCTTTTTCTCTTTTTTCAATTCGCAAAAAGAAAAGGGGTATGTTATAAGCATGGTCACGTTTCGTTAGGATTTAATTTAGGGTTTAATATGGCAAATTCACAACATAATATAGACGAACTGAAAAAGACCGCCTTGGCATTAAGGCGTTTGGCCTTGAAAATAATTTTTCAAGCAGGATCAGGGCATCCGGGCGGAAGTTTGTCCGCAACAGACCTGATGACTGCTTTATTTTTTGGTGGGATACTCAGTTATGACCCAAACCAACCCAAAGACCCAAAACGAGACCGATTTTTATTGAGCAAAGGCCATGCTTCCGGGATTTATTATTCTGTGCTTGCTAAAGCAGGGTTTATTTCAGAGGACGACTTGGGTGATTATAGAAAAATTAACAGTGGACGGTTTCTTTCCGGACATGGGCACCCAAAAACTCCAGGTATAGAAATCGCCTCAGGAAGCCTAGGTCAAGGATTGAGTGTTGCCCATGGGATTGCATTGGGTACTAGACTTGGGGGGTTTGATTCAAAAGTTTATGTCATTTTGGGTGATGGTGAAATTCAAGAAGGCCAGATATGGGAAGCTGCCATGTCTGCATCAAAATTTAAAACAAACAATTTAATAGCCATAATTGATTTCAACAAGGTAGCACAAGACAATATCACAAAAGACCTAAAAGACATTGAGCCCATAGAAGCCAAATGGGAATCTTTTGGTTGGGATGTTCATCGAATTGATGGACACAATATGTCTGAGATAATAAGTGTTCTTGAAAAACCTGTAGATCCAGAAAAACCCCGTGTTGTTATAGCCGACACGATTAAAGGTAAGGGAGTTAGCTTTATGGAGGGGCAAACAGCATGGCATGGAGTAGCACCTTCAAAAGAAGATTATAAAAAGGCTATAAAAGAATTGGAGTAAGGATGAAAGAAGCAGCAACCCGTGATGCATATGGTGAAACTTTACTTGAGATTGGGAATAACACGGATATAGTTGTTCTCGACTCAGGAGTTAGTGACAGTACCCGCACCAAAAAATTTGGCCAAAAATTTCCAGAGAGATTTTTTAATATGGGGATTGCTGAAGCTGATATGGTTTGCACGGCTGCTGGTTTAGCAACAACGGGAAAAATTCCTTTCGCAACAAGTTTCGCTTGCTTTTTGCTAGGCAGGACAATGGATCAAGTGCTTGTAAGCGTGGCTTACTCCAATACGAATGTTAAGCTCGTGGGTACTCATTGTGGTCTTGCGGTTGGTGAAGATGGGCCTAGCGCTCAAATGATTGTAGATATAGCCTATACCCGCGCCATTCCTAATATGGTTGTGATTCAACCTGCCGATTGGGAAGAAACCGTTCAAGCCACCAAAGCATTGGTAGAGCACGAAGGACCAGCTTACTTTCGTCTTGGTCGTCCAAAAGTTAAGGCTATTTTCGATTCTTCCTACAAATTTGAAATTGGGAAGGGGAGGGTAGTAAAAAAAGGTAGGAATTTAGTCATTTTCGCTACAGGTATTATGGTTCAGGAAAGCCTGTTGGCTATGGAAGAACTTTCTAAAGAAAATATTAATGTTACCCTGGTTAATATGTCTACCTTAAAGCCTATAGATTATGAAATTATAATTGAACAAACTCTTAGTCATGGCGCTTTAATAACAGCTGAAGATCATAATATCATAGGTGGTTTGGGGGATGCGGTTGGCCAGGTGCTCCTTGAAAATCAAATTTCTGTACCATTTGGTCGAATTGCTGTTAAAGATCAATTTGCTGAAACTGGTACAGGCCCACAATTATTCGATAAATATGGCCTATCTTCTAATCATATTGTCCAAGCCGTCAAAAATACCATAAATAACAAAGGATAAAATTTTTCAGTCTTTTTCAGACTATTCCTCCATAAACTAAAGGTTCTAGTTGACATAATATATGTTATGGGAATCAGAGTACGGGCTTCCAAAAAACCTCTGTATAATCACCCCCTCCTAGGAACTTTTATCAAGAGTTAATGGACTAAAATAATTTTAAAGGCCAATTGTTGTTTTGGACACTCCATTTTACCAAGTAGATGTTTTTTCGAATAAATTATTTGGGGGAAACCCTTTAGCTGTTTTTTTGAATAATGAGGATTTCAAGGAAGCGCAGTTGCTGCAGGCAGCAAGGGAAATGAACTTGTCAGAAACCACTTTTGTTTCCCCCCCCTCTCATCCTGACGCAGATTTTGATGTAAGAATCTTCACCCCAAAAAAAGAAATTCCTTTTGCCGGACATCCTACCTTGGGGACGGCGTTTGTTTTAAAATATGCAGGCCTTATTCCTAGTACAAAAAATCATTTATTGCTAAATTTTAAAACTGGTTTGGTGCCAGTCCATATACAAGATAATGGAATAATTTGGATGAAAACTCCTCCGGGGGAAATTTTACAAACTTTTTCTAACACCAAAGAAGTTGCAAAAAGCTTAGGGCTTAAGGAAAATAATATTGAATCTGACCTGCCAATTCAAGCCGTAACCACTGGCTTTCCTGCATTGTTGGTTCCTATAAACTCTCTTGGTGCCATGAAGGAGATCCTTTTAGATTTGGCTTTATTGAAACCGCTTTTGGAGGAAGGAAAGGCGGACATGATTTACCCTTTCACACGACAGACCTTTGATCAAAAAAATTCCATTCATGCCCGGGGTTTTGCCCCATTTGTAGGTATCCCCGAGGATCCAGGAACAGGAAGTGTTGCAAGTGCTTTAGGATATTATTTGTACGAAAAAAATTCCAAAGAGAAAATCATTATAATTGAGCAGGGTTATGAGATGAAGCGGCCGAGCAATATTTTTGTTGAAATAGATGGTGTTGAAGGAAGAACTAACGAAATTCGAATTGGTGGCAGAGTTAAATTGGTATTTAAAGGCACTTTATACTTAGAATAAATTTAGGCGAAAATTTTCGTATCCTTGCCTTTCTGAACATATAAACAATTAATGCATGTATGGGTTTTCTCCCGTCCACACATCAAACAGCTTTTCAACTCCTCTGAATCCTTAAAAACACCACCACAATGATAACACCGCTCTACAGCTTCTTTTTTCTTCTTTATTCGCCGTTTAATACGTTGTTTAATGATTAATGTCTGACTATAGGGGAATTTCATGATCATGTTTTTAGGGTTTGATGAAAAAAAACAAATAAGGTTCTAATTTTTCTCCCATAATTTTAAATTTGAGCTAATACTCCATTATTTACCTTTTTTAAGCGTTCAGAACCAAAAAGAATTTCCACTAATTTAAAGGAAAATTCCATGGCTGTTCCCGGGCTTTGGCTTGTGATTACCTTACCATCAACCACCACCCTATCTTTTATATAAGAGTCAAAATGTGATTTAATGGATGGATGGCAAGTAATAAATTTGTTTTTTAAGATTCCTGCCTTTTGAAGGACTATAGGAGCAGCACAAATGGCGGCGATGTATTTATCCTCCTGTTGCATCCTCTTTAAAATTTTTTCTATTCTTTCATCATTTTTCAAGTTATCTGTTCCAGGTTGTCCTCCAGGAAGACAAATCAAATCAAAATCTTTTTCCAAAACAGTATCCAATAGTTCATCTGGTTCAATTTTAATTCCTCTGGAACCTTTTAAAACACCTTCAACGGTAGCCCCTAAAGTAACTCTAGCCCCTGCCCTTCTCAATATATCTACAACAGTAATAGTTTCTATTTCCTCAAACCCGGGTGCAATTGCAACAAGAATCTTTTTCATGAACATCTCCGCACTAAATATCAAATGAGTTGTCTAAACGGCTAAGCCCTTTCACTTGTACCATATTCCAGCAAGTGTTAAAATTTTGTAAACAAAATCTCTAAATTTCAATGGGTTGGAAATAATCTTTTTGGCTACAGAAAAACCAGAACTATTTGTTAGTGGTACAAATCAAATTCAGGCCATGTTCAATGCTGTGGCTCCTAAATATGATTTCCTCAATCGTCTTTTAAGTATGGGTTGTGACAGGTATTGGCGAAAGGCAGCGGTCAGCGAATTTCAATCATTTGAAAATAAAACTTTTCTAGATGTAGCCACAGGCACTGCGGACGTCACACTTGAGATCAGCAAAAGGTATCCTAAACCTATTCAAATCGTTGGTATGGATTTTAGTTTATCGATGCTAAAGCTGGGAAATAAAAAAATTTCTAATAATAAGCTGAACAAAGCCATCAAATTAATCCCAGGATCTGCAGAAAATATCCCTTTTAAAAACCATTCTTTTGATGGTGCTATAACTGCATTTGGTGTACGCAACTTTATAGACGCTAAACAAGGTTTGCGAGAAATATATAGAATTCTTAAGCCAAATGGGAAAATTGTGGTGCTAGAGTTTTCTTTTCCTAAAAATATGATTTTGCAATGGCTCTATCGATATTATTTTGAAAAGATATTGCCGATAACGGGGCGAATTATCTCAGGACACAAAATTGCTTATTCCTATTTGCCTTCTTCCGTTATCAATTTTCCACAAGGAGAAGCCTTCAAGAAATTACTTGAATATTCTGGTTTTAAAAATGTTTCACTTAAGCCTTTGACATTAGGTATTGTTACTCTTTATATAGGCATTAAAAATGCTTAACAATAATCATAAAATTGTAGCTTGGGCTTTTTTGATTTTGGCATTAGCCATTGCTCAATCGAAAAACTATATATCCTACACGCCTCCCTCCCCTGTCCAATCAATTTCAAATGAAATTGAAACAACAAATGATTATCAAGGGCTTATAAAATTACAGGAAGCTTTTGTTCGAAATGCAAAAGCCATAAAACCCTCTGTCGTTAGCATAAATAAAGTTAAAGAAATCGTTGAAAAATCTTCCTGGTACCAAATAGATCCAAATAATCGTTCAATGCCCTGGTATTTAAAAGTTAAGGCCTGGGTATCCAGTCATATTAGCGGTCGTAAATATTTAGTCGAAAGCGTGGGTTCTGGAATCATTTTAGATTCTGACGGATATATTTTGACAAACTATCATGTTATTCAGGGGTTGGATAGAATTCTAATCAAGCTTTTAAACGGACGTGAATATTTTGGAAAAATTCTAGGTTATGATTCACAAACAAATTTAGCAGTTTTAAAGATATCCACCCTCCGAATTTTGCCCGAGCCTAAATTTGGTCACTCTACAAATGCAAAGGTAGGTGAATGGGTGATGGCCATTGGTAATCCTTATGGACTCGAGGGTACTGTTACAGTGGGAATAATAAGTGGAAAAGGCAGAATTCATTTTGGCGAAACCCATTTTGAGAGTTTGATTCAAACAGATGCATCCATTAATCCCGGTAACAGTGGTGGCCCTCTGATTAATCTGGATGGAAATATTATCGGTATTAATACAGGGGTTGCTGGTATTGGATCCAGAGTTGGGTTTTCCATTCCGGTTGAGACCGCATTAAAAATTGCGAACCAGCTAGTTCAAAATGGAATGGTTACAAGGGGTTGGCTTGGTGTTGGAATTCAAAATCTAACTCCGGAACTTGCCAGCTCTTTGAATTTTAAAAATACATATGGTGTTTTAGTGAATAGTGTTGAATTAGAGGCATCAACCCAAAAAGGTGGTATTAAACAAGGGGATATAATAATTCAGTTTGATGGCAAGCCAGTTTCTAATTCAAAATATTTTCGAAAAATGGTTACCAATACAGAAATCGGAAGAGTTGTTTTGCTAAAAGTATTTAGGAACGGAAAAGAAAAATTGCTGGAGATTAGGATTAGGAAATTAGTTTCCTAAATTTCTATTTAACTATTCCTATTTATTGGTGGGTAATTCGAACCCCACTTCAATGATCTTATCGGATATTTTCTGTAGTGTGGTTTTATTCTCATTAAATTCCACGCTCACCTCTTTTTTAACGAGATCACCATTCACCGTATTTAAACCAGTAATATTTTTTAACGCCTCAGTGATTATTTGGACACAGTGTTGACAGGTCATTCCTTCTACTTTAACTGTTGCTTGTTTCATTTCACGTCAACCTTGAAAAATTTACGATTGATCAGGAAATCCTCAATTGGGACAATTTTGGAAGCTGGCCTTGCTCTTTTAGTTTTTCTTCCCACCTTTTTCCTAGTTTATTAACTCGCAAATCGAGGCGTTGCAGATTCAATAGGTTCTTTGTATTAGACATGATTACCATCCCATAGCGAGTAATTTGATTATTTCTAAGGTCCAATTCTCTCACATTCCTGATTTTTTCAGAATTTAGCAAAACTTCCAAACCCTCGTCACCCAATCGATTTTTTCTTAAATCAAGTTTTTCTACTTTTTCGAGCCCTGGATATTGGCTCAAATATGCAGCCTCAATAGGAGTAATTTCTTGACCTGCCAAGTTTAATACTTTCGGATTAAGAGTTAATCGCGCTCTGATATATTTTTCAAAAATAGTGATGCTTCTTTTTTGTTTCCCAAATAATTTTTTATCTATTGCAGCGTTTATGTCGTCAATATTACCTTTTGTTTTATAAAAAATTTCCAGTAGCAGTTCTTTATTCTTTGCATCCTGGGAATATTGATCCTGATTTATTTCATCCGAACTCATTTTTACGTTGCCTGCAAAAATTAATAAAAATTTAACCCTTCTTCAATGATGTACCAGCACGGCTGTCCCAAATAACAGTTTCAGGGCTAGATAAGTGGGCAGCTTCTGCACGCCAATGATCGAAGCCTGCTTTTACGCTTAATATTTTTACGCATTCATTCATTCCCCCAGCTCCCCCTATATGAGAATAAAGTTTGCGCAGATCATCTATATAAGTTCCCTGTTCTGATTTATATCTGTCTTGTGCCTCAGCAATATTTGCAAGAGTAGCTTCGGCCATTGCATTATATGAAAAGATTTCTTTTTTCAAACTTGTATAATCCACCACAAACTGGACGTAACACCAAGCCAAGAGAGGGAATAAAATAAGAAACATCAAAATTCGTTTGATGTATTTTTTTTCCAGCAAAATTCCGCCTATCAACAAAGATAAAGCAATCCAGATTGAATATTGGGCGATGTGATCATAAATTATTAGATCATGTATTTTTTCACCACAAGTCGTTTGTGCAATGATTCCTTCTTTTAATATTAGATATTTTGATAACATATTTAATGCCATATTTACTATTTACAAAATAACAACATAATTTTTATCAGATAAATTCTATGTTTTCCAGTAACAAATTAGAAGTAGTGGCTGTTTTTTATGTTATCTTCCCACACAAATGCTACTGCTGTACTATCTCATATTATGATTAACAAATAATAGATTAATTAACTAAAAAATTAGTAGGAGAATAAATTAAGGTGTGGGAGCCTACAGCAACACAAAGATGTCGGATGTGCAAGCCAAAGCAGAATGTAAATTTGAGCGAAGGAAGGCGGCTGTATTGCTGGCACAGGCAAAGGTCCGGTCTTGCGATGGCACTTCATGAAGTTGAGGTTTTTAATACTTGCATGTTGGACAAGGGGTTTACTGCAAGAAGAATAAAAAGGTAAAAACCAAATGATTTTTTAGGAAATAAGCTTAGAGATATTATTTTGGGTAATAACATAAAAAACAATACCAATAAAAATATAGCAGTCCTCTGCACATTCCTAGTGATCGCAATCTGGATAAGCTATTCGCCGATCCTAGGTTACGGATTCATCAATTTCGATGACAGGGAATACATTACTGAGAACCCTCATATCAAAAATGGCCTAACCCTTGAGAGTATTGCCTGGGCATTTAAGGCGATATACTCATGGAACTGGCATCCGATAACTTGGTTGTCGCATATACTAGATGTTGAAATTTACGGCCTATATCCACGAGGCCATCACAAAACAAATTTAATACTCCATATTGCTAATTCACTTCTATTATTCGGGGTTCTCTTTAGGATGACCGGAGCACTCTGGAGAAGCACATTGGTGGCCACCTTATTTGCACTCCACCCTCTCAATGTCGAATCGGTTGCGTGGGTCTCTGAACGTAAAAACGTCCTTAGTACCTTTTTTTGGTTCCTGACAATGTGGGCTTATATCAAGTATGTAGAAAACAAAAGAATTAAAAACTACCTGCTCGTGGTTTTTGTTTTTGCCGTGGGGTTAATGTCTAAGTCTATGTTGGTCACATTACCCTTTGTTCTTCTTCTCCTGGACTTCTGGCCATTAAAACGATTTGCTGGAGAATTTCCTACCCTACAAGAAGTAAAGAAAATAGTTTTAGAAAAAACTCCTATGTTCCTATTAGTAATTGGCTCAAGTGTCATTACATATATTGCACAACGCGACGGAGGGACTGGAAATGCTGTACAGTCCGTAGAAAGAATTCCAATCGATGCTCGACTTTCTAATACTTTAGTTTCCTATATTGAATATTTAGAGAAAATGATATGGCCTAGCGGGCTTGCACCATTTTATCCTCATCCAGTCCATACTATTCCAATATGGAAACCAATATTATTTGGGATGTTAATTTTAGGATTTACATTTCTTGTAATAAAATTAATTCGGCAAGCTCCCTATCTCGCAGTAGGATGGTTCTGGTATCTTGGGACCCTGGTGCCGGTGATTGGGCTTGTGCAAGTGGGGACCCAGGCTATGGCGGACCGATATGTTTATGTTCCTTTGGTTGGAATTTTTATTGCAATTGCATGGGGACTTGGGGATTTAAAGAAAGGTAAGAAAAATCTTCTTCTTATCTTGACACCAATACTCGCAGTAGTCCTTGCAGTATTAACCTCGCACCAGATTAGCTACTGGGCGACCCCTGTCACACTTATGCAGCACGCCTTGCAGGTAGCTAAAGATAGGCATTCGGATGTCTTCTATCCCCACCTGCACCTTGCAGCAGCCTTTACTCTCCAGAATAGGCCCTCCGAAGCCATAAAACACCATAAAATAGCTACTAAAATTAGACCTACCGTTCCCAATACATATCTAAGCCTTGGGCTTATTTATTCAGAAATGAAAGAATTTAATCAGGCAATCTTTTATTTCAAGAAAGCTATTAAACTCCAACCTGAATGGTCCCCCCTATATAATAATGTAGGTAATGCTTTAGCACGGATAGGGAATCCTGAAGAAGCAATACCTTACTATGAAAAAGCCCTTAAAATAAAACCTAACTATGCTACAGCGCATATGAACCTGGGAAATGCTTTGGCACAGACAGGAGAGCTTTATAAAGCCATAGACCACTACAAAGAATCTATTAGGCTGAAGCCCGATATACCACAGGTATATTTAAATCTTGTGAATGCTTTGGCATCTATTGGGAATCTACAAGAGGCAGACCATTATTACAAAATAGCTGTTAAACTTAGGTCTCAAGAAACTATTAAACCATGAGGATAAGCTCATAATGAACGATAATCCTAGATTTATTGACAAGGGTGATTCAACCATTTTAGATAATGAAACGGGGTTAATTTGGGCTAAAGAAGATTCTTGGCCTGTAGCTCAGGATTGGTTGACCTTCCAGGAAGCATTGAAATTTGTCGACGAAATGAACAAAAATGATTATCTAGGATTTCATGATTGGCGGATCCCAGAAAGAGAGGAAATAGAAAAACTATTTTCCCCTGATAATACAATTATGGCTCGATCTAACTGCGAGATATATCTTGATCGTTCTTTCGCTACTGGAGGAGGAAATGCATCCTGGTGTTTACCTTTTGATCAGCAAGCTGCTTTTTATTTTTCCTATGTTTCCGGAAAGTCCCAACAGTGGGATCAGGACTATTCTCAAGGATATGTGAGGCTCGTTCGACTATACCCTGACGATTAAAGATAAAAAATTGATAGTTCGAGGTTTTATTACATCTCGGGGATTAAAAATTTGTTTTTTGATGTAACTCCAAATAATATTTTTCTAAATCTTTTACTGAAAACATTCCTACAATTTGTCCGTTTTCTTTCACGGGGATATGGCGAATTTTATTAACTTCGATCATGGTGCTAGCCTCCGCAATCGTTTGATTAACGTCAATAGTATGTTTGAGTTCTGTCATGATTGTAGAAACTTTTATTACCTTAGGATCACTTTCTCCTTTTAAAATTAGAACCATCCAATCCATTTTTGTAAACATCCCTGTATAAGCGCCATTACTTTTTACTAAGAGTGCGCCGACTTTATTTTTATACATTTCATTGATCGCCAGATACGCCAACGTATCTGGGCTAGTTGAATAAATAGTAGCGCTCATATAATTGCCGATTTTATTCATGTTAAAACTCCTATTTGAAACCTATAGCCCGCTCAAAAATTTTAATAAAGTTTTATCTTTTCCTACAGGGAATTATTTTAGGCATCTCTGGTGGCTCCAAAACTATTTGTTTAATTTCTACCCGGTCGGACTCATATGCAATTGTTGCAATTTGGTATTTATTCTCTTCTTGTGGTACCAATTTACCTTGATACTGATCCAAAGCTACACTTAAAGCCTTCCATTCCAAATAAAGTAAAAACTGGCTCTCTGTATCACACAACTGAAAAACATTGATTAAATCGTCGAATTCTAATCTAGATAAAATATCAACCGGCTTACCGATGCAATATTCACGAAACCCTGACCCAGCATCAATTTCTTTACTGCAAGTTATCTTGGAGTATTCAAAATCCAACAAATGATCTTTATTATCTAATACTATACTTATTTGCGATTTCGTATCTTTACAAGGCATGATTATTTTTGAGTTATATTCATACTAATATCAATAGCTGCAGCGGAGTGGGTTAAAGCACCTATTGATATGAAATCGGCACCTATTTTTGATATTTCTCCCAGTCTTTCATAAGTAACCCCACCGCTAATTTCTATTTTAGCTTTTCCATTTATCTTATTAATTGCCTGTTTCATTATATTAATATCCATATTATCAAGCATTATGATATCGACATTATTATTAAGTGCTTCTTCTACCTCTTCTATAGTCTTAACTTCAACTTCAATTATATTATCTTTTGCAATCTTTTCTTTTATTAATTTTACTGCCTTAGTTATGCTGCCTGCTACTTCAATATGATTGTCTTTAATTAACACTTGATCATACAGACCAAATCGATGATTATTTCCACCACCACATATCACTGCATATTTTTCAAATACTCTCAAACCAGGAGTTGTTTTACGAGTGTCTAAAATTTTAATTGGTTTAGCTTTTTTCACATACCTGTTAGTCAATGTAGAAATCCCGCTTAACCATTGTAATATATTTAAGGCACTTCTCTCGCCTTCAAGCAATGAAATCACATCACATTCAACCCTAATAATAATTTCTTCTACACTGACCTCATCACCATCTTTATAATTTTTAGAAGAGAATTTAACGTCGGGAGCAAGTTTTTTAAAAACAGCTTGAAAAATATCCAATCCACATAAAATCATCGGCTCACGGGCGATTACTTCAGCAACAGCCAATTTTTCCTTAGAAAAAATATTTCTCGTGGTGATATCGCCATTTTCTATATCTTCTTTTAAAGTTTTTTTAACCAGCGCTTCAATGGATGAGTCGTTTAATATAGAATTCATTAGCTTTTAAAAATAACTCTATTTTTGCTTAAAGGCGTTTAAATATTATCTGTATAATTATCCAAGCCTATTGATATAATAATATATAACCTTATATTATTCCAGATGGCTTATTTTTTACCTTCCCTTTAGACTTACGGAGTTCCGCAATCTTCTCAGCAAGGTTTAGGAATAAAAACATATTCACCTCTCACCTTAATTGCAATGCTTATAAATTTCTAATGAATAATATTCTCCCTAAAAATAATTTGTCCGCAAAACTATTACCAAAATCCCAAGATTCGAGCCGCTTTTCAAAAAGCTATGAAGATACACAGGAAGCTAACTATGAAGTTATTGAAACAGAAACTAATAAAGTGTGGGGTTATGTAAGTATTGACAATACTAAAAGAGGACCAGGCTTGGGGGGTATTCGTTTAGTCCAAAACATAAGCGGAAATGAAATTAAAAGATTGGCCCGAGTTATGACCCTTAAAAATAGTGCGGCCTGTTTACCTTATGGTGGTGGTAAATCTGGTTTGCTCATTAATGAACCAATTTCTGATATTGACCCAAACTTAAAAAAAGACCTTATGCGGATGTTTGCGGAGGCTTTATTTGATCTAAAAAACTACGTGCCAGCAGCGGATATGGGAACTAACGAGAATGACATTCAAATTATTTACGAACAGCACGCAAAAATACTACAAAAAACTAAACATGATAGGGGTGGAGCTGGTCGCCCTGTTGAATATGGAGGAGTTCCTATTGACATATGGGAGCTGACTGCTCATGGACTGTTTGCAGCGGCGCAAACTCTTGAAATTTTGTTGGATGAATTTAAACTATTGAATTCGAAAATAATTATTCAGGGCTTCGGAAATGTCGGTTGTCCAATAGCCATAAAATTAGCTCAAAAAGGTGCAGTCATAATAGGCGCATCCGATATTAACTGTGCATTGTGGAATCCAAAAGGGTTGGATTTGAATGAGCTTTGCAAGATTAGGAAACTTAATGGGGGATTAAGTCTGTATTCAAAAGGTGTAGAAAAAAGGTTCGGCCCTGAAAAACTGGATTGGCTACTAGAAGCACCTTGTGATATTTTAATTCCCGCTGCGAGACCAGATGCGATCACCTCTAAAAATATAGATCGAATTAACTGCCGTGTTATTCTTCAAGGCGCAAATTCCCCAAGCAGTAAACCTGTTGAGTATTATTTAAAGCATCGTAGAAATATTTTATCATTAACTGATTTTATAGTGAACGCAGGTGGGGTTATCGGATGTGCTGTTGAACGTAGAATATTCAAGAACAGTGATTATGCAAATAAAGTTAAGGCAAATGGAACTAGAATTTACACAGAGAATCTTATCTTTGATACGATTTCTAAAAATGTGCAAGAAATATTCAAAAGAATGAAGGAGGATTATATCTTTCGAGATGTTGCTACGGATTTGGCATATGAACGCATAAATACTCAGGAGGTTTGGCTTTAATTTTATTTCTCTATCCTTTATACAATTTTTAACGTTAGATAGACTGAATTTCCTGCATTATCCGGTCCGCACCCATTTCAATAAGTTCATCGCCCATTTTCCTACCCATAGCGACCGCATTAGTTTTAATGTCAGTCAATTCTTTCTTATATACAATTTTCCCATCAAGGCTTGCTACTAGGCCTGTTAAAGTAATTTGATCAGCATCCAGTGTAGCAAAAGCTCCGATAGGAACATTACATCCACCTTCTAATTGACTAACGAGAGCTCGCTCAGCATCAAGTGCGTAGTGAGTATCTTCATCATCCATATCAGCAAGCAGTATTTGATTTTCAACATCATTTTTACGAGCTTCTATACCCACAGCTCCTTGACCCATTGCGGGTAATAAAATATCTGATGGAATAATTTCTGTAATTCGATTATCCCAGCCCAGTCTAATAAGACCTGCAGCAGCTAAAATAATTGCATCCAATCCTTCTGTGTCTAATTTTTTTAGTCTTGTTTCTAAGTTTCCACGAAGGGGAATCAATTTAAAATCGGGGCGATAATTTAATAGTTGAGATATTCGGCGCAAGCTTCCCGTACCAATTTTTGCTCCTTTTGGAAGGTCTGCCAGTTTAATATCATTTCTTGATATTAAAGCATCGAAAGGATTTTCCCGTTTAACCACGCATGCAATACAGAGATTTATTGGGAAGGTTATTGGCATATCTTTCATGCTATGAACAGCAAAATCCACGTCACGATTTAAAAGCCCCTCTTCAATTTCTTTAATAAATAGGCCTTTCCCACCAATTTTAGCCAAGGGCACATCTTGAATCTTATCACCGGATGTTTTAATTATTTTGATATCTACAGTCAGGTCAGAGTGTTGCTTTAGAAGCAAGTCTTTAATCCAATTAGCCTGCCATAAAGCCAAAGGACTACCTCGGCTTCCAATTTTTACTTTACGAATTACCATTTAATCGTCCAGATGAAATAGGTGCCGAATGGCTTTAAGGTAAATATGACCGTCTTGAGATTGAGTTTTCTTTTTTAAGTTTATCGTGGGCTTGTGGAGAATTTTATTGACGAGAGAATGAGTTAATTGTTGTATTGCGTCTTTATCTTCAGAAGAAAGGTGATCCATGTTTTTAAGGGTTTTATCAACTTCTAATGCTCTCATATCTTCGGCGCGGTTTCGCATTTCTACAATAGTTGGGACCGCATCCAATGTTGAGAACCAGTTATTAAATTTAGTAACTTCCTGTTTGATGATTTCCATTGCGTTTTCTGCTTCTTTTTGCCTTTCCTCCATATTAGCATTAACTACATTTTGCAAATCATCAATATCATACAAATAAACATTTTCTAGTTCATTTACTTCTGGTGCTATGTCCCGCGGCACAGCAATATCTATAAGGAATATAGGTTTATTTTTTCTTTTTTGGATCGCAACTTCCATCATTTCCTTATGAATAATGAAATTAGGTGCGGCTGTGGAAGTAATAATTATATCAGCCCGGTATATTTCTTCTTTAAAAGATTTAAAATCTAGAGCACAACCATTTAAACTTTGCGCAAGGGAGGCTGCTCGTTCATAGGTTCGACTCGCCACATAAACAGTTTTGACACCGTAAGAAATTAGATGCTTAGCGGCAAGTTCGGCCATTTCACCCGTACCAACGAGCATTACTGAGTGGTTTTCCAGATCTTCAAAAATTTTTTTAGCCAATTCCACCGCAGCAGAACTGATGGATACCCCTCTTTCCGATATACCTGTTTCTTCACGAACTTTTTTAGCAACATTGAAGGCTTTTTCAAATAACTGGTTTAAAACCATTCCGGTAGAGCTGAATGAAAGCGCTGTGTTATAGGCATCCTTTACCTGCCCTAATATTTGCGCCTCTCCCAGAATCATTGAATCGAGACTAGAAGAGACTCGAAACAAATGCTCTACGGCCTGATTATCCCGGTAACTATAAAAATACTGATCAAGATTCCCGCGAGGGATACCGTGATAATCACAAATAAAGTTCTGCAGCAATTGAATGCCTCGATCATTATTTTCTACTCTTGCATAAATTTCAACTCGATTGCAGGTTGAAAGGATGATGTTCTCAGTGATTTCAGGGCTGGACACCAATTGCTCCAGAGATGCCTCGAGTTTAACCTGGCTGAAAGCCAGTTTTTCCCGAATCTCTACAGGTGTAGTCTTGTGGTTGACCCCTACTAATATTAAATTTGGTCCTGAAGTCATGTGCTAGATATGTAGAAAATAAGATCCTATAATTGCGAAAAAGCCCACAATCACACCTTGTGCAGCTTTTTTCCCCCTAAGCCCTGTAACCATCCTGCCAAAAAATACTAAACCATAAATCACCCAGACCATTACCATCGGTATTGTTTTTGCTAAATCCCAAGAGAAAAAAGCCTGATCCATTTTTGTATTCCATATCGACCCTGTCATAAAGCCAAGCGTGAACAAAGGAAAACCAATCGTGATAACTTTACAGTTAAGATTATCCAAAACTTCCAATGAAGGCATGCGAAAATACATGATGCCGAGTTTTTTAGTTTTAACCTGATGTTCCTGAATTAAATACATAATTCCAGCTGCAAATGCTATTGAGAACGCGGCATATCCTATGATCGATAACGTTCTATGCAAAGTTAGCCAGAATCGCACCTCAGCCTCAGGAACAAGGCCCGCATCCTTCGATAAAAATATCGAAATCAACATTAGAAAAAAAACAAGAGGGATGACAAATGCCCCTAAATCCTTTATTTTGTATTTCCACTCCGTCAGAACATAAATAACAACCATAAACCAAGCAAGAAACATAGCCACCTCATAAGAGGTGGTATAAGGGCCATGCCCCGTCAAGCTCGATCTGATTCCTATAGAAATAGTTTGAGAAACCAAACCCATAGCTACCATGCCACCTGCCAAGGTTGAGACGAAGGGGCGCCGGTATACTAAATATACAAAATACCCTAAAGAAGCCACCAGATAACTTAATAATGCGATATTAAAGGAAATTTTATCCATTGGCCTTGAGCTAGGGGAAACAGATACATATAATAAAAAGGTTAATCCATCGTAACATTTTGTTTTATGGGATTCAACGCTGAGTTCCTACTTAACCATTAATAGGCGAATTAATGGAATTTAGGCTCTTGGAGAGAGTGAAATCACGGCTTATTGCCATTGATCGGGAGGTTTTGTGGAATCTTTGCTTTTTAGGACTTCCTTCAACTCAACCATGAATTCGTTCACGTCTTTGAAGGAGCGATAAACTGAAGCAAAGCGAACATAGGCAACATCATCCAGGTTATAGATTTCCTGAATGACTTTCTCACCCACCTTAACAGCATGGATTTCTTTTTCTCCAAGCTCCTGAAGATGATGTTCAACCCGATCGACGAGATCTTCAATATCTTTTGTGCTCACCGGACGTTTCTGACAGGCTTTTCTAACACCCGAAATGATTTTTTCACGATTAAATTCTTCTCTACGGCCATCCTTTTTAATCAATAGCGGGAGCGAGTGTTCTAATTTTTCATAAGTAGTGAAACGGTCATTGCAGCTCAAACACTCCCGCCTTCTACGAATAACATCGCCTTCTTTATTCAAACGAGAATCTATGACCTTATTTTCCATTCCAGAACAACCGGGACATTTCATTTGCTATAATCTATTTATTGGTTAGTTCAAAATGAAAAGGAAACTGATCACAAAGATCACGAACCCTTTTTCGCGTTTCTTTATGAAATGTATCATCCTCGATTTTATCTAAAGTTTGAATGATCATTTCCCCAATTTGTTCCATTTCTTTTTCTTTCATCCCGCGGGTAGTAAGTGCTGGAGTTCCGATACGTATCCCAGAGGTAACAAATGGACTCCTTGTTTCAAAGGGAACTGTATTTTTATTGACGGTAATTCCTGCTTTGTCCAAAGCCGCTTCCGCATCTTTTCCGGTTATATCCAGGGGTCGAAGATCGACAAGCAATAGGTGAGTATCTGTTCCACCACTAACAATTTTAATTCCATTATCACTGAGAAATTGGGCTAAATATTTTGCATTGGCAGTTACCTGTTTCTGATAAGATACAAATTCGCTGCTAAGAGCTTCTTTAAAGGCGACTGCTTTTGCAGCTATCACATGCATTAGCGGACCCCCTTGGATACCCGGAAATATTTTTTTATTTACTTCCTTTGCATATTCTTTTTTACAAAGAATCATTCCGCCTCGAGGTCCTCTCAGAGTTTTATGAGTTGTAGTGGTTACAAATTCAGAGTGAGGCACTGGGCTGGGATATAAACCTGCAGCCACAAGTCCGGCAGGATGAGCAATGTCGGTCATTATTTTTGCGTCTACTTCATCTGCAATTTCGCGAAATTTTATCGGATCTATAATTCTGGGATAGGCACTGGCACCAACTACAATAACTTTTGGTTTATGCTCTTTTGCAAGTTTTCTAACCTTTTCATAGTCAATGAGCTCTGTTTCTTCATTAACTCCATAGAAAACGACATTATAGGTATAACCTGAAAAGTTTACTGGACAACCGTGCGTGAGATGACCACCGTGAGAAAGGTCCATGCCTAAAATAGTATCTCCGGGATCAAGCAGGGTATGATATACCGCCATATTGGCTTGCGATCCTGAATGCGGTTGAACGTTTACATGATCGGCAGAAAATAACTTTTTAGCTCTTTCAATTGCCAGGTTTTCAGCAATATCAACAAAATCACATCCCCCATAATAACGTTTCCCGGGATAGCCTTCGGCATATTTATTGGTCATAACAGAACCTTGTGCTTCCTGCACATCGCGGCTAACAAAATTCTCAGACGCAATCATCTCAAGGGTATTATTTTGCCGTTCTGTTTCATCCCTTATAGATTGAGCAATTTCTGGATCAAATTCAGCAAGTGACAATGTAAAATCCTCCTCAACCAGCTTAGTTTCTAACGGGTTTGGCCCGTTCATTTGGTTTTTAAGTTAGCATCTATTTCGTTAATTTTATCAAGGCGTCTTTGGTGACGCCCGCCTTCAAATTCTGTATTTAACCAGGTTTCTAAAATTTCTATGGCCAAACCAACTCCTGTTACACGACCCCCCATAATAAGGATATTAGAATCATTGTGCTCACGACACATTCTAGCTGTATAGACATCAGAGCAAAGGGTTCCACGAATTCCAGGAAACCGGTTAACAACAATGGACATTCCTACTCCAGTTCCACAAATAAGGATACCCCGTACGAATTTTTTATCAATAATAGCTTGAGCAAGTTTAATTCCATAATCTGGGTAATCTACGGAATCTGTGCTAGGAGCACCCAAGTCATCAATCTCCCAACCTTTTTTTAATAGGAAGGCAATAATACTTTCTTTAAGGTCAAATCCTCCATGATCCGAAGCAATGGCAATTTTTTTCATGACTATTTTAGTGAAATATTTTTTAAAAAACCTATTTAGACCGCATTTTTCAAGGGGGTGAGCAATTGGTCGTCTTTTCCCGGCAGGGCTATCTACTGGAGTTATTTTAACCTAAAAGCGATACTAAATAAACATTCGGACTTTGTCAACCTTACTAACTAGAAGGTTACGAAAAGTCTTATTTATTGAATTAATCAAAAAATATAACTAAACTATCAAAGAATGAAACATTAGAAAAACCAACCCCTTATGTGGAAAAACCTATATCTTAAACCTTGTCTTCTTTCGCTTTTATATTTTTCTCTTAAGTAGTGAAAAGGGGAAGATTTAAATAATTTCTCCTCCCATTATATTAAATATCAGCAAAGCTAGATAAACTTGAATGTTTCCATTGCCTTCTTTTTCTATTAAAACTCAAAACAACTCAGATATACGAATAATTATCTCTATTCTCGTTTTTTATTTTTTTTTCTGTTTTCCTCTGGCTCAGGCATATTTAAAAAACCACAACTTTCTTTATAACTATTGGAGTCTCTTTTTTTGTATTGCTACATTAATGACTTTATTTGCCACAGGAAAACTACGTTTATCAAAAATAGGTGTTTCAAGGTTTCATTGGAGGCAAATTAATCTAGGAATATTCCTATTGCTCCTTCCTCTAACGGGTGTAGTATTCTTAGATGCTATTATTGTTAAAACAGGTATGGCTGACAACAATCTGTTCTTTGGTGCAGAGCTAAGGAAACTGGAAGGGTTTTCTAATACAGATTTGTTACTAGAAGGGTTTTTAAGCCCTATAATTAGCCAACTTTTTATTACAGGTTATGTTTTGAATGGCTTGGTCAAAAACAATGCAGTTGCTATTGCAGCAAATGGAGTTTTATATAGTGCAATTAACCTTAATTTTGGAATTGGTTTTTTAGCGTTGGGGATAATTTCCGCAGGTTTAGTGAGATTTACCGGTTATTTAATGCCAGCAATATTGTTTAGTTTGGGATGTGCCTTCGCTAAAATTTTAATACTAACAACGTACCCTCTCCTAACAACAATTCTTGTCTTTCTTAATTAATTTATCTGTTCACTTTCCGAGCTTTTTTTGCCGCTTTGGCAGCGGCTTTTCTCTTTTCAGCTGCTATTTTTGTAGCCTCTTTAGCAGCTTTTTTGGCTTCCGCCTCTGCCTGCATTTGTCTAAATGCCATTTCTCTATTTTTTGGGTCCTCAAAAAACCGTGAAACCACAATTCCAAATTCATAAAGCGCGTATAGAGGAAAGGCCAGAAGAACCTGAGTAATAATATCAGGTGGTGTTAAGACGGCAGCTAAAGCAAAAGTGCCGAGGAAGGCCCACTTCCTATATAGTCTCATTTTCACAGTATTAATTACTCCAAATTTGGTCAGGAGAACCATCAATAATGGAGTTTGGAAAGCAAACGCAAATGCCATAATAAGCTTAACAACGAATGAAAAATAAAAACCTATGGTCACCTGCATCTTCCAGTAATTAGATCCATAGGCTAATAGAAATTTAAGCCCAAGTGGCAGCACTAGAAAGTAACAAAAAATGCCACCAAAAAGAAAAAAGGCAGTTCCAAAAGATACAAACATAGCCGTAATTTTCTTTTCTTTAACCTTTAATCCGGGTGCAATGAACCCCCATAAATGGTAAAGAATCCAGGGCATTGAAATAAACACCGAACCCATAAATGAAACCTTCATATTTGTAAAGAAAGGCTCTGTCGGGGTAATGAAAGTTAGTTCTGCAAACTGTTTAGGTAGGGGGTCTTCCAGCCATAATAGAAAAAATTCAATGAAGTAAAAACATAAACCAAAGAAAAGTGCAACGACAATACCAACCTGTATCACCCTATCTTTAATTTCTATTAGGTGATGGCTTATAGGTACTTTTTCAGTAAAATTTACTTCTTTAACCAAATTTAGTCTCGCCGAAGCCCACGTGGGATCAAAAAAAAGCGCGGAATCCTGAAGTAATACAGTTCCCGCAACAATTTGTGTTTACATGAGTTATTTCATTATTGCCAATATACTCAATTGAATATGTAATTTCAATAGCCTTTCTTATTGCTTATTTATTAACTGATAATGCAAATAGAAACATAATCAATAGAGGGTTACCCTAGTGTAAATCGATATATATTGATTCAAAAATATAAATGAGGGATAATGCCCCAAATTTAGAGATTCGGAATATCCATCTCCCTATTATCGTAAATAGAAGGGTCCTTAATCCACGAAGTATTTCATATTCAAGGATTTATGAGAAACTCTGATCAGCAAGTAACAGGTATTCGAGTGTTAGATATTTCAGAAGAAGGCCCTAAGGCAATTGAAGCTATGTTCAATCAGGTGATCGAAGAAATTAACATACAAGAGACCTCAATAATAGATGTCCAGATTACAGACAATCATTGCTTCTTATTATTAGGTGAAAATAAAAATAAACATAAATAAATCATGCGTATTACTAAGGAATTTGTAGAAACTCTCTCTAAAAAAGTTATCCGTTCCCTTAAAGATAAAGATTTGATTATTTGGGAAGAAACGATAGACAAATTAGAAACTATCGTTGCCGGAATTATTATAGAGGATTTGATGGTAGAAGATCGATTAAACGAAGAAGTGAAAACACTTCTAGAATCCAAAACAGAAGAGTATGAAAGAAGCATGATGGACTATGGCCGAGTATTCCAAATGGTCAAGTCAAAGTTAGTTCGAGAACGAGGTCTAATTTTATAGAAATCTATGAAAATAAGTAGAGATAAAATCAACCATATCAGTAGTCTCATTGTCAAAGATTTTTCCACGCGGGATGAATTGGACTACAAAGTAGATTTAAACGATTTGCGTTTAGATATAACGCGAACGATGACAGATATTTTACTGCTTGACGATAAAGCAGATAAAGAAGCTAGAAGAATCATGAACACTTATAAAAATACTCCCCGCGAAGGTTCTCCTGAGTGGGACATTGTATATCAGAAGCATTTCGATGAGTTTATGAATAAGCAGAGAATATAAACTCCCCCTTCCTTTCCAAGCCACACTAATTTTTAAATGTATGTCTAGTCATTAATATAAAATAATTCCTTTTTACCTGAATCGACAAAATAATTTTATTTTTGTAAGATTTTTAAATTCAAAGTTGCTGAGGAAGGTGCTTACGTTTTCAATTTAGCAATCCTATACCAGCAATACATGCTTGATTACTAAAATTGATCATACTAGCCATTTATTATGGATTAGTGCTTGCACTTCATCATAGATTTTCTTTGCGGGGAGTTTTTTAGCACGGGAAACTTTTCTGCAATCTTCAAATTCTGGAGCGGCCTGAACTATTTTACCATCCAACTTGCCAAGCTTAATTTTAATTAACCCATAGGGCGTTTTTAATTTTTTAACTTCACGATCCAATATCAACCGATCGACACTATAAAAACGTACACCGAAAGAAGATGTTTCGGTTAAAAGAATTTTTGATAATTTTTCTCTCCTTCCACATTCAGCAAGAACAGAGATTTTCGTTGCAGGCCGATTTTTTTTCATAATTATTGCTGAAAAGTATACATCGAGAGCACCGGCACTAAAAAGTGATTCCATCACTGTCTCAAAAATTTCAGGATTCATGTCATCGATATTGGTTTCAATCATAACTAGATTGTTGGTTTTGGCTATTGTAATGTTCCCAACAATAACTCTTAATAAGTTAGGTATAGAGGGGATAACACGACTGCCTGCACCATAACCTTCATTTTTGATGGTCATAGTTGGAATAGATTCAAATTTTTCCGCATAAAATCCGATCATGGCGGCACCGGTGGGAGTTGTTAGTTCTGTTTTTATACCATTAGAAAAAACAGGTATTCCTTTTAAAAGTTTAAGAGTAGCAGGAGCAGGAACAGGTAGCCGACTATGGGCACAATCTACAAAACCTTCTCCAACATTGAGAGGTGAAGATATAATTGTATCCAAATTTAAAGATTCAATTGCCCACACTCCACCCACTATATCAACGATGGAGTCAGCACCTCCGATTTCATGGAAATAAATTTTCTGAATTGTCGTGTTATGAATTTGGGCTTCAACTTTAGCAATTCTTTTAAATATTTCTATGGAGTTATTTTTAACTGCTGAAGATAATGTTGATTGATCTATTAATTTTCGGATATCAGAGAAACTGCGGTGGGGGGGAGAGTTTTGATGTTTTTTATTTTCTATCTTTACTATAATTTGAGTACTTGCCAAGCCATTTCTTTGAATTTTTTTTGAATGAAGCTTATATCCCTTTAGATCAATTTTTTTTAAAGCATTGCGAATTTCTTTTATATCAACACCAAGGTCGACCATGGCTCCAAGAATCATGTCTCCACTAATCCCTGAATAGCAATCGAAATAAGCGGCTCGGAGAGTTTTCACGGGTCCTATTTCTTAAAGGAACGTTCAAATAATTCTTTTATGGCTTTCTTTCCTTTTGAATTTATAAATCGTGTGCCGGTACCTGCAAATTTTTTGCTTTTAATCTTGGGCCAATCTTCATTTTTCCAGTTATCCTTGACCCATTTAAACCACGCATGCTGCTCCTGATCGTAAACATGTAATGTTTTGTTACATATTTTTGAGTATTCTGCTCCCCATCCTGTCCCTCCTTTTACTGTTTTGTCATCAAGAATTGTTCCCACAACAAAAACTTCTTCTGCGCTATTGATTTGATGCCAAATACTTTGAAGAACTTTTTTGAACATAGAACCCGTATTATATTTTCTGTTCATAAGTTTGGAAAGATAAGCCAGGCTAACGTCTCCTTTTAATAATTCTTCTGAAGTTAGAACACGGACTCCTCGAGTTCGATAGATTATATGTCCATTAAAAGTAAAATTTACCTCCTGCACACCAAGTTTTTCAGCTAATTTTCCGAATTCTGACTCAGATCCTTGAGCAGCTCCACTGTATAGAACATGATTTTTTGGGTTCATTGGGTACTAAAGATAAAGGTTTAAAAATTTCTCAGCAGCAAGATACCAGAATTATTATATTCTATAATGTGGAATAACATAGAAATTATAGACTTTTAATTTAGGGAAAAATCAAGAAGGCTTTGATTTGGTTTTTTCGAAGAATCGACTCAAGATACCTTGTCTCTTAACTTTCTGGCCGTGTTCCTGAACCAGGTCTTCTATGGGAGTATTTTTTTTCTGATGTTCATCGATAAATAGTTGCAACAAAATATGGCAGGAATGACAACCTCCCCCCGCTTCACACTTTTCAGTAACTTGCTCAATTTCTGTCAGGTTGTCTTTTTCGATTGCAGCTCGGATGGTACTCTCATTTACTTGAAAACATTGGCAAATGGTTTCATCTGTTTCTACTTTTGCAGGAATATTCATATAAAGATATGATCAAATTTAATTGTTTAGAGTAAAGTTATGATTTTAGCCAAAATTAATTAGGTTGTCTATTTGAATTTAAGGATATCATCTTCCAAATATTATTGTATATTTATTAAACCACGGAAGTGCATCCCAACGAAAAAGACTATATTTAGTAAGGACGATGTTTCTTTTAGCCAGCTCACGTTTAATTTAGTTTATTTTTGGAATAGTCCCATATGAAACTCACAGCTTTTCTAACTGCTTTAACCATTTTAATCGGCTTTCCGGGCCTTAGTTTCGGAAAAGATGAAATGGTAATGCGTAAAGAACCGTTGGATTGGACAGTTACTCGAGACGGTGACGTTTGTTACAAACTAATACCTATTGAGGTGGGGGAAGATGTTCCTGATATGAGAGACAAACCTTGTGGTTTAAGGGATGGAAAATTTAGTCTTACTATTTCCGGTCCTCCGGGCACGACCGTTACTATATTTGGAAAGTATAACTTCAAAAAAGGTAACGGTTTCTTGACCATTAAGAAAAAAGATCACAGAGAAATCTGGTTGCTCGATTTAATTTATTTTCCTGCTGGCCGATGGTTTTACACTGAAGCAACTGAAGATTCGGGCGCTTATGAGACTTTTTATAATCCCTCGCCGGCAAAGTTTCCATCAAGCTTTGAAGAATCGATATACTCAATTAAATGGGGCGCAAATGATCAATGAAACATCCCGAGGAGAATTAATAAAGTACTCTCAAAAGGTAAAAAATCATATTCTAAAAAAGGGTTTACGAGATTTTCGTAAACCCTTTTGTTTATTTGGTAGCGGTGGAGGGAGTTGAACCCCCGACACTACGGATATGAGCCGTATGCTCTAACCACCTGAGCTACACCGCCTATTTTTTGTAACTTATTGTTATTATGTGTTTTAAAAAGTTTACCCACACATTTGATAGCTGTCAACGGAAATTCGTTTACTGGGGCTAACGCGACGTTGTATCTTAAACTAAATTTTGTCGCCAGGGAATCTCTTCTTATACCACTCAATAACCTGTGGATAAACCGAATCATCGTCCGCCACATCGTAATCAAGTTCATCACTTAAGAGAGCTTGTGACATGAGCGCCCTTTCTCTAAGTGGAATGGCTGCTATTGCCAACTTTGTATTAATATTTTCCATTAAAGCATCAAACTTCTTGGGGTCATTTAATTCTTCCGGTCTACTCATCAAACAAATCTCCTTTTATTTTCAAAGCATATTTCACCCAAATAATCTAACTGGCATTTGAAGCATTTTTAATGGTTCTTCAAAGCATCGTCTTAGATTTCCAACGTTTCACATCACGCAAAAATTTATCTCGATCCATTTCCTGCCCAGCAGGAAAAATTTCGGTCAAAGGTTGTGGAAATTTTTCTCTGCCCTGCCCTTCCCATTTTTCAAATTCTCCCAAACGAATTCGATAAAGATCTTTGAAGGTTCTATACTGCCCATTAATACCAACGTAATCCCAACTGGTATCATTATTGATCAGACGATAAAGCTCTGAACAGGCAATTCCTTCATATAAATTAATTTTTCCTACACGTCCTTTAATTATTGAAGCATCTTCTCCAGTAAAATCCATACACCAAATTTGAGAACCTTCTTGACCAAAGACTTCGAGCTGGTAAACCACTTGCCATTCTACCCATTGCTGAACAGCTTTTTGCTGTATTACCTTATTAACGAACTCTTTTTCAATGAAATTAACGACCTCACTCCATTGTTTTTCGTGCTCAACTTTGTCTTTCACCAAAGTGCGTATCCGAGGAACTTCAAGAACCGGTTTGAATTCGATTTTATGACCATCGTCTTCTTTCATTTTTATAAAATCAGAACTACCTCTAGAGATCTGTACACCCTCCTTAGTAATGTTTGCAACATCACCAGGATAAAAACTACCACTATTGATCTCTGGACAAAATTCCTTGAGGTCACGTAAAAATTGCTCCTGTGTAGTTGGAAATGAATATTGGTTAAGGAATTCAAACTCATCACGATAGCGAAAGCCCGCGGAACCAGGAACAACAAATTTTGGTCGACAGGCACCAGCAACTTTTAAGAAAGAACTGTATTCCTCCATTGGTAATTCAACCGTATTATGAAAATTAAAATTGCCTTCTAATAATGGTAAATAACGCATATGCGCCATATCTGGTTGGCCATATAAACGGTGAATATATTTGATGATATCCGGAGAAACAATTGTGTCCACTTGATTCCATATGGTTACTGATCCATCATGTATAAGTAAACCATGTTCCGGAAAATAATCTTGCTCATTTAACGAAGGAGTTGGAGTCAAAGTAAAATCTTTGAATTCTATGGTTTTAAAGTCTTCAACCACCATCACATTTTTAAATTCCAACTCTTTTAAGACTTCAAGTAAAATTTCATCACGCGGGGCAAGTACAATAGCCTCAGGAGCTAAAACGGTGTTACTACTGGCGATATGTGCCAAGGTCCGTATATCAAAATGATCCTGATGCCGATGTGATATATTTAGGACATCAATTTGGGGGAGTTTATCCAAGTCCAAGTCTATTCTTGGACAAGGTACATTGCATTCTTCCCATAAATATTCAAAAAAAACTGGGTCAGTAAGTAAAGTTGTATCGCCAGATTGAACCAACAAACTGGCATGCGATATAAGGGTGGTTTTCATAATTTTTGCACGTAATTAAGTTGTTAACAATAACCGAATGGGATAATAAACTCAACCTGTTATAATGTCCATGTTTTGTGGGTTGGTTTTTTTCCTATCGCTAAAATTAGTAAATTGATGGTTGACAATTTGGCCAAGCTTAAACAAAATAAAAAAATCTCTTTTAAGGTGCTGTTAGGTTATGGATGAAATGGATCAAACAACAATAAGTTTTGTAGAAGGCCAGTCGTGCCCGCTTCCCATAGCTGGACATGGTGGGGGTCTCTCATTTTCACCGAATGGGGATATGCTATTACTAGCAGCAATTTCCAACCCATCTGCCGCGCAAATAAAGGCTTGGACTGGAAAATGGCAAGCCAAGCTGATTATAGAATCGGAATTTCCTTCTATACCTATATTTGCGGTTGGAAGTGAAGATTGGTTACTTGAAACCCCCTGCAATCCAATTCAACAGGAAATGGAGTCTCCTGGTTTTTGTGAGGCGCTATATAATAAAGAAGACTACAATATGGTCGCTATTCTTACGGATCTGGATACCAACATTATAAAAAAAATTACCCACGTTGAGCTCGATGAAATGTTCATCGAACGTATGGTCCTTTCATGGAACCCATATAAAACTAAAGGGGATGAATACACAAAGACTTACAGTGACGAAAGTTTTGTAACAAAGATTAATGAAATTTTTAAAATGAAAAGCTCTCAGGAGCTCTGGCGCACATCTTGGTAACCAACAGTCAGTATTAGAACCGCTTGGGACACAGCTGTAAGAAGAGCCAAGACAGAAAACTTCCGCTTCCATGCTCTCCGTCACTCAACTGCATCCTACTTAGCTATGAAGAGTAATAATCCTACTCACTGAGATAATCAGGGGAATGTCTTATGGTTAAACGTCAGGATAAAGTGCCATCAGTATTAGAATCGCTTGGGACACAGCTTATTTTGCTTACTTTGATGGCCATTCCAGCTCTGGTTTATTTTTATTGCCTGGCAGGTCATGCGATTAACGTTCCTATGTTTGATGACTTTGATTTTCTCCAGCAGGTATACCTTTTCGATCAAGCCGACTCCATAAAGGAAAGCCTACTTCTGCTCTTCAAACAACACAATGAACATCGGATGGTGTTCAACCGAATCATATTCCTCCTAGTCGAGTCAATTAGCGGAGAAGTCAATTTTAGAACCCTCGCGTTATGTGGATACCTGGCGCTCCCGGCATTCCTGATTCTTTTCTATTCCAATTTTCGTGACCAAGGGATCAGCCCCATATTATTCGTTCCAATTCCCTTTATTCTATTCAATTTCGAAAGCGGGGGTAACATATTTTGGGCCACATCGGTATTAGCCAATTATAGTGTCCTTGTATTTGGCGGCGCCTGTTTTTATTTTTTAAACAAGAACACCGTCCGGTCTTTTACCTGGGCTATGGCGTTAGCTTGTGCAGCGACGTTTACCCATGGAAATGGGATGGGAGTGTTTCCCGTGGGCCTGGCCTATCTTCTGAATCAAAAAAAATATCGCGAAAGCATCGTCTGGCTGGGAGCAACAAGCCTTGTCGTATTTCTATACTTTTATGATTATACCTCTGTCCAATATGGAGGCCTTGGAATAGGAAACTCCCTATCCGAACCCGGGCGCATTGTAATATACTTTTTGACTTTTTTAGGTTCTATATTTTCGTTTTGCCATCCAGCTGCGGCTCCCGTTGCGGGGACTGCGATTTTTCTATATTTTATTTACCTTAGCAAATCCCGCTATTACGCAATCAATGCACCGTTATACTGCTTCCTTAGCTTCCTCTTTCTCGGAGCCCTGGCGGCGGCGTTGAGCCGCTCGGGAGTGGGCATTGATCAGGCCCTCGACTCACGTTATAAAATTCACTCCACTCTGATGGTGATCATAGTGTTGATATCCGCCGTCAAGTTGTATTCCATAAAAACAAAACCTGGGCCGACTCTAGCCACAGGGTTGATTTTGGGGTCGGTCTTTTTTTTTGGAGTGAGCTGTGCGCAGAACTATCCCAAGATGGCAAAGGATAAAGAGTCCATTATTTTGTCCACAAACCAATGGTTTATGAAAAATGTAGGTTTATTCTATCCTTTAGCCCGTAAAGCAAACGAATTTCTGGTTCTCGCGGATGCAGGAGGCCATTACAAATTCCCCGCAAAGCATTTGAATTTCCCGGCAAGCCCGCGAACTCCATCCACAACTTCAGTATATAGCGACTGTCTAAACGCAGAAAAAGGTGCCTTCGACGCCTACTTCAATATCCTGACCGGCAAGATGCAAACCGGGGGCAGTTGGGTTCGTGTAGAAGGAATGATACGCAACGTTTCAAAGAATGAATCAGGAACAGCCCTAATATTGAAATCAGAAACGGACACCGTCATCTTCCCCACCTATCGACATGCAGTCCCGGCACTTTCCATTTACTATAATGGAAAACCCGACAACCACGATTTCCTGTCACTATTCTCTGCCGATGCGTTGCTAGAAGGGAGCTATCAGGTAGGACTCTGCCATGCAGGAAAAGCAACGTTCTTCTCAATGTACATCAACCGCGATGAATCGCGAAACACCTCTGTCAAGGTATTGAACAAAAATAAACCTAGCGGGGAATAGATAATATTCTGAACTCCTCAAGTACCACCTAGCCTTTCGCTGTAATAAATCCTCTTTTCTTAAGGCAAGATCATCATAAGCTAAACGACTACTGAGATTCGTATTCCGTTTCCCCGAGGTCCTCCTCTTCTTCGATTTCTTCTATGTCTTCAACATCTTCAAATTCTTCTTCATCCTCTTCTTCTTCTTCGATTTCTTCTTCACGATCAAACTCAGGATACTCTAAACTCATTAAATGTTCTGCTTCACCTAATAACTCGAACCCTTCTTCCGTATAATTGTTTTCTTCAATATAAAGACGCAACAGATTGGAAAGATTTTCGGATTCACAGATAGCTTCTATACCTTCATCTGTTATCCCATTATTCTCAACCATAAGTACTTGCAATTGAGAGAAGTTTTCTGAATTAATAATATGAATAAAGCCTGCATCTCCTATCACATTCCGATCCAGTGAGAGTAAGGTCAGGTTATTCAAATGTTCTGAAGAAGCAAGAAGGCCGACTCCTTTATCTGAAATTTTGTTAAGCTCCAAATAAAGATGAGTAAGATCCTTTAAATCCTCACATCCTGCGATGCATTTACATTCGACGTCTCCCAGTTTGAGATTGCTGAGGTCAAGCTTGGTTCCGTCTTCACTAAGTCGGGCACGGATAAGGTTGAAGATTTTCATTTCCGCAAGCGCATCAAACCCTATTGCTGTTAACGCATTACCAGTCAAGTCGATTAATTGAAGTTTGGGAAAGTTTTTACTTTTGGAAAGAGTTATTGCCCCTTGATCTGTTACCTTATTATTTCTGAGGTCGAGATTTTCAAGATTTTCCAGAGACTTTGCCTCAGCAAAATACCCAAGTCCTTCATCGCCAATATGATTTTCTGATAATACCAGCGTGGTTAAATTTTGGAAGTTGATTGAATCTGCAACATATTTAGCTCCCTGAGGACCAATGTTATTCCAGGATAATCTTAAAGACTTAAGGTTTGAGAGTTTGCTCGATTCAGCAAAATACTTAAGGCCTTCATCACCAATTTTATTTTTATATAATTTTAAAGACTCAAGATTGCCCAAGGTTTCTGAAGCCCCAAAAGCCTTTGCGGCTAAGGCTGTTAATTTTTTACCAGTGATGGTCAAACGTCTAAGCTGCTTAATAGAACGAGCTTTGGCTAAAGATTCTGCTGCCTCATCACTAAAATTTGCGAAACTAAAATCAAGGGTTTCATAGTCCCGGCTTAATTTAAATCCGTTCCGAATCATTCCCTCAATGTTGTAAAACTTTTTCACTATTGTCTCCAATTACTTAAATTTTAAACCACACCTAAAAAATTATAAGGAATCAAAAAACTCCTTAAGGGTTTTAAAGTATGAACCCCCAGGAGCCATCATCATATCGTTATGACCCACTCCTTCAAGAATTTCCAACCTTTTTACTTTGGCACCAGTATTATCGTAATTCATTTTAGCTTCTTTTGGTTGGATAAGGAAATCGTCTTCACCATGCATTATAAGGGTTGGACATTTAACCGCAGAAATTTTCTGACTATTATTGAAAATTGCATTTTCTTCTGGAGTGGTATTTTTAATTATCAATCCCCGTCTTTCTACCAATGGAATTGGATCTGCATAGCCACTCTCCAGAATGCAACCCTGGATATCGAAACGTTTACTGCAAAGTTCAATCGTTGGTGCGCTACCCAAAGACCTCCCCATCACGCATATCTTATTTTTTAAAATCTTCTTTTCCATTAAATAATCTAGAATAACGTGAGAGTCTTCTATTGCAGCACGCAGAGTAGGAACTCCTGTGCTTTTTCCGTAACCCCTAAAATCAGCGATGGTTAACTCAACCCCTAAATTTGAAAAATAATCGACTAAGTTATCGTAATCCGACACAATTTCTCCATTTCCATGAAAAAATAATAGGCTTAGTTTTGCATTTGAATTCGGATGTCGACGAGCATGAATCCGGATATCTTTTGTTACATCTATATAATAGTCATCGGAATTGGACGGCCCTAAAGATGGATCATCTCTAGGAAAAAAAAGATTTGCATTAAACACCTGGGAATCAAAAATTGAACTCATAATAAATTTTTAATAAAATATAGTTAAATTGATAAATAAAAGGATTATTTTATATTTATTTAGCCTAGAAAAATCTTTGAAAAATATTGAACTTTAAGTGGTTTCATGTAAAAATGCGCCGTCCGAAAATATAATTAAAATCTAATAGTGGTCAATGGAGTTTTGCTTTTGCCATTTTATTCTATAACTCTAAAAATATAAGGTGAAGTCAATGTTAATGGAACTTGGTCCAATCAAAAAACTATATCAATCATACGCAAAAATCTTAGACGGGGCTCGAAAAAATTTGGGTCGCGATCTTACCGTGGTAGAAAAAAACTTATTTGCGCATCTTCCTTCAGATACCGATTATTCCAAATTAGAAAGAGGAGTTTCTGATATTTATCTAAAACCCGACCGAGTAGCCATGCAGGACGCCACCGCGCAAATGGCTATTCTTCAATTTATGTCAGCCAAAATGCCACAAGTTGCTGTTCCAACAACCGTGCACTGTGATCATTTAATTCAAGCTTATACTGGCGCAATGGCGGACCTTAAAGCAGCAGAAGAAACTAATAAAGAAGTTTATGACTTCCTCCGCTCAGCTGCAATGAAATACGGTATGGGATTTTGGAAACCTGGTTCAGGCATCATCCATCAGGTTGTTTATGAAAATTATGCTGTTCCCGGAACTATGATGATCGGGACAGACTCACACACACCGAATGCAGGCGGAATGGGTACCATCGCTATTGGAGTTGGTGGGGCCGATGCTGTCGATGTCATGACTGGGCAACCTTTTATGACCAAAATGCCAAAGCTGGTAGGAATCCACCTTAAAGGTGAATTGAATGGATGGACCGCTTCCAAGGATATTATACTTAGAGTTGCAACAATGTTGACAGTAAAGGGCGGTACCGGAAAAATTCTGGAATATTTTGGCGAAGGTGCCCGTAGCTTAAGTGGTACAGGTAAGGGAACCGTTACCAATATGGGTGCCGAAATTGGTGCAACCACCTCTACCTTTGGCTATGACGAAAATATGGATCCATATCTCCGAGCAACGGATCGGGCGCCTATTGCCGATCTTTGTAAACAATATTCGGAGCATCTTCAATCGGATCCGTCTGTTCAAAATGATCCTGAAAAATATTATGATGAATATTATGAAATCGATCTCTCTACGCTGGAGCCACATATCGTTGGGCCTCATACGCCAGACCTTGGGCGACCTGTGTCTGCAATGAGCTCTGAAGTGGATGAAAAAGATTATGCTGAACCCATTTCTGCAGCCTTGATTGGCTCATGCACTAACTCCAGCTATGAAGATATGACTCGTTCTATTAGTATTGTTCGCCAAGCTAAAGATGCCGGAGTCTCCATAAAAACCAATCTAATGGTCACTCCAGGATCAGAAACCATTTATCAGACAATTATTCGTGATGGGATTTTAAAAGAGTTTGAAGAAGCTGGAGCAACAGTGCTAGCCAATGCTTGTGGTCCGTGTATTGGGCAATGGAAGCGGGATGACATGAAAAAAGGTGATAAAAATAGTATTCTCACATCATACAATAGAAATTTTGCTAAAAGAAATGATGGGAACCCTGAAACACTTGGATTCATCAGTAGCCCTGAATTGGTTGTGGCAATGGCTTACGGTGGATCAATGAAATTTAATCCATTAACGGATACTTTGAAGGATAAAGATGGGAATGATTTTAAATTTCAACCTCCTGCTGGGGAAGTATTGCCTTCAAATGGCTATACCCCTCAAGATGCAGGATTCGAAGGGCCTACAAATTCGGGTGAAGTTATTATCAGCCCAACGAGTGAACGCCTAGCTTTCCTTGAGCCTTTCCCAATAATGGACCCGGTAAAAGACTATCAGAATCTACCTGTTCTATTTAAGGCAAAAGGAAAATGTACCACGGACCATATATCTCAGGCAGGTCCATGGTTAAAATTTAGAGGCCATTTAGATAACATCAGCAACAATATGTTCCTAGGGGCAAACAACGCTTTTCATGCTGAAACCGGTCAAGGCAACAATCCCGTAACTGGAGAGGGAAACCAAGAGCTCAACAAAATTGCTCGTAACCTGAAAGAATCAGGAATGGGCTGGGTTGCTTTCGGCGAAGAAAATATTGGTGAAGGTTCCAGCAGAGAACATGCAGCTATGGAACCTCGTCATATGGGATGTTTAGCTTTTGTTGCCAACTCATATGCACGTATTTTCGAAGCTAATTTGAAAAAGCAAGGAGTCTTGCCATTCACCTTTTCAAATAAAGCTGATTACGACAAAATCCAGGCTAAGGATAAAATTACCTTTGCCGATCTGGATAAAATAGCACCCGGCAAAGCAGTAACCATGACTGTCACCCATGAAGACGGATCGAGCGAAGATTTACAGGTTAATCACACGCTCAATGACGATCAAGTCAAATGGTTTAAAGCGGGTTCAGCCTTGAACTATGTTGGGTCACAAAAATAGTTTAAAAATAATAAAAAAACCCGGTCGGTATAACCGCCCGGGTTTTTGTTTACTTCCTCTATCAGAGGATTGATTTTAAGTTTTAGAATTAAAATAAAAACAAGTCCAAATAATTCTAATTATCCAACATTCTCAGGCAGGAAAATCCATCCCCTCTTTTTCCCACTACGCCAATTTATAAAAACCCAATCGCCTTTTTTCTTTATAAAAAGAACTTTTACCCCCAATTTGAGACGGTTACAAATTTCTCCATTAGGCTTAAGATGAACCGTAAAAGTTTTATTTAAGGTAACAACCTGGGTCATAAGCTTTCATTTTATTTTATTATTTAGCGGGACATAGGGGAAAGCTTAAGAGTTTTTTTCTTTTGGAATTTTCCTAGGCGAATAATTTTAAGTAACTCACCCGGATAGGGTTGGCTTGACTCTTTCCTACCATTTAATACAGTTAATTCAAGGTCTTTTCTTTTATCTCTAAGTTCCTTTTTGGCTATACTTTGAAACGTATCGCCCTCTTTAACCTCATAGAGGTCTATATATTTTGGTTTGTATCTTTTGATATCGCGAGGATGCTTTTTCCCTTCATAAGGCAGACCACGAATTTTATTTAAGTACCTTCTACGAAAAAAACTTGCTTCTGTAAAATCTGCCTTCATGCGGCCTGCAAGTAGTCCCGCTCTAATAATTCGATTTTTTGTTTCAGGATGGGATGCTTGAAACGCATGATAGGATTGTCCTGACATAATTTCCTTAAGGCGTAGGCTTTTTAGAAATCTTTCCATACCATAAGGATTGTAACCCAACTCTGATCCACTTAAAATACCATGCTCATCAGATTCAATTTCTGCATCACGTCCATAACCCATACTTATCTGCTGAAACAGGGCTGTACTTACAGTTAACCATCCACCTGCATTTTTTGGGCTAGCTATTGCACCACCAATTGCAAATATTTGAGCTCCAATATTTCGCACCATTTGTTTCGCCCCGTGATGAAATATTATATGTCCTATTTCGTGCCCTATCACCCCAGCCAATTCGGCTTCATTGTTTACCAATGCTAACAATCCGCGGGTCACATAAACATAACCACCAGGAAGCGCAAAAGCATTTATCTCTGGGGAATCCATTACACGAAAAAAATATTTAGAGAATACTTTATCTGAGAGTTTGGATACTAACTTTTGACCAATATCATTAACATAAAGCTGTAAAGTTTTATCTTGATATAAACCAAACTGTTTGATGATTGATACATCTGCCTCCCTACCCATTGCGATTTCTGTTTCAAGGGAAACAAATGAGACACTTTTTGCTGTAAAAGGAATGACTAAGAGGTAAAGAGTAAATACTAGGAATGCGAGTTTGAATGGTTTCGACATATGAATGTCCGCCCTAATAAACCTAAGTAGAAAGCTCCTTGATTCGACTATCAATATTTTTTAATTCAGCACTACCTGAGAACTTGATTTGCATTTCTCTTAATATTAATAGAGCATTTGATGTGTCATTATTATTTTCATGGCACCTAGCAAGGCTCCAGTAAACCTGAAACAACGGGAAATTACTATTCGAGTTAATAGCCAACTTATATAAATCAATGGCCTTTTTAAGGTCTCCCATGGCTTCATAAGTATAAGCTAAATTAACAGCAGCCATTTCATGGTTTAAACCACTAGATTTACTTCTAACTTCTTGATAGATCGATTTAGCTTTATCATAAGCTTCATATTGGAAATAAATATCTGCAAGAAATAGAGATGCGCGATTTCTATGCGGGCCTTCATCAATTTGATCTCGAATTTTGATCAATTCATCCTGAGGTTTTATGCCTTTTTTTGTGCTCTCTTCGGCAATCTCTTCCATTTTAAAATACAGGGACTCAAATTTCATTATTTGGGATTTTTGATAACCCTCATATCCCAAAAAAGCTAACCCCAAGAACAGAACTCCTACAACACCCCCTATCACGGAAGAGCGGTTTTTTGTGAAAAATAACATCGCCTTGTCCGTTGTAGATAGAAACTGGTCAGGCTCCTTCAACAGTTCTTTGCGAGTTATTTTAAATTTCTTCGCCACAGTGAAAACTCTTTTAGAATTTTTATGGAATAACTACTAATATCATTATATATAGGCATTTAATCATAAAGAATATTTTCAAACAAGCCAATTTTAAAAGGGGAAATACTATATAATGCAATCTTTTAGATTTTGTGAGTTTTAAAATGGACAACAATAAGATAGCAGTTATTGGTGGTGGTAGCTGGGGTACCGCTTTATCCTTGCATCTTTCTGAAAAATTCAAACAGGTAAACCTATGGGTTTATGAAAAAGAACTGTGCGATATTATTCTCAAGGAACGGGAAAATAAGTGGTTTTTACCTGGGATTTTACTTCCTCAAAATATCATTCCAGATACTTCAATTAAAAAAGTGCTTCATGATCAAGTGGTTATATTATTAGTAGTTCCAACACCAACAATAAGAGGCATTACAAATCAGTTAAAATCTTTTGTGAATGCTGAAACCCTAATAATTAATGGAAGTAAGGGCATAGAAAATAACTCCTTAATCCCATGCCATAAAATAATTGAAGATAGCTTAAACATCCAATGCAAAATTGCTACGATATCGGGGCCTACATTTGCAAAGGAAGTAGCAACTAAAATGCCATCAGCTCTTCTAGCTGCTTCTAATTCCCCTGATACAGCTAAAATTATTCAGAAAATGTTTTCATCGGACAACATGAAAGTTTTCACTAGCACAGATATAATGGGGGTAGAAGTTGGTGGAGCTTTAAAAAATGTAATCGCCATTGCGACTGGAATTTGCGATGGTTTAAAGTTAGGGTTTAACACAAGAGCAGCACTAATAACCCGAGGTCTTGTCGAAATAGCTCGTATTGGAACAGCGTTAGGAGCTAAACCAGAAACTTTTTATGGTTTGTCAGGTTTAGGAGATCTTGTTCTCACTTGCACCGGTGACCTCAGTCGAAATCGTCAATTAGGAGTTCAATTGGGCCAGGGAAAACCTCTCAAAGAAATAACAAAAAACATGAGAATGATTGCGGAAGGCATTTCAACTGTGAAATCCACACACCAACTAATTCAGAAGTTAAATATACAAGCATCTATTATGGAAGAAACATACAAAGTGCTTCATGAAAATAAATCACCCCATGAGGCTCTAAATGATGTGATGGAAATTGAAATATCAAAGGAATTTTTAGGGGTAAAAGGCTTAATATGAATCAAACGGAATTAAGAATAATTTTAACCAATGTATATAAAAACAAACTATCACCTGCTGATGCAATTAAACAATTGCAAAATATGCCCTATGAAAATATTGATTTCGCAAAAATTGACCATCATAGAGAGTTACGTAGTGGATTGCCTGAGGTAATTTATAGCCAAGGAAAATCGATTACTCAATTAAAAAAAATTATTCAAAGCCTTAATAATGCAAATAGTGACACGCTTGCAACAAAATTAAGTAGCGATACATATAAAAAACTTAAAACATCTCTTCCAAAAGGTGCAAAATATAACGAGCAAGCACAAACTCTGGTCATCCGGAATAAAAAGGTAAAACAACCTGTAGGTTTGATAACAATAGTTACCGCAGGGACTTCAGATATTTCTATCGCTGAAGAAGCTGCTGTTACAGCTGATTTATTAGGTAGCAGGGTTGAAACAATTTTTGATGTCGGGGTAGCTGGGTTACATCGTCTCTTGGACAATATTGAACAAATAAAAAAAGCTCGGGTTCTTATTGTTGTAGCTGGAATGGAAGGTGCTTTAGCCAGTGTGGTTGGTGGTTTAGTTTCCCAACCGATCATAGCAGTTCCAACAAGTATTGGCTACGGTGCCTCTTTTAATGGGATCTCAGCATTACTTACTATATTAAATAGTTGTGCCCCAGGAATCGCTGTTGTCAATATTGATAATGGGTTTGGCGCAGGATGCATGGCACATAGAATTAATATTCTTGCTGAGAAGGTTTTAGAGAGCGGATAAGGCGGTTCATGCCTTCCTCATGAGAAATAAGAGGTTGGTATCCAAAATCTTTTTTTGCCCTAGAAATATTGAAATAATGTGAGGTCGCTAACTGTGATGCTAGAAACCGCGTCATTGGTGGCTCACTTTTAATCCTTAAAATTCCGTAGACCCCTTCCAAAATAGCTCCCAATTTGGCAGCCGTATCATAAGATATTTTTCGAGAAACATTTCGCCTGCCCATTCTATTCAATAGATTGGCTATCCATTCCCAGAGTATTATGGGCTTACCGTCGCTTACAAAATATGCTTTTCCGGCTACATTTCCGTTAGAGCCTAAAGCCTCACATGCTTTCAAATGAGCTGATACAGCATTATCGATATAAATGATATCTACCAGATTTTTCCCTTCACCTACTATCATTAATTTATTATTACTTTCTTTTTCGAGAATGCGAGGAACCAAATGTGGATCACCCGGCCCCCATATCAAATGAGGGCGGATAGCTACTGTATATAAATTAGTACAATTTGCATCGAGGATTAATTTTTCTGCAATGGCTTTTGTACGAGGATAATCACATAAGTATTTATCTGGATATGGGATTGATTCGTCTACACCTTCAAGATTTGAGTTACCAAACACAACACTGGGAGAGCTAGTGAATACAAGCTTGCGAACTAAATTATTGCGACAAGCTTTAATTATATTTTCAGTACCTTGAACATTAATACTAAAAAATTCTTTCGCTGGCCCCCATATCCCAGGAATGGCAGCAGTATGAAAAAGAGTATCAATATTCTTTAGGGATTTATTTACAAAGTCATAATCTCGTATGTCCCCCTGAAATATTTTTATGGAAGATGGTAAATGAGGATACCGGCCTCTTCCTATAACCGAAACATTATTCCCTTCCTTTAGAAGGGCGCGGGCAATACCACTACCTAAAAAACCTCCCCCCCCCGTCACCAATACTTGCATATGAATTAATTTATATTATGAAATTTTAGTCCAAAACCAAACTAGCGGCTGCATCCAAATTCAACAGGTCTCCTTTCGACTCCGGAAAAGAAGTAAATTTATGATACCCAGCACAAGCTATCATAGCAGCATTGTCAGTGCATAATACTGGAGCAGGAAACCATGATTTAAAACCTGATCTATTGCAAGCGGACTCTACAGCTTTTCTTAGTGTCCCATTAGCTGCGACACCACCTGTTACCACAACACGAGTAAGACCTTCCTTCTCGCAGGCGATTATTATTTTTTTGCAAAGGACATCTACAACAGCATCCTGAAAACCGGCAGCAATATCATTATCAGTTAGTTCTCCTTTTTTATAAGTTTTCCTGTTATTAATGTAAGTCTTAACAGATGTTTTTAGTCCACTAAAACTAAAATCAAGAGAACCCTTCTCAAGAAAAGCTCTTGGGAATTTATGTGCCTCGGAATTTCCATCCTTTGCCATTTTTTCTATGATCGGACCACCTGGGTATTTATGGCCCAGCATTTTAGCCACTTTATCAAAAGATTCGCCAGCTGCATCATCCCGGGTACGCCCCAGGATTTTATACTGCCCAAAATTATTTACCCTGTATATATCGGTGTGCCCTCCAGAAACAACTAGGGAAATAAATGGAAATTCAATTTTGTTTTGGAGAAAAATGGCAAGAAGGTGACCTTCTAAATGATTTACTGCTATCAATGGAATACGAAGCCCATAGGCTATACCCTTCGCAGCATTCATACCAACAAGCAGTGAGCCTATTAGACCAGGCCCCACGGTAACTGCTATTAAGTCTATTTCCCTTAATTCAACCTGTGCGGATATTAAACTTTGTAGGATTACTTTGTGAATTTGATCAATATGTGATCGTCCAGCAAGTTCAGGAACAATACCTCCATATTTGGAGTGAACACTTGTTTGATCATTTATGATATTTGATAATAGCTTTTTCCCATCCTGCAAAACCGCAGCAGCTGTGTCATCACAAGAAGTTTCTAATCCAAGGACAAGCATAATTAACTATTGTAAGTTTATTCTGCTAATCGGATCAGCGGTATTAACATTCAAGTCATTGAACGTCCTTTTCATAACCTCCCAACCAGACAACAAAGTCACTGCCTGCTGAAGCTGATTATCTTTCCTTAAATCTTCTTCCAAACCCTTTATTCTTGCTTCATCTAATTTATTAGCGCTACCTACGTTTAATTTATCAGGGTTATTTCCATCCATTCCCCCAATACTACTTTTTCCTTTAAGGTGTTTCTTTAAGTCTTTCTCACGCAAAAAACGGCGTAATCTAATTTTCTCTTCCGACTCAACAACTTTACCTTCTTTTTTTTGATTCTTGTTAAGAGGTTTCATTTCAATCAAAATATCAGGTGTAATTCCATTCTCCTGAATTACCCGTCCGCTCGGGGTGTAGTATCTTGCAGTTGTTAATCTTAAAGCCGAACCATCGCTTAAAGGAATAATGGTTTGCACAGATCCCTTGCCAAACGTTGTTGTTCCCAAAATAATTGCCCTGTTAAGATCTTGCAAGGCTCCAGCAACAATTTCTGACGCACTCGCACTACCCCCATTAACAAGAATAATCATGGGATAAGAGACACCAGTAACTTTATCATGACTGGTAAAGCGCATGTTTTGCTCATCAGAACGACCTTTGGTATACACTATGAGGTTTTCTCTGTTTAAAAAACGATCAGTAACCTCAACAGCCTGATTTAATAAGCCCCCAGGGTTATTTCTAACATCAAGAATTAATTTCGTAATTCCTTTTTGCTTAAGCTCTGCCAAAGCTTTATCCAGATCATTACTTGTATTTCTTGAAAAACTTCTGATTTTTATATAACCAATATCGTCTTCATAGAGTTTATTTGTAACACTCCGTACTTTAATAATATCCCGTACTATGGTGAATTCCTTGGGGGCTTTAAAGGATTTTCGAAATACTGTAATATTTATTGGTGTACCAGCTTCTCCTCTTAAGCGAGACACGGCATCTTGAAGGGTCATGTCAAGGGTTGATTCATCCACAATTTTGATTATTTTGTCTCCAGGTTTTATCCCTACCCGAAAAGCTGGGGTACCTTCAATTGGTGATACAACGGTAAGGACGCCATCCCGAATACTGATTTCTATTCCCAATCCCCCAAATTTTCCAGTTGTTTCAACTTGCATTTCTTTATAGGAAGCCGGGGACATGTAATGTGTATGAGGATCCAGAGATTTAACCATCCCATTAATTGCCCCCTCAATCATCAAATCATTTTTGGTAGGATCAACATAATTCGATTCAATAAGCGAGAGAATCTCCGAAAACACTTTTAGCTTGTTATAAGCATTATTTTTGCTTTTTTCTTCTTCCGCAAACAGGTTTACAGTCAAAAGAAAACTTAAAGTAAAAATAGTACTGCATATAACATTTTTTAAATTTTTATTTAACCAGTTCAAAATACGATCTCCAAAGATTATTCCTATTTTAATCTAATATTATAAATGAGAAATCCTTCTATTTTAGAATTATATTATTTTATTTCCTGATTTTTCTGAACCAAGGCAGAGGCTGAATGGGCTTACCATTTTTTCTTAATTCAAAATAAAGAACTTCACCTTCAATGGAACCTGAGTCACCACTAAGACCAACTATTTCGCCGGTCTTAACAATCTTGTCTACGGAAACTTTTATATCATCAAGATGCCCATATAAAGAGTGGTACTTATTCCCATGCCCAATAATCACTAGATTTCCATAACCCTCCAGTTCACCTGCATACAAGATTTTTCCGCTGAAAACAGCCTTAACAAAACTACCCATTTTAGCTTTCACATTAATACCATTATAAACAATATAAGAATCATATTCTTTCACTCTTTTCCTTCCAAACTTGTTAAGAATTTGTCCATTTAATGGAAGTTTTAATCTACCTTTTTTGTCAGAAATATCAAGACCCTCCCCGGAAACCAGTTTAACAAGCAATTTTTTTATTAGCTTATTTAGATTGTTTGATGCAGCAACTAATTCTTTTCTGGTTTTTATATTCAGACTTTTTTCCTCTTTAATTTTTTTTAAAAACCTTGATTTTATTTTTTTTGCGCGTTGGATTTCTTTTTTCTTTAGTATAGTTTTTTCCTTCAATTCAATTATTTTTGCTCGAGCTGTAAACAACGATCTTTTGTCTTCTTTAATATGCTCCAATTTATTTTTATAGTCATAGAGCAGCTCAGAGTCTTGCCTCGTAATTAGATTCATATATTTAATTTTTTGCAACAAATCGGTTACATTATTTGAGGAAAATATAATTTTTAATGGATACACTGGCCCCTCCTTGTAAATAGATCGAAGGCGAAGCCCTAAAACATTTTTATGATATTTAAGTTTTTGTTCTGCCTTTTTATATCGTTGTACTAAACTTAATATTTTTTTTTGATTAATTTTATAGCCCAATTGGGAAATAGTTAATTCCCTCTCTTTAAGCTTTAATTGTGTCCCAATTTTTTGAAGATGTTTCAACACAGTGGATTCCTTTGCTCTCACCATACTAATTGTCTTTTCTTGTAAGGCTATTTTTTTTCTTAGGACCTGTAACTCTTTTTGTTCATCATTTATCAAGGCATTAATTTCTTCTGATTCCTTATTTCCAGCCAGAACAGGAAAAACCACAACCATTTCTACACAAAAAATAATAAATAAAAACCAAATTAGTAAAATTTGTTTCATTTTTTATTTACTTATATATTCGCAGAAATTGAAAGGTCGATATATAACTAGCCAATAAACCAACCAAAACGCTTAATCCCACTAATCCAAATAAATAGGGTTCAGCTATAAACTTAAATTCCATAGACATTGATTCAATGGCCGATTGAAATTCATCCTTCAAATAAAAATTTAACCCCCTAATTAGAAAAAGGGCCAAAATTGAACCTGCAAACCCTTGAAGCATCCCTTCTAATAAATATGGGACTTTCACAAACCTCGGAGTTGCTCCGATTAGCAACATCAATTCAATTTCATCCTGCCTGGAATAAATGGACAAGCGGATTGTGTTCGAAATAATTAATATAAGCCCAAAACATAAAAGACCGCCCATAGCAAAAAAAAATAAACGAGAAAAAAACATAAATTTTTCAAGTTTCGTAATCCATTCTTGGCCATACTCTACTGATTCAATACCTTTTTTTACATTAAGTTTTTCTGAAAGTTCTCTAATATGAATCAAACGGCTATCGGCTTCATGAAATTGGATTTTGTAAGAAGCTGGCAAGGGATTAAACTTTATATCTAACAAAGGTTTTAAATTTTCAGACATATTTGATTGAAATTCTTCCCAAGCTAGTTTCTTTGAAATCTTCTTTGTAGATTTCACAAACGGAGACTTCGAAATTATATCTTCCAGAACCTCTCTTTCTGATGAAGTTATATTGTCATTCAAATAAACTATAAGTTGTACCTGGTCATCCAATTTAGCGAGAAAGCCATTTAAATTAGAAAACAACATTAAGAATAAACCCAGAATAAAAATGGATATAGTTATGGTGGCAACAGAAAGAAAAAAAGTTTGTTTATTGTTTAAAATATTTGAAAGAGTGGTTCTAAATCCACTTATAAATGTCTGTATAAAATAACTCAAAATTCAACAACCTTACCCTGACTAAGGTTAATTATTCGGTGCTTCCCCCGTTTTATAATCTCCTGGCTATGTGTTGCAAATATTATTGTTGTACCCTTTTTATTCAATTCTTCGAACAATTTTAATATCTCAATTGAAATATCAGGATCAAGATTACCCGTTGGTTCATCTGCCAGAATAATAGAAGGCTCATTTACCATAGCGCGGGCAATAGCGATTCTTTGTTGTTCTCCTCCTGATAGACATGCAGGATATGTATCCTTTTTGGGGGTCAACCCTACATTTTTTAAAGCCTCCCATGTTTTAAATCGAATTGTTTTTCTGTCTCGCCCTATTACCTCTTGAGCAAAAGATACATTTTCAAAAACTGTTTTATTGGGTAGTAATTTATAATCCTGAAAAACAACACCCATAAATCGTCTGAGGGTGTACATATTTTTATTTGTTAATTTTCCAACGTTAAGACCATGAACGAGAACCTGCCCCTTCTCGAAAGGCTCCTGACCAAATAATATTTTCAAGATTGTAGTTTTTCCTGCGCCACTGGAACCAGTAAGGAAAACAAATTCTCCTTTGGTTATTTCCATAGAAAAATTATCCAAAACTGGATTGGACCCGTCATACATTTTTACAACATCAAAAATCTGGATCATTTACCTGCTCTTAATAAGCCGGGATGCTAATGAGACTACCTATTCAGAAAAGTAATCTTAAGATGGTTTCTGTGGCTTTATCTAAGGGTGTATTTTTTCATCTTCTATAATAAAGTCAGCACTAGAAATATTTTCGGTGGTGTATTCTAGAGGAAGCATAGAAATCATACCAGAACCATAGAATTGTTTGACCTGATCATCGCTTAACAAATCAAAGTTTAAAAATGTTTTTACAACCAATCTATCGCTTTCGAGCTCGTAAGCAAATACTCCATCGGAGCAGGTCAAATATCCCTCATTCTCTCCAAAAGACAAAATAGCCTCACCTAAAAAAGCATCCAATTGTATTATGCAATTTTCATGGGTTTTCATTCTTTCGATAAAACGATCTACACAATGAGAGGTATAAAAAACCTGGGGAGTAGAGAATGACTGTTTTAATTTCCCCTTGTCTGTCGATACCGAATGAACCGGAGATACTACAGCACAGAAACCTTGTTTAGAAAAATTAATTAGAAATAAAATATCTTTTCCAAACTGTTTGCTGACCTTTTTAGTCATTGTATCTATAAACTTTTTTCGCTTTCGAACAGAAATTTTTCCTGTAGAACGAAATTTTTTCTTAAATTCTAATCTCAGGAAGTTTTCAATTTGGGATTTTTTATAGTTAAAATAACGATCTTGAGGCATGGTATATTTGAAGTCTTAAGTTCAATACTTATTAAATATACAATAGAATATAACGGCTATAAAGAAAAGGTTTTTATAATTTATTGAAATTTCTAATAGGACTGGACCTTATTTTTAATTATTCGACATTCAAAAATCATGCGATCCGGTTCAATCCAATTTATTCTGCTGTGTTAAACTAATGTTATGAGTACTACTCCCAAAATATTCTTAATGCTTTTAGCGGCAACCTTGATATTTCATATCACATTAAATTATATGACAGCTAATATTGAAGAATTTGAAACCGTACCACTTCCTCCAAAAGTAATAAAAAAAATCAGCACACAAAACCCAACAATTCAGATTAATGCTAAAGTCAAGGATGCTTGGATGCTGGTTCACTTCCCATCCAGAAAAACTTATTCAGTAACAGAGGATGAATTTAAAAAAAATGCCTTTCAAAATTTGGATTGGGATTTGGGTTTTAGCCGTACAAAAATTATTACAAATGGCGGTGCAACAAATCCCCTTGGTTTCACAGGTGCTATAAATCTTGGTCCCGTGGAATTTAACAAAGTTAACAAAGCACCAAAAAAGGGCTATATAGAAGACAAAATCACCTTCGGAAATCTAATTAATAAAGAATTATCAGCCTGGTACAATTACCGCACAAGAACCCATAACATTGAATCAAAAAATAATGTCTATTTAATTAAGCTCAACAATAATCGTTTTATGAAAATGCGAATTTTGAACTATTACTGTGGAAAAAAAGATCAGGACTGCAGAACCATTATGTGCTCAAGGCAGCAAGCAGCTTGCTTAACGGTTGAGTATGTTCTGGCAGAAAATGGAACAGATGTATTTGCTATTAATAAAACCGATTCCAATACTTCCTCAACTATTGATTCGCCTATATATTAATTGATAAAGTACTTCTCAATTTTATTCCTTGTTTGTGTTCTGTTTGGATGCAATGAAAACGAACATCCCGAAATGGTTAAAATTCCTGCGGGCGAGTTTAACCTAGGGTTTGATTCCACTACAGAAATTAAACCATTTATGTCCGAAAAAACTGCTGGACTAAATGCTCAACCCAAACAAATTCTTTTCTTAGAAACTTTCTATATTGACCGATATGAAACAACTTATGAAGATTTTTTAAAATTTAAACCAACAGCAAAATATTCAATTCATATTCCCAATGAACCTGTGCGCGGAGTCAGTTGGTTTGAAGCTGATTCCTATTGCCTCTCTAAAGGAAAAAGGTTGCCGACTGAATTTGAGTGGGAAAAAGCCGCAAGGGGGTCAGATAGTCGGCACTTTGTTTGGGATAACGAATTCAAAAAAGAAAATGCGAATTTTTCAAAAAAAGTGATTTCAATATACACCAAGAATAAAGACCAAAGCATTTTTGGAGTTTGGGGAATGAACGGAAATGTTTCTGAATGGACCAGCAGTTGGTACCTACCCTACCCACATTCATCTCACAAGGACGAAAATTATGGAAAGAAGTTAAAAGTTACCAGGGGAGGTTCATATTCCAAAAGAGATCATGGCTTTATGAAAGAATTTGTAATGATACCTTTTAGAAATATTTCACCTCCAAACACAAGGTTCTGGGATACAGGGTTTCGATGCGCTTTATCTGAATGAATAATTTTCTACCCATCATTCATATTTCCATCTTGAACAGAACCTGGGGAATCATTTTCCGCTTTTGGTCTTACATAAGGAGCCGGCAGAGGAATTATAGGAACTTCAATATTATCTGGCGAGTTATTGAATTGCGTTTCACCTGGCTCTATAAAGTCTGGGGGATTTGATTTCTCCTCGGCAGTCTTTTTGGAGCCGTCCTTTTCTAAATTTTTCCTCGGACTATAAGGCCTTTTTCCCCTTCCTCGGGTTTGACCTCTCCTTGCGGTTGGTTTTCTTTTAGTATATCTCCGCTTTTTTGGTTGAGTAGAATTCGTTTCGCTATCTAGCTTTTGAGCTCCTACAGTTTCCGTTGCAGCCTGAGTTTGCCCCTCTTCTTTTTTTGAAGTCTCTTTACTTTTTCTTTTACCTAGTTTTGTCGATTCTTCATCCATTTCTTCTTTAGTTTCCAATACCTCGAATTTAAAATTTTCAAAAGACAAACCGGGTTTATTTATAAATTTAAAATCTAACTGATATTTTTCTTTCAAGTCAAATATTGCATCCATTTTATTATTTAATATATATGCAGCAACTTCCGGCGAAATTTCCAGAGAAATCACCTTTACCCCATCTTTAGCTATTAGCTCTTGAACTTTCCTAAAAACAAGTAGCACTATGGAGTTAATCGATCTTACATGTCCGGAGCCCGTACATTGACTGCATTCCTCAAAAATTCCATCTTTCACAGGCGGGGAGATTCTTTGCCTTGACATTTCAAGTAGTCCAAACTTTGAAATGCGAGACAAGTTGATTCTTGCTTTATCTGATTTACAAGCTAACTTAAGTTCTTTCTCAACCGAAGCCTTATTTTTCTTTTGATACATATCTATAAAATCAATAACAATCAAACCACCTAGATCTCGCAACCTTAGTTGCCTGGCTATTTCTTTAGCAGCCTCTAAATTGGTGGTTGCCGCTGTTTCTTCTAAGTCCAAACCACCTTTTGTTTTACCAGAGTTAACATCAATGGACGCCATGGCCTCACCAATGTCGATAACAATGGAACCACCAGAGGGTAAAGGTACGTTCCTCTTGTAAATCGACTCTATCTGCTCTTCAACTTTGTACTCAGAGAATAGAGGTTTTGTTTCTTTGTAGAGTTTAACTAAGTTTCTAGTTGTCGGCATCACCATCCTTGCAAACTCTTTCAACGCCTTGTATGAGTCATCGTTATCAATAATAATCTGCGAGGTATCGCTAGAATAATGGTCTCGCACGGTTCGGACTACCAAGTCTGGTTCCTGATAAAGCAAATAGGGAGCTGTAATGGTTTCATCATTCGCGGAGGTTTGAATTTTTTCCCATACTTTAAGGAGCATTTGCAGGTCTTTTTGTAATTCATTTTTATTTCTTCCAACACCAGCAGTGCGAATAATTAAACCGAGATTATCAGGAAGATTAAAAGCAGCAACAATATCCTTTAATTTCTTTCTTTCAGACTCATCTTCAATTTTTCGAGAAACGGCGCTCCCATGCCCTTGCATCAAAACTAAAAATCGGCCTGGGATGCTTAGAGTATTAGTTAATGAAGGCCCCTTGCTATCACGACCCTCTTTTGCTACCTGGACAAGGATATTTTGCCCCCTCATAAGAACATCCTGAATTCTAATTTTCGCTTTTTTTTCACCTGTGTGGCAGTAGGATTCTCTCAAAACATCTTTAAATGGCAAAAACCCAAACTTATTGTACCCAAAGTCAACGAACGCAGCTTCTATTGAGGGTTCAACTCGATTTATTACCCCCAAATAAACATTACCTTTAATTTGTTCTCGGGAAGAATGTTCCACAATATAGTCATCAATTGAATTGTCTTTTAAAATAACGGCTCGACATTCTTCCGGGTGCTGAGCATTTATTAGCATCACCTTTTTTACAGTTTTTTTGGTATTTGTATCTTTTTTCATAAATTGTTCCTGTTTCTCTTATTTTCCTTTCCACAGACATCTTTAGCACAACGTTAATGTTAGAATTTCTAAAGCTTGCCAATTTTATCAAGAAGCTTTATAATTCAATAAGTTATGAATATATCTGAGTTCTCTTGCTGGCCGGAACCATAATAAATGGTCTGAGGTAAGGAAAGAATAGTGTTTGAATTTGGCTAATTATCAGTTTGATAGCCTTAAAAATATATAGAAGTACTTTATTACTCACTAAATTTCTTAAATAAAAGCTTTGTTTTTAAAGCTTAAAATTTTTATTCTAATTGTTTAATACTACTTACTAGTTCATCATAGCACTCTAAGCAATTATAGTGAAACTTTATTCGAAGTTCCAGAGAATAGCAGTTAATAAAAAACATTGATATTATGATTTAGCCTTGTAATCCTCTTGTTTTATTGTAAATAAAAGGTAATTACTATGAAAAACACGGAAACCTCTAATCTCATCGGTATGGCTCAGTTAACTCAACTGAAACCCGCTGACTTGCGCGGAAAAACAATATTTATTCGATGCGATTTCAATGTCCCGTTACGAAGCACTTCAAAAGGATTGTATCGAGTTGCAGATGATACGAGGATTCGTCGCTTTCTGGATCTTACATTCAAAAAAATTCATGAACTGACTGAAGGAGACTGCAGAATCGTTATCGGCTCTCACTTAGGCCGCCCACATCAGAAAAAAAATCGTTCCGGCTGGGATGGAGTTTTTAATATCCAGTTTGTGTGTTCCCATTTCGACACATTAGTACGTAGGGTTTATGGTGACACCTATACCATTTTTCCACCGGAAACTCTTGATTCCCACATGAAAGATTCACTGGAAATAGTGGCACACAAAAGATTACCTCCTGGTGGAATCAAGTTTCTTCCTAACTTACGTTATCTGCTTGACCCAAAAAACACAGATCTCTACAGAAAGGAATTTATTACTAAATTAGCGGATATTGCTGATGTCTATATCAATTGTGCATTTGGTTGCAGCCACCGGATAACCAAAAGCATAAAACTTTTACCGCAAATGATGCGAGCCAATGGCAAAAAAATAGTTTCAGGGGTACTGCTTTATGAAGAAGTGAACCGCCTAGGAACGTTTGCCGGAAAAATATTAGCTAACCCAAAAAAAACATTGGTCATAGCCGGGGGCGCAAAAATTTCTGATAAAATAAAAATCCTAAAACAATTTGTTAAAACTGGAGTGCAAGGTATTTTTATTGGTGGGAAAATGGCAAACTCCTTTCTCTTGGCCCAGCAACAAAAAGACCTACTCAAACCTTTTAGTCTTGAAACCATCCCCGTCAAATTGGCAAGCACAGAAAAGAACGAAAATCAGGAACTTTTGAATGACGTGAATTTAGCTGAAGAAATAATTGATTTGGCTGAAGAAAAAAAGGTTTCCATATTATTGCCTGATGACTATAAAGTTGTTTCAGAATATAAAACAGCCTCATTTGAGAATAAAACCACACCTGACTTTTCAAAAGAGCTTCAGCTCGATTTAGGAGAAAAAACCATAACTCAGTTTGAAGATAAATTAAAAGGTATCGAAAATGTTTTTTGGAACGGGCCCTTAGGCGCCTATGATCACCCAATATGTTCTAGTTATGCAGAAGGTTCGCTTGAAATAGCAAAACTTTTATTTAGAAATACCATACTCAATCCAAATATTTCTATTGTAATTGGAGGCGGAGATTCAGCGGCTATACTTAATATAATTGGTGGAAGTGAGTTAAAAAAAATGATCAAAAGCCAAATCGGGAAACTCATCCCTCCTACTGTCAATAGAAACCAGATTTCTATTGATTTTCTTGAAAATGATTCCTATCAATTATGGAATTATTTTACCAACAATTTTTTTGTTTCCACTGGTGGAGGAGCATCTTTGGAGTTTCTCCAAGGTTTTCTTGAGGTAGAAGTTCAGGGAGATATGGCATCTTATTTACCAGGAACGGCAACTCTCATGGAATCATGCATATCCTAGTTTAAAATTATATATTTAAACCAATTTTCCTAGAAATTATGTTATATGATTTAAATTCAAAAAAAATTAAAAGTAGGGAAAAACTAATCCAGTATCGTAAGGCTTTCAAAGAAAAAACACCAACGCCGGAAGAGAAACCTCAAGGGGAAGGAGAATTAAATCGGGATGGAAATCCAAAAATTCCACCTGGGCAAAAAGTAGTAGAAAACTGGCCAGTACTTGATTTAGGGGTCACCCCCGAACTGGATGAGTTTAATTGGAATCTAACCGTCTCAGGGCTGGTAAAACATGTAAAGACTTTTGATTGGGATGCTTTTCAGGAGTTACCGCAAACATCCGATGTTTCCGACTTTCACTGCGTGACCTCCTGGAGTCGCATGAACAATCAATGGGAGGGGGTTAAATTTTTAGATATCGCTGCCAGTTGCGAAGTATTACCGAGTGCTAAATTTGTTTATATCAAAGCTTGGGATGGATATTCTACAAACCTCCCATTAGAGGAAGCCTTAAAGGAGGATGTGTTACTTGTCCACAAATGGGAAAATCACCCCCTAACAAAAGAACATGGAGGCCCTGTTCGTATGATCACTCCACAGCTCTACGCCTGGAAAGGAGCAAAGTGGATTGGAGAAATAATCTTTCGTGATTATGATGAGCTAGGCTTCTGGGAAAAAAGAGGCTATTCTAATACAGGTGAGCCTTGGTTGAACGACCGGTACTCATGATTTGATTTTCAGGTTACCCTAAGTGTTTTTAAATTTTGAAATGCTTCCGAGTCCATAATTACCTTAACTCCGGCATCTCCAATACCTGTATCGAACATCAGTAGCGTTTCGATATTAACTAAAGTCTTGGTTTTAGCAAGATGTTGAGCAGAATCCAAGTTCAGATAATTTCTTGCAAGATTTAGATGTTTTACCCTTTGCAAAACCTTGGATTTTGCGAGAATCTTAATTCCCTTTACCGAAAGGTCTGTTCGGTAAAGATTAAGTTTTCTTAAATTTGCGAATGCCGATGCCTTGGCTAAACTAATAACTGGTTCATCACCAATCGCATTTTCCTGAAAAATTAACACCTGTAATTTACGAAATTTTTCACATTCAACAATGGCCATTGCCCCATCAGGGCCAATATTGTTGTAGCGTAAATCGAGCAATGATAAGTTTCCTATAAAATTTGCATCAGGCAATGCTTTTACCCCTTTATCAGAAACATTATTATCCCCAAGATATAACCGCTTTAAATTCTTAAATTTTTGACTTTGAAATAAATGGTGCGCCCCTCTCCATGTAAGTTTATTCCTACTGAGGTCAAGGTTTTCAACATCAAAGTCTCTATTAGCGCTCACTAAGGCTTCTACCCCTTCATCGCCAATAAACTTTCCGTTTAGCTCTAAAGCTTCTCCATCCTCAGAGAGGCATTCATCAATTACTCGGTTAATGTATTCAAGCTTTGCAGTAGTAACCAAATTAATTTACCTTAGAATTTAAGTTTACAGTGCAGCGAAACCCAATATCAGTAAAACCCCTAGAAAACGGGCTACTCCAGTCTCTGTAACCAGATGCCATAGCTCTGACTGAATCAGACCACGACCCACCTCTTCTTACTTTCATAACACCACTCATAGGGCCTCTAGGATTATGAAGGGTATCAACAAAATTAAACCCTATAGAAAACCAATCACTTACCCATTCCCAAACATTTCCCGCCATATCGTAAAGCCCATTTCCATTTGGCGGAAAACTTCCAACAGGAAAAGCTTTATCGTGTAATTTCAGTCCTCCTCTGGCAGGAGGGCTCATAAGGTCAAATCCATTTCCCCAGGGAAATTCACAACCATTACCATTTCCAGCGGCTCTTTCCCATTGGGCTTCGCTGGGAAGAGATTTTCCAACTAAATGGCAATAATCCGCAGCCTCATACCAACTTATTTTGGAAACCGGACAATTATCACAATCTCCATAGATGCTTCTACGTAAGTTATGCTCTGGAAAAATCGATTCAAATTTTTTATTGGTAACTTCGTATTTATCGATCCAAAATGAATCTAAGTGAACTGCTTGCTCAGGAGCTCCATGCTGAGGGCCAAATCGATTACATCCTCTTTTAAATGTACCTTTAGCTATGAATACCATATCATCAAGCACTTTTGAATTTTCTGCCCACGTAGTTATATTATCTCCAAAAAATGTTGAACCGGAGAAAAAAAACAGAAATAGAATAGCCTTAAGCATAAAATTAAACTTAGAATCGAGGCTTATCAACCTCTCAGATTTTCAAGAATAGCCAGAGTTGCCTTGGACCTATTTAGTGTATAAAAGTGGATACCTGGTGCTCCTGAATTTATTAAGCCCCGACATTGTTCAATTGCGTGGTTTATTCCTATTTCCCTGACTTTATCTGAGTCGTCCTTAAACCCATTAAATTTTGCAATAAGCGAATCAGATAAACTCGCACCGCACATTTTGGTAAAACGTTGACTTTGTTTGAGGTTTAAAATTGGCATGATGCCAGGAATAATAGGAATATTGATACCTTCTTTTTCTGCACGTTTTATAAAATCAAAATAATATCTATTATCAAAAAATAACTGAGTGATCAGAAAGTCTACACCACAATCAACCTTGCGTTTAAGATTATCCATATCTTGCGATAAATTTACACATTCGATATGACCTTCCGGATAACATGCTGCTCCAACGCAAAAGGAAAAATTAGATTTTATAAAAGACACTAATTCATTTGAATAACCAAATCCGCCTTCTGGTTTTATAAATTGTTCCTCGCCTTTCGGAGGATCCCCACGTAAAGCTAGAATGTTTTCTATGCCACAATTTTCCAAACTTTTAAGGACTGAAATTATTTCATCCTTTTGGTGCCCTACGCAAGTCAGATGAGCCATACTTTCTATGCCAATTTCATTTTTTATTTTACCAACAAGCTCAACAGTTTTGGAGCGAGTGCTTCCTCCAGCACCATAGGTAACTGAGACAAAACTGGGGTCGGCAGGTTTTAATTTTTCGATGGTCTCAAATAGACTTTGAAAACCCCCTTCATCCTTAGGTGGAAAAAACTCAAAGGAAAAAACAGGTGAGCGGGACTTTAGTTTTTCGCTGATTCTCATTCCTTCGATATTAGCATATGCATAAAAAGAAATGAAGGAAGCACTAGTGAAGTACTATTGCAGAATAAGATTTTTATGGGGATGAATTTTCATAAATTCCGAACCTTTTAAGATAAGAAATAAAAGAAACCACATCAACCAACTCTACAGGTTCTTCATCTATAGATCGAATAGCTTCATCTGAAAAATAACCTGTGGTGATAAATATTCCTCGTGAGGCACCCTCTCCCTTAACCGTGTCCAGGAATCCTTTCACCTTTATAGCATTTACCGTTTGCCCAGGTGGATCAATGATACAAAGAGCTAGATAAACTCCCCCAACAACTGGGGTTTCATCATTCATGGCTATTTCAAGTTCATGCTCGTTAGCCCAAACGGAATGCACATATTCTAGATTGAATTTTTCAAGAAATTCTACGCACTTATCTTTAAATGCTTGCTGGTCCTGAAGATATTTAGGAACATCGTCAGGATTATCAAAGTGTATTTGTTCTTGAGGGTTGGGGGGTGAGATCTTCTTTAATGAGACAATCAATAAGATGCCAACAATGAAAGCACCGAAAGTAATTATAAATATTGCCACTTACTTTATCATTTCATCCCAAACTTTTTCTTTTTTGCCCTGCTTTATCCACTTATCGTTTGCAATCATTTGTTTAATTGCGACCCAAAATAAAAAGCCCACAAAAATCAGCATGCTTCCAATAGGAATATTATCTGGTTTTGTTGCAATCAACAAAAAATTTTCAAGAGCTGTGGTTTCCATCGTTCGTCCTTATCGCAAAAGTAATATATTTATTATACAAACGATCTAAGGATAAGACCATTTTTATTCTTCGTCTTCTTCATCTTCGTCTTCTTCATCTTCGTCATCCTCACCTTCATCTCCCTCACCCAGCGATACATCAAAATCCAGCTCTGCTGTATTATAAGCTATAATGAGGTCTTTGAGGGTTCCCACCTGCGTATCTACATCACCTACCGATTTGATTTCATCAAACTTCGTAGGCACATTATAGCCATCTCCATCTTTAATCCAATGTGAAGGCATTGGAGTCCATGGAATCAAAGCTCGGGTATCTTTCAGCCATTTTGGTATCCAATTTTGCCTCAGGCGTTGGCTGGCTAGAGAAAACTCTATGCCTTTTTGCCCATCATCATGACAACGACCACAGTCCATATAGTTCACCATTGCTACGCCTTTTTGTGCAATAGCGGTATTTTTTGACTGATGGACTCCTGCCTCATATTCAACAGCAGGAGATAGGGCTTCAAAATAAGCTGTTAAATCTCTAACTTCTTTATCTGAAAAAGCAAATGTGGGCATTTTCACTTTGATCCAGGTTCTGACCGGGGTCGGGCTTCGCAAAAAAGAGTATAGCCACGAACTTTTCAGGCGTTCCCCAACATGGTAATCACCCATTTCTAAAGGAGGTGGATATTGAGCCTTTGCCTTCAAGTATTTCTGGATATCTCCGCCCTTCCCCTCAACATTATGACAACCACGACAATTATACTTAGTTACAATGCGTCGCCCTGTTTCAATAATTTGTTCTTTTTCCGATAACGCCTTTCTATATTTATATGGTACTTTACTACCATTAAATCCCTTCAATAAAACCACCAAGGCATCTATTTCATCAGGTGCAAGATGGAAATTAGGCATTTTATCTAATACCCGTTCTGTTTTAAAACTATCTGGTTTTGTCAGTTTTTTTCGGGCCCAAGCTTCCCAAGTATGAGGAATATGAGAATCACCAAATTCCAACTCAGCTATCATTTTCCGCCCAAAGGATGATAACTCTGGGGCGATTCTACCTTCATTTTCCATTCCTTTGATGTCATGGCATGCAAAACAGCCACGTCTGCGAATTACTGTCTCCCCATGCTTGATCAACGTTGGATCCTTAAGTTTGGCCTCAAGCCCAGGAATCACTTCTTTTTTACCGAATTGCATTAGGTATGTTGCTATATCAGTAGACTCACTCTCACTAAGACGCAAGTCTGGCATTTTACTTTTTGGATTATAAGTGTGCGGCCCGCCTATCCAGGTTACCAGCCAATCGGCATTAACTTTCTCGGCGATATTACTTAGATCGGGAGCATGATTTTCGCCCTTTCCATTTAAAGTATGGCAAGCCTGACATCCCACAGTTTTAAATAATTTTTCACCCTTCTCTATATCACCCTCTTCGAAGGTTTTGTTTAATTTATATTCTTTATCAGAAACATCGAGAAGATAAGCCGTTACTCCTTGCAGGTCATGTTCATTAAAACCAAATTCTGGCATTTTCGTTTTAGGCAAATAATCTTTGGGTCTTTTAATCCAACGATAAAGCCAACTTGTATCTACCTTGGAGCCAATGCGTAACAACCTAGGTCCTACTTTTCCTTGCTTAGAGTATCCGTCAGCAAGGTGACAGCCGTGACATCCTAATTTTATGAACAATCTTTTTCCCTTTGAGAGTATTGGGGCTCCCTCTAGGTTCACCACTTCGGCATGGCAGTTTCTGCATGTGGCTTGCTGAAAAATGCCATGCAAAATAGGTTCATTAACTTCCGTGGTTTGATCCGTCTCATGGTGGGAGCCGTGAGCGTGCTCAGCGGGGGCAGTTGCAGCACCTTGACCTAAATGACACCATGTACAACCTGTCCTTACAGGAGGATGCTTTTTAATTAGAATATCTAAATCAGGGTGGGTCTTTAATGGCTGCTCAAAGTCTTTGTAGTGCTCATCCTGGTAAGAAATATGGCAAGTCATACACCTGTCTACCCTGTATATGATCTCCTTGAAACTATTTACTCCGAAACCCGGTATTACGGTTTGCAGGATTTCAGCCGGCCTCCAGAAGAATGGGAACGGCTTATAGTAATCCATTGTAAATTCCAATTGACCTTTGTTGCGAGTCAAATCGACCAATTCTTTTTCTAAATTAATTTGATCAGCTTTTGCCTTTAAGAGCCTATTTTCTGCTTCTTCTAATATTTTTTGCTTTGCGGTTATTACGGGATTAAATCCTTCTACCTTGCCTTGAAGAGAATGCAATGTGGCTAATTGCACATCATAATTTTCCCCCTCGTGCATCGCCTTTTTATAGTAGTAATAGGCCTCATCAACTCTACTACCTGCAAACTTCTGTTTTTCTTTTTCTTCATCTACGGCAATTTGCTTTAAGCGAACCTCATCTACTAACGCGAGATATGAATCATCATCATCAAGTTCATTTTCTTTTTCCGTAAGACTTTTACTAATTTCTTGTTCCGTGTTTTTAATTTCTTTATTGATGTTTTTCCACTCTGTCTCAGCTTTAGCATATTGCTCTTTAAAGAAAGTCTCCTGGTAGAATTTATATCCACGACGGCTATACTCATCATCCCAAAAGGCCCAAATGGTGACCAAAAGAGTCGTGCCCGCTATAAGAAAAAAAAGGAAACTATACGAGGTATGCTCGTCAAATTCCCCTTCTTTAAATTCAGGTCTAGTTTTTTCTTCAGCTTTTCCTTCTTCAGCCAATTTTTTTCTCTATATTGAGTTATTCAATATTACTTCTCTAAACACTAATCCACGGAGTAACCATAATGTATTTAATATTAAAACCTATTCTGAGAACAATTTTAATGACCATTCCAATCATTATGAGTGCTAATTGAATTTTTATAAACATTCGTAGAAAGCCCACGGACTTGATAGCTTTTCTCTCCATGAAAAAATACACACCTGTTCCTATACCAAAATATGCCATAAGTACCCCTCCGCCGAAAATAGCAGACCAGGTGTAGTCTCTAAAACCGAACGCATAAGGAAGATCAACATTGACGAGAGCCACAACTTTATGTGGATCCCAATATTGCCATGGCATAAAAAGGTTCCACCCAGGCCCCCTAAGAAAAACCCCCATGATGATCAGCGAAATCCATAAAACTAGAAAACCAAAACAGTAAACCCAGATCGCCACTTTTCTTTCATGATAAGTATAGTAACCATTCCCCCTTGGGTTTACATCGAGATACGGAATCAACATAAGCCCAACGATAATTAAAACAGGCGCTATAACCCCAGCAAACCAAGGATCAAAATAAACCAAGATGTCCTGAAGCCCCAGAAAATACCAAGGCGCTTTTGATGGATTTGGAGTTTTAGTAGGATTAGCGGCTTCTTCAAGCGGTGCGTCAATAACAATAGACCAGACTGTAAGGGCGATTGTTATAATCAATGCACAAAGAAATTCCAAGCGCACCAAATAAGGCCAGACATGTAACTTTTCTGGAACTTCTTCTATCTTTTTTTTGGGTGTTGCAGCCTCAGCCATAATTATTTCCGTGTATTAAGTCAAATGTTCTTACAGAGGACCCGATATTCCGCCGTCCTTACGAATCCTCCAAAAATGAACAATCATCAAGGCTCCGGCAATCAGCGGTATGAATATACAATGCAAAACATAAAACCTTAAAAGAGCTGGAGGCCCTACCAAACTGCCCCCTATAAGTAAAGCCCTTGCATCATACCTAGGTGTCACGCCCACAAATTCGGCAAAAGGGCCCTCATTCCCAAGAAAAGGCGTTGCCCTTGCCATATTGGTTCCAACGGTAACCGCCCACATAGACAATTGATCCCAGGGAAGAAGATAGCCTGTGAAACTCAGTAGCAGGGTAAAAGTTACGAGGAAAACACCAATGACCCAATTGAATTCGCGTGGGGGTTTGTAGGATCCTGTCAAAAAGACCCGGAACATATGCAACCAAACCGTTATGACCATGGCATGCGCTGCCCACCGATGCATATTTCTCATTAACATTCCAAAGGGAACATCATACTGCAGATACTTCATATCGTAATATGCATATTCCCCAACCGGTCGGTAATAGAACATCAATATGACACCGGTTACCACCGTTGATAAGAACAGCAGGAAAGTAATACCGCCCATGCACCATGTGAATTTGATTCTAAGCGCATGACGGTGCATCTTTACAGGGTGAAGGTGTAGCCAAACATTACTGGCTATCTGTAAAACACGGTTGCGTGGGGTGTCAGCATATCCATGCCTGAATGATGATGTCCACAACTGGGATTCAGTGATTCCTTTAGCTATCTCACTGAATATTTTTCCACTCTTTATTTTATCCATCAATTCCGCGATGTTCGGAATCTGGGGTGCCTTGTTTGCCAAAAATCAATCCTCCATTAAGAATGGATGTTTGTACCCATCAAGAAACGATCAGAGGTTAAACCAGAAGTTTTGAACCCGGTTGACCCCATTGACCTTTTTCCCAAAGAAACTTCTTACTCTTATCTATGATAATCTGTCCGTCAGGAGCCAATGAAATTTTCAAACGCTCCAAAGGTCGAGGCGCTGGTCCCTCAAAATTAATTCCCTCTTTAGTAAAACCGCTGCCATGACAGGGGCATTTGTATTTACTTTCGGTATTAAGCCATCTAGGGGTACAACCCAAATGGGTGCATAATCCGAAAATAACATAAATCCCCTCTTCATCACGAACAATCCAGACTCGCTGGTCTTTAATATATTTTGTGCTGACAGCACCCACCGTATAGTCACTGGGGTAACCCGCCTTAAAAACTGGAGAGGGCTCGAAAAGAACTCGGGGAAATAAAAGTCTTGCAAAATAGAGAGTTGACAGACCTAAAGCTGCCATGAAACCTGCCCATCCAGCTAAAGAGAAAAAATCGCGCCGTGACCAAATAGTATCTATCTCTGCTTCTTTTTTATCTTTATCTTTTGCCTCGGCCATATCGAATCTCTTAAATCCAAATATTATAAGGGTTCAATGCTATCTCAGCAGTGAGTAGAATGACGCAAAATTACTGCCAAAGTGTTGGTTTTTAACATAATTAAAATATCGAGTCAAGCCAAGAAGTATTCCTCAATTTGTCACTAAATTTATCCAGATTTTATAGCCTTTAAGCATGCCCTTGCAGCCTCACAAAGCCCTTGAAAACGTGTTCCTTCAATACTATTCGAATTTGCAAGGTTTGTAACTGTTACTCCTTTTTTAATTAGTAATAAAATAACAGGAATCAACTCCTCTGCTTGCCTGGAAATAATTTGCGCGCCCACTACAGATTTGGAACGTTTATCGGCCACAATTTTAAACGTTTCCATCTCCAGGTCAGCAAAGCTGACATTATTAACTCCTTCGATGGGATGAAACCCCTGGTGCAACGCAGATTTCATAGAACAGCCAACATAGCCCACGCCCTGAACCAATTTGCTCAACATTGGAACCCACTCAGGATTAAGTTTTCGTTTTTTACCCATTGAATTTTCTGCTGCCACTTTTCCCTGTTCTTTCGACATTGAATCTGTGAGTCCTTTCCCAGAAATACTTCCCACACCATAAACACCGGGAATACTCGACATCATAAAGTCATCAACAAGAATTTCTCCGTTTCCACCAAGGCGAGCTCCTAGACTTTCAGCAACTTTATTTTGTTCAATCCCCTTTCTTTGATCTACCACAACTATCAAATTGGTGGTGAACTTGATCCCTGTTTCAAGGGTCATTTCCAAATCTTGTCCATTTTTAAAAAAGGAAATAATTTTTTTGTTAGCTAAAATTTTTATCTTTTTACTTTTTAATTGCGCTTCAACTTTGGAATTGAAATCCGAATCCATCTCAGGGAAAATCTCGACAGAATCCGTACCTAAAAAAACCTTGCAACCCAACTCCTGAAAACCAATAGCGGCTTCGCCACCCCACTTACCAGACCCCAGAATCAAGACTTTTTCAGGTAATTCTTTCAATTTTGAAATTTCATCGATAGAAATAATTGTGTTTTGCTCGTGAGGCAAGGTGGGCGAAAATAAGGGCTCAGAGCCGCAGGCTAAAATAATGGATTTCCCTTTAATAACATGACTAGTATTCTCCTCTTGAACTAATATTTCATTTGGACTTGCTAGGCTTCCCTCCCCCTTTACCAAACTAATGCCTGCTTGGTTAAGTTTATCCTCAAGATTTTGACTATATTCGTCTGCTAGTTTTTCCTTGCTGCTTAATTGTTCTTTCCAATTTATTGGCTCTTTCAGATTTTTTTGACTACCCGCTGCAAGCAAAACGTTTCTTCTTAGAAATCCTTTTCGGCCAATTCTTTCTTTTTCTACAAGACAGACCTTGCCCCCTAATTCGGTAGCCCTTAAAGCTGCTTGGGTGCCTGAAAGTCCTCCTCCCAAAATCACTACATCAAATTCTGCCATTGAATATTTATCTCTACATTTATAAATATAAAATTTTTATAGGAACGATAGTTTACACTACTGACAAACATCAAAACAAATTAGTGAAAGAAACAAGACCCACTAAAACCAGAGCTATGGAAGCGATTACGGCGTGCAAGGTAATATTCAATTGCCTGCTTAGAGGAACAACTAAAAGCAGGTAACCAAAAACCGTATAATTTAGAATCGAATTTGAACCCTCGAAATGTTTTAGAAGGAGAAATAAAAAGAAGCTTGCTATAACAGCGCCATAAATGATGCGGTGAAGTCGGTACCGTTTTTTGCGGTTATCGCTCGGCAACATACTGACGCCGATCATAACATTTGCTATGGTCAGCAAGAGCGCGAAGAATATGGTTAAGAAACTGGGAGAAGAAAATAGTCCCTCAAGGGTCGTGGGTGGCATTGATTAGAATAATAAAATGGTGAAATTTTCTCTTGTTTTTTCGCCATAATCTTTAAGAACCTATTGATTGGCGTTAATTAAGAAATAAGTGGTGCCGATGGGGAGAGTCGAACTCCCACGGATTGCTCCATACGCCCCTCAAGCGCACGTGTCTACCAGTTCCACCACATCGGCAGGCTTATTTCGAAGTGTTATCAGTTGAGATGGGAGATCCCTGTTTCTGGATAGGTTCTTCCACTCCCTGAATCAAAGAACTAGATTTCTTTTTTGTTGAGAAAACGGCAAGGGTTAAAGATGTAACCATAAATAAAATTGCGATCCCGGTGGTTAATTTGGTGAGAAAATTACCTGCTCCACTACTACCAAACATGGTTTGGCTACTTCCACCTCCTAATCCAGAACCCATTGCAGCACCTTTTCCTGCCTGCAACAGGACTGTTAAAATTAAAGACAACGCGGCAATAACATGAATTACGTTTATTATAGTATCCATAGTTTTTTAAAAAAACTCTCTAGTTAAATCAAATTATTTTAAATAAAAACCATTTAAAAAAGTTATTCAAAGTTTTGCATTGTTTGAGCAGTTTTGATGATATCACAAAATGAATCAATATTCAGGCTAGCCCCACCAACGAGAGCCCCATCGACCTGATGATTTTTCAACAACTCAGCACAATTTTCCGAAGTTACGCTGCCTCCATACAAAATAGTCAAGGAGCCTATTTCATTCCCCGAAAAAACTTTCTCTACAACTTTACGAATAAATTGATGAGCTTCCGCAACTTGATTTACCGTGGCATTTTCTCCTGTACCTATTGCCCATATCGGCTCGTAAGCAATAATTACTCTATTCAAATCATCCTTTTTAACGCCGGCAATGGCCTTGTTTATTTGAAATTGAACAACCTCAAAGGTCTTTCCAGCGTTTCTTTGTTCTTTAGACTCTCCCACACATAATATTATTGATAAATCTTTTTCCAAAGCACAAATGATTTTTTTGTTTATCAATTCATCTGTTTCGCCAAATACTTGCCTTCTTTCGGAGTGCCCGACGATGACATACTCACACCCCGCTTCTTTTATCATGTCGGAGGACACTTCTCCGGTATAAGCTCCTTTTTCCTGGTAATAAAAATTCTGACTACCTAGGCTAATATTTGATCCCAACAATATCTGTCTTACACAGCTGAGTGATGTAAAGGAAGGTGCAAGCACCACCCTGACACTTTCTATTTTTTTAGAAAATTCCCCAATCTCACGGGCTAATTCTTTAGACTCTGAAGCCAGCAAATTCATTTTCCAGTTACCCACAATAAGAGGAGTTTTCATATTGATTGATGCTATTTTTATTTAGGTTGTCAGAAAATACGAATCGCAAAAACAAGCCAAAAAACTTTAGGCTCAATCAGGAATTTTTTTTACTAATAATGAATTTCAAAAGATCTTTCACACGGTTGGAATATCCCCATTCATTATCGTACCAAGCTAAAACCTTTATCATTTTGTCTTTCATTACTATGGTAGAAAGAGCATCAATAATAGAAGAATAAGGGTCACCATTATAATCAATCGACACAAGGGGGTTATCCTCCACCCTAAGAATGTTTTTCAATCCTTCACGTGCAGCTTCTTTAAACGCCTCATTCACTTCTTTAGCTGAGGCATTCTTTTTAACTTCTACCACAAGATCAATTAGAGAAACATTGGGAGTAGGGACACGAATTGCCATTCCATCAAGACGCCCTGCGATTTCTGGAAGGACCATGGCTACAGCTTTGGCGGCTCCTGTTGTAGTTGGGATCATTGAGACATTCGCCGCGCGAGCTCTCCGAAGGTCTGAATGGGGCAAATCTAATATCCTTTGATCATTGGTGTACGAGTGGATGGTTGTCATCAAGCCCTTTTCGATAAAAAAATTATCGTGCAATACCTTCGCGACTGGGGCTAAACAATTTGTCGTGCAAGAGGCGTTTGAAATAATATTATGCTGCTCAGGGAGATAGGTTTCCTGATTAACACCTAAAACTATAGTAATGTCTGGGTTCTTTGAGGGCGCTGAAATGATTACCTTTTTTGCTCCAGCATCAAGGTGTTGACCTGCAGCTTCTCTATCGGTAAAAAATCCGGTTGATTCAATAACAAAATCAACCCCAAGGTCCTTCCAGGGCAGTTTAGCAGGTTCTCTTTCTGAAAGTACTCTTATGGATTTTCCATCAATTGCTATCTCCTCATTGTTTGAAGTTATCTTTTGAGGAAATACACCCTGAACAGAATCATATTTCAACAAATGCGCTAAAGTTGCAGGATCCGTTAAATCATTGATAGCTGTAATTTCAATAGCGCTACATTCCTGATCCCCTAGAATGTTTTTAAGGGCTGCTCTTCCTATACGCCCAAAACCATTAATACCAACCTTAATAGACATAATTCACCAACTCTTCCACAACAAAAATTAAAACTAAAATAGGTAAGTGCATTAAAAGAAAATTCAACGCATTCAGACAAAATCAGGAGTAGGAAACAACATAATCTGGGGTGTCAACTACATAAAGCTAGTTTAATATGCAAAAATTATAATTTCAAGTCAATACAAACCTCAGTTTATGTTTTCTAAAAAGTTTAAATATTAAGATGGGGTCATTTCTATAATCTGAATCATCCGCTTAACAGCGCTTTCCATCCCGACATAAACCGATTGAGCCACTAAAAAATGCCCAATATTTAGTTCCTCAACTTCCGGAATAGCGACGATAGCCTTTACATTATCGTAGTTCAAACCATGCCCAGCAAATACTCGCAAACCGATATCTGAAGCATACTTTGATGCTTTTCGAATTCGTAAAAGCTCTGTTTCCACATCCTTCGGGGCTACCAACTCCGAGTAATTTCCTGTATTGATTTCAATACTATCCGCCTTAACTTCTTTGCAAGCCTCTAATTGATTTATATCAGGGTCTACAAACAGACTTAAAAGTATGCCTTCATTTTTTATCTTTTTTTGTATATCCATAAGTTCTGGTATTTGAGAACACACATCGAGGCCACCTTCGGTTGTTATTTCCTGCCTTTTTTCGGGAACCAGAGAAACTTGATATGGTTTTAACTCTAGCGAAATTGCAACCATTTCATCTATTGCAGCCATTTCAAGATTTAGTTTGGTGCTAATATTATTGTGAATTATTCGGACATCTTTATCCTGGATATGTCTACGATCTTCTCTTAAATGAACAGTAATACCATCCGCACCCATTTTTTCTGCCATTAGCGCAGCTTTTAAAGGATCAGGCTCCTGCGTTTTTCTGGCTTCACGAATTGTTGCAATATGATCCACATTAACAAATAGACGGGTCACAAGCTTTCCCCTTTAATTATTGCTTCAGTAACTTTTATAGCTTTCCGTGTTTCTTTAACATCATGGGTTCTTACTATAGATACCCCTTTAGAAACGCCTATCACTGAAGCAGCTAGAGAACCCTCTAGTCTTCCTTCTGGTGGTAATTTTAATATATTTCCAATGAAAGATTTTCTTGAAACTCCTATAAGAATAGGTCTTTCCAGTTCTATAAACATTTCAAGATTATTTAAGATCTCAAGATTATGTTTTTGATTTTTACCAAATCCTATACCCGGGTCAATGGCAATTTGATCTGAGAAAATTCCAGCTGATTCAGAAATTTTTACACTTTCCTCTAAAAACCCTTTCACTTCTTGCACAACATTTTTATAACTGGGATTCTTTTGCATGGTAGTTGGAGACCCCTTCATATGCATTAAAATCACCCCTGCATCGAACATAGATATCACATCAGCCATTTCTGGGGATTTTTGCAATCCCGTTATATCATTAATAATTTTTGCTCCTGCTTTCAAAGCCTCTTTAGCAACAATGGGTTTATATGTATCTACAGAAATAGGAATATCAATTATTTTAACCAAAGAGGAAATCACCGGTATCAATTTGTCTATTTCCTCCTGTTCGGAAATAGGCTTAGACCCAGGACGAGAACTCTCAGCACCTAAATCCAGGAAATCAGCGCCCTCTCTTGTCATTTTTTCAGCCGTTGACAGCACCTCTTCGGTTGAATTGCAGCGACTTTGTTCATAAAAAGAATCTGAAGAGATGTTAATTATCCCCATAAAGCGGGTTTTTCCGTAATTTTCAGAAAAAGTAAAACGTTGCATAATACGGGATATTAAAAAATTATATTTGAGATTTGTTCAGTTAAGCCTTAGCATAAAACAAAAAAAACTCCACTTACCTACCAACGGATAAGTGGAGTCTTGATTCTATAAACCTTAATAACCAAACCGATCAGGCAGGGCTAGGGTCTGGTATCCCACCACCTAATAGGCCTCCCTCAGGATCTGATTTTGGCTCAATTTTTTTGGTCGGTGCTTCATCATTTTTTAAATTTTGAGGCGTCCCAGAATCTTCATTATTCGAAATATCTTTCCCATTCAAAATATTCTCAATATCTTTAGCGTTTAAGGTTTCATGCTCAAGAAGAGCCTGAGCCATTTCTTCTAATTTATCCCGGTTTTGTTTAAGTAGTTCTGTTGCCCGGGTGTACCCACCCACGACCAATGTCTTTACTTCCTGGTCAATGAGCTTAGCGGTCTGGTCACTGAAATTCTTTTGACTGGAAAAATCTCTTCCGAGGAAAACCTGTTCTTCCTTAGCCCCATACGTAAGGGGCCCCATTTTTTCACTCATTCCCCATTCACACACCATTTTGCGAGCCATTTCAGTTGCCCGTTCAATATCATTTCCCGCTCCAGTAGTCATTTCACCTAAACAAATTTCTTCTGCACACCGTCCCCCCATCAAAATCGCAAGGCTATTTATAAGATAATTTCTCTGGTAAGTATGCTGTTCATCTATTGGAAGTTGCATAGTTACCCCCAAAGCTCTTCCGCGGGGAATGATAGTAACTTTATGGATTGGATCCGTTCCCGGTAACAAAACAGCAACTAAGGCATGTCCGGCTTCATGATAGGCAGTTGTTTTTTTCTCTTTTTCAGAAATAACCATGCTCCGCCTTTCCACACCCATCAGTACTTTATCTTTGGCCTCTTCAAAGTCATTCATCGCCACAGCTTTTTTATCGTCCCTAGCAGCAAGCAAAGCAGCCTCGTTGACCAGGTTTGCCAAGTCTGCCCCTGTAAACCCAGGCGTGCCCCGGGCTATAATTTTCAAATCTACTCCATCCAGCAAAGGCACAGTGGCGGTATGGACCTTCAAAATTCCTTCACGACCTTTAACATCAGGACGGCTCACGGTGACCTGTCTATCAAAACGACCAGGCCTTAATAATGCAGGATCCAAAACATCTGGTCTGTTAGTAGCGGCAATCAAAATAACTCCTTCATTATTTTCAAAGCCATCCATTTCCACTAAAAGCTGATTCAGGGTTTGCTCTCTTTCGTCATGACCTCCACCTAAGCCTGCTCCACGGTGCCTCCCTACGGCATCGATTTCATCAATGAAAATTATACAGGGGCTATTTTTCTTCCCCTGTTCGAACAGGTCGCGCACTCGAGATGCTCCCACCCCCACAAACATTTCAACAAAATCTGAACCACTAATGCTGAAGAAAGGAACGTTTGCTTCCCCAGAAATGGCTCTCGCAAGCAAGGTTTTTCCAGTTCCAGGAGGTCCCACTAATAATACTCCCTTAGGTATTTTCCCCCCTAATTTACTGAACTTTTGAGGTTCTTTTAAAAATTCTATAATTTCATGAAGCTCTTCTTTAGCTTCATCTACCCCGGCAACATCCTTAAATGTTGTTTTATTTTTAGTGTCGTTTAATAATCGTGCCTTACTCTTCCCAAAAGACATGGCCTTACCACCACCTGCCTGCATCTGCCTCATAAAGAATATCCAAATTCCTAATAGCAACAGCATGGGAAACCAGGATATTAATATACTCATGTACCAACTCGTTTGTTCTGGCGGAACAACAACAATGCGAACATTTTTTTGACGCAGAGATTTGATTAAATCTGGATCTTTAGGTGGTGCAGTCGTCTGGAATGCCTGGCCATCCATATACTTTCCACTAATATTATCGCCGCTGATAACTACTTCGTTGATCTGCCCTTCTTCTACCTTATCCAAGAAATCACTAAACACAACTTCAGATTGAGGGTTGAGTGGTTGATTGAACATATTGAATAAGGAAATGAGAACTATACCTATCACTAGCCAAAGCGCCAGATTTTTATAAAATTGATTCAAAATATTCTCCTTAAAACACTGAAAATGCGTACTGCATATCTATCCTACCACAACTATATTTTTATACTTCAATAATTAATCGCCCTATTCCCCTGAACAAAAAGGATTTTTCTTGTTTTATTAGTCACTCGGCAGAAATGAGCAATTCTTTGCCCATATACCCAGACAATATCATCTTTGTCATTTGTCAATATGGGAATCTTGTGTCTCATATGCTTTGGTATCTTACTATCAATAAAAAATGATTTCAGTTTTTTATTTCCCTGCACACCCAAAGGGCGAAATCGGTCACCAGGACGAAAAAACCGAGCTTTAATAATAAAACCGGTTTGCTCAAAATCCAGAAAGGCTTGCGTGTTTGGGTTTAATGACGAATATTCTCTTTTACCTTCTAAAATTTGAGTCTCCACCCTAATCTGCCCCTCAGTCAACTCTGTAAAACCAGGGATGAGGATGGGTGTCGGAAACGATTCTTTTTCGCTAATATTTTCTCTGGGATTCTTCATCGTTTTTTGAAATACAACAGAGTCGTAACTACAAGTAACCTCAATATTTCTTGGGATATTCAGCGTTTTCCCCACTTTTGGAGAATTAAAAAGATCATTGACTTCTCGGACATGATGAGCAGTTATGTGCAACATATTCCCTGCTATTCGGCAAAAAGTTTCGCGCACCAGTCTTTGCCGCAATGCAACTGGGTGGGACAGAAAATCGTCGATTTTCCAGCAAATATTTTTTTCATTCTCTTCATGACCCAAACTTTTTTGGCTAAAAACATCTCTGGTCATTTGAGACAATAAAGCATCGTCTTCCCCAACAATCTCTGACATTTCTTGTAATTTTTTTTTAACATTAGGATTATACGATTCCAAGTGGGGAATAAGTTCATGTCGAATTCTGTTGCGTAAATATTTACTATCTTTATTTGACAAATCATTGCGGAAGGGAATTTTACTTATTTCAAGATAACTTTCTAAGTCTTTTCTATAAAACTTCCAAAAGGGCCTAATTATATTACCCCTTACTTGGGGAATTCCGACTAACCCCTTCAATCCAGATCCCCGAATAATATTCATTAGTATAGTTTCCACCCGATCATCTGCTGAATGTCCTAAAGCAATTTTATTACCTCCAACAGCCTTCAAGGTTTCATCAAAAAATTGATACCGAATTAATCTCGCCGTCTCCTGAAAAGATTTTTTAAATTGAATCTTCTTATCCTCGATATTAATTTCCTTTAGAAAAAATGGTAGTCCAAGTTTTTCTGCGGTATCTTTAACAAAATCTGCATCGACATAGGACTCACCTCCCCTTGTCATATGGTTAACATGGGCAACGACCAAATCATAATTTTTGGTTTTAGAAAAAAGATGAAGAACTTGCAAAAGGGCAATGGAGTCTGCTCCACCGGATACCCCAACTACAATCTTATCTCCTGAAGAGACTAAACCAGTTAAATTTTCATCTATCTGTTTGAGAAAATTTTCCATACCAACATATTAAGAACAAATTTTTAGCAATGAGCTAGAGAGGGGGGGGGAATAGACCCAGTAACTATAATTCAAAGTTCTTCCAATATTTTTTGTTTTCTTTTTTTATACTCAACTTCTGAAATCTTTTCTTCATAACGAAGTTTTTTGATTTTCCTCAGATTTTGTTCTATTTTGCCAGGGTGAGAATTCATTTTGTCAGTTTTTCGATCTTTTGATTTCTCAACGGACTTATACATTTCCTTCCATTTACCCTGCATTTCCTGCTTTTTTTTCTTATTAAAGGCGCTGGAGTCCACCGAACCAGAACCATCTTTATGATTAGTTTTTGAATCAAATATTTTTGAACTTAATTTCTTTTTAGAATCTTCAAATAGAGATATTTCTATAAACGCAGACCCTCTCAATTCTCTCATCCAATTTTTATACGCGGATTTTTCTCTCCTGTTTAAAAGGATATTTTTAATTTTATTTTCAACTTCTTTGAAAGGCAGTGTTCTCCCCTTCTGGGTTTCCTCTGCCTTTATAATATGATATCCATACTCTGTTTCAACAACATCACTTATTTCCCCCTCCTTCAATCTATAAGCTGCTTCTTCGAATTCAGGTACCATTTGCCCTTTTACAACAAAACCAACATCCCCACCTATAGTGGCCGAAATATCTTCTGAATATTCCTTCGCAGCTTCTGTGAAATCTTTCCCCGCTTTAAGTTCAGCAAGGATCTCCTTTATTTGCTTATTTTTTTCCTTCCTTATTTTTTCAGAAGCACCCTTCTCGACAAGAATAAGAATATGTTTTACCCGGATCTTACCTGACTCCCAAAATTCCTTCTGATTGTCATGGTAATATTTTTCGGTTTTTCTTTTACTTATACTCATACGACTACCCAATTCAAACCCGGTAATTTTAGAAACAAGAATTTGATTGCGAACACTGTCCTTATAGGCTGCCAGGGATTTACCTTCTGATTCAAGCATAAACGCTAACTGCCCATTTTCTAAAGAATTTTTCTTTTCTATATTTTTTATAGCAGCATCTACAGTAATATCATCCACCTCAAACCCCATCTTTCTAGCCTGTTGAATTTGCAGCTTCTCGTCAATCATCATTTTCAGAGCTTCTCGTAGAATTTGATTTTCATCATAATTTTGCACAACTTTTTGCTTAAGAATCTCCGCTTTTTGCTTAAGAAGCTCCACCTTTGCTTCTATTGAACTCAAAGTAATAATTTCGGTGTTTACCTTCGCAACAACACGATCAAAAATTTTCCCTTCTACCAAGCTTGGCTTCATAAAAACCAAACAAAGAATTACAGCAAAAAAAGATTCCTTAGTTAATATTTTCGAGGACATCATATTTAATATCAATTCGCGCATTTCGTTTTAGTTTTAAAAACCATTCTTGAAAAGCTTTATCTTGTAAATCCTTGAGCAGTACTTTTTTAATACTACTTTTGGATTCTTCAAATTCCATTTTTCTTTCTTGAACCTTACCCACGACTTTAAATAAATGGAAACCATACGGAGTCCGAATAATATCGCTAACTTTATTTATCTTTAATTTAAAAACATCGTCAAACTCTCCCGGCATCTGACCAGCCTCAAAATAACCCAAGTCCCCTCCTTCGATCCCTTCAGGTCCCAGAGAATACTCTTTTGCAAGGTCCGAAAAAGATTTTTGCTTACGCCGAATTTCTTTTTGTATCTCTCTAATTTCTTCTTCAGACTCGACCATAATATGAAGGGCTCTAACTTGTTCTTTTTTATAGAATTGATTACTTTTATCAAAATATTCACGCATTTCTTTCTCGCTCACCGACACCTTACTATTGACATGTTTATGAATCAATTTTTTTATCAAAAGCCTAGTCCTTATAGAGTTTTCCCAATCATCAATCGAAATCTTTTCTAATGCCAACGTTTGTTCCAGCGCACCTCCAATAAATCCTTCCCCTTTTTGACTCAAAACCTCATCCAATTTATTTTGGTTAATAGTAATATTATTTTTCGTAATTTCCTGTAAAAGTAAGGTTTTTTTTACTACCTCATCGAGCACTCTATTTTTAAACCAAGTCAACTCTTCTGGTTTTAATTCTTGGGTATTTTGAACTTTAAATATTTTTTTCTGCTCAATAAATATCTTTTTAAATTGTTTTGATGTGACTTTCTCATCATTTATTCTTAACACAATATCATTATCATCTATTAAATTCGCTGAAGGATTATTATCAAAGCAGGAGTTTAATAAAATAATTATTATAATGAGCACCAATGGCTTAAAATATTCAGTCATAATAAGGTCTTTTCAGCATTTAATAACTTTAAAAGTTTTTGTAGGTGTTCAGAAACTACTTTTAAATCTGCCCTCCAACCCCTCCTATCAAGATGAATTCCAATTTGATATTCTGACAAAATCTTCAACCGCTGACCTATGACTTTAGTAAGGTGTTTAGGGTTCACAGGGGTTGAGGGTAATAATGTTAGAAAGACCTTGCCTTGTTTCATATTTACTTGGTTTATATGCAATCGCTGACAAAACACACGAATCTCAAGCAAGGCTAGTAATTTCTCGACCGGTTCTGGATGGGCGCCAAAACGATCAATCATTTCTCTCGATAAAGCCAAGCACTCATTTCTATCCCCAGTTAATTGTATTCTTCGATAAAGATCTAACCTTTGGTTAAGATCGGGAACATATTCATTGGGAATATAACCTTTGACCAAAAGATCAATTTCAACTTCAATTCGAGGCTCAACCTTTTCTCCTCGAATGTCTTTAACCATATCTTCAACTAGTTTGCAGTAAAGGTCGAATCCTACGGATGCAATATGCCCTGACTGGTTACTCCCAAGCATATTTCCAACACCTCTAATTTCCATATCCCTTGCTGCAAGTTGAAAACCTGCACCTAATTCGCTAAGCTCTTCCATCGCCACAAGTCTTTTTCGCGCTTCCTCGCTCAATGCCTGTGTACTAGGAATTAATAGGTAAGCATAGGCTTGATGCTTGTACCTGCCAACACGACCACGCAACTGATAAAGTTGAGCTAGGCCAAATTGGTCTGCGCGATTAATAATGATTGTATTTGCTGAGGGAATATCCAGTCCTGATTCAACTATAGAAGTACTAAGCAACACATCTATTTCTTTATCAAGAAAGCCCTTCATAACTTTTTCTAGCTGGTGTTCTGGTAATTGACCATGTGCTATAGCTATCCTGACTCCTGGAACCAGCTTCCTTATCAATTCAGCAATAGAATGGATACTGTGGATTTTATTATGCACAAAAAACGCCTGCCCCCCTCTATCCACTTCTCTCAAGATAGCATCACGAATTACCTCTTCATCAAATTTCCTTATAAAAGTCTTGACCGCAAGGCGATCCAGGGGAGGAGTCTCGATAACACTTAAGTCTCGAACCCCCATCAATGAAAAATGTAGGGTACGTGGAATGGGAGTGGCGGTGAGCGTTAAAATATCAACAGAGTTTCTAAGTTTTTTTAATTTTTCTTTGTGTTTAACGCCAAATCTTTGCTCTTCATCCACTACAATCAGTCCCAATGAAGCAAACTCGACATCCTTTGAAAGCAGTCGATGCGTTCCAATAATGATGTCCACTTCTCCCCTCTTCAGCTTTGTTAAAGTATTTTTTTGTTCGCGTAGCGTCCGGAAGCGATTAACCATATCAATGGTGACAGGATATTCTCTAAACCGCTCCTGAAATGTCTGTAAATGTTGTTGAGCAAGAATGGTTGTCGGCACCAACACAGCGACCTGTTTATTATCCAGTACCACTTTAAATGCAGCTCGCATGGCCACTTCCGTTTTCCCATACCCTACATCACCGCAGATCAATCGATCCGTTGGCTTATCGCTTTCGAGGTCATTCTCCACCTCTTCAATTGCCTTTAATTGGTCATCGGTCTCCTCATACTCAAATGAGTCCGTAAACTCTCTTATCATCATAGTATTTGATGAGTAAGCATGACCCTTAGCCAACTCTCTTGAAGCGTAAAGTTTCAGCAAATCTCCAGCCATCTCCTGAATAGCTTCTTTAACTTTTTTCTTTTGCCTTTTCCAGGCAATTCCCCCCATTTTACTTAAAGGAGGAGGTGCTTCAGATCCACCCACATATTTTTGAACAAAACCCAACCCCTCCATGGGAAGGTATAACTTCTCATCATCTGCATACTGGATATTTAGAAATTCTCCTCCCCCCATTCCAGTTTTGATTTCTTTTGTGCCAAGATAAAGGCCAATGCCATAATCTACATGGACTAAATAATCTCCTTTTTTTAAATCCTTTAATCCTCTTTGAAAACTCTGTGAATTAGTTTTTCTTCTATGACGATGCTTATGTGACCTGCCAAAAATTTCATGCTCGGCAATAAAAACCAAATTGGCCGATTTAAAATGAAAACCCTGACTCAATCGCCCAAGATCCACATCCACTTCCAGACCCCATTCGTTCATTAATTCATGTATACGACGAATCTGTCCCTTTGCAGGGGCAACGATCACAATTTTTTGCCCTTCACTTTTCCATCGAATCGCTTGGTCGGTAAATATATCCAAACTACCTACCATCTTAGGTATTTGCTTGATCTCTAAATTGTGTTCTTCACTATCCGTAATTTTGAGAGAACTTAACTTGAGGGGCCCATGCAAGTCCTCACACTCAGAAAAAAATTCTTCGGAGGTAAGATAAAACTCTTTGGGTGAAGAAGTAATTCTTCCATTTTCGATGCAATTATCAAATTGTGATTGAATAAGTTTTTCAAATTGTTGACCTTTTTCAACCAAGGTCTCGGGTTCATCCATTACAACCAGGGTATTTTCAGGCAAATAATCAAATATCGTTTCTCTAGAATTGAAAAAAAAAGGTGCAAGAAATTCCATTCCCGGAAAAAATCCAAGATTCTTAATTTTTTCTTGAATTTCATTGGTCTGAGATTCCTCTAAACCCAATTCTTCTGATCGCCTAAAAATTTTCCTAAATCCACTTTCGCTCTCAGCTTTACTCAAACACAACTCACGAACAGGAAGAATGTCGATAGCCTCTAATTTATTTATTGATATTTGTGTATAAATATCAAACTCTCGAATTGACTCCACTGTATCCCCAAACAGTTCAATACGAATAGGGTTGTTTGCTCCCGGATGAAAAAAATCAACGATGTCTCCGCGAATACTGAATTCACATCTATTTTCAACAAGAGATGAACGTAAAAACCCATTATCAGCCAGACTAGCTTCTAAAAGTTCACGCTCCAGTTCGTCAGTTGGTTTGATTGAAAACACATTCTTTTGGAGATTATGTTTTGGAACTACCGTTTGCATCAGTGCTTCAATAGGAGCAATTAGGAAAAGCTTTTCGCCTCTCTTCAATCTATTTAAGATCTCCAGTCTTTCACCGGAAATTTGATTAAGAGGTGAGAGAGATTCATAAGGCAATAATTCCCATGATGGAAATAATTGAGGCTTGGTTTTAAGGTTCATATAATGGAAAAAATATTTAAAATCTTCCAATAATAAATCCCCTCGGATTTGATCGCTTGTCACAATCATTACCGGTCGTCTATTTTCTAATTGCTGCAAACGCGAAAGAAAATAGGCGCTAGCCGCTCCTCGAAGACCTTCAACGGAAATTTTCTGTTTTGGATGACTGATACAATTCTGGACTCGATTGAGACAATTTATCAATCCATCTCTTTGCATCGAAATGCTATTGTTCATGATATTGGTTGTATCCAGAAAAAGAAATCAGGCAGGATTAGGTTTTGCTCCAGCTTTTTCAGGAAGCAGGTCGATCCACTTTGGTTCGCCTTTGGGTTTAAAGTTTACACATACAATAAAGGAGGGGCCTTCATAAAAATTGAGTTTGTAGTTACCACCACCAAAGCGATCAAACAAGTACTCCTCTGGACGATCCCTAAAGCCGTCCAGTTCTTCTTTAGAAAATTTTGCTATCTCATAAAAATAGATAGCCACCCCTTCTAAAACTCCTGCGAGCAAAGTGCAATTAACCTGACTATAAATTTCTTCAAAGCGTTGGTCCATTTCATCTTGGCTTGGATCACGTTTTAGTTCTCGCCTTAGCTTAGGTTTGTAATAATCCCTAAATGCTTGTTTAATCCACATATCTTATAAATAAATTTTAGAAAAAGCTTAAAAAGCCACAAAGAAAAAGAAATATTTAATATGATACCATATCATTCCATAAAGTAAGAATGTACACTTCTAACTTAAATTTACTATGAAAAATATTAAGGAGAACACTCGTGTCATCGGATTAATCCAAATGAATTGTTGCAATGATTCTAATCAGAATTTACAGGTTGCCATAGATTCTATTCGCGAAGCTACAGCAAAAGGAGCTCAAATTATTTGCTTGCCTGAGCTTTTTCTTTCCAATTATTTTTGCCAGACAGAAAACCCAAAAAATTTTTCATTGGCTGAGCCAATTCCTGGGCCCACTAGCATGGTCATGGCGCAATTGGCAAAAGAACTAGAAGTTGTATTAATTGTTCCCTTATTTGAAAAAAGGACGGAAGGTATTTATCACAATTCAGCCGTTATCATAGATGCCGACGGAAGCATTGTAGGAACCTATCGAAAAATGCATATCCCAGATGACCCCTGCTTTTATGAAAAATATTATTTCACGCCAGGGGACAATGGATTTAAAAGTTTTTCCACACGTTACGGAAAAGTTGGTGTTTTAATTTGTTGGGACCAATGGTTCCCAGAAGCCGCGCGTTTGACTGCCTTAACGGGAGCACAGTTTTTGTTTTATCCAACCGCGATCGGCTATCAAAAATGTGACAGCATGGAATCACTTAGCCAGATATCAGCTTGGGAGACTATTCAAAAATCTCATGCCATTTCAAACGGTTTATTCCTGGCTTCTATAAACCGAGGCGGCAAAGAATCAGGCCTGACTTTTTGGGGGCGTTCTTTTATCTGCAATCCATTTGGAAAAATATTAAAGCAGGCAAATGGAAGTGAACCTCAAATAATATTAGCTTCATGTTCGTTGCCTGAAATTGAATCAGTTCGGCAAAACTGGCCTTTTTTAAGAGACCGCAGAATTGATGCATACCAACACCTTAATGAAATTTTTCATGACCGCAATGAGTGATACACCTACCTCACTGGGATTTCGTATGCCGGCTGAATGGGAACCTCATTCAGGGACTTGGTTGACTTGGCCACACAATCTTGAAACTTGGCCGGGCCAGGATTCACAACAAGTCGAGACTGAATTTCGAACAATCATTCAACAACTTGCTATTGATGAACCCGTTCACATTCTTGTTAACGATGAAAAGGTGGAAAGGTCTGTTGAAACAACTCTTAGGGAAAAAGGCGTGAACATGGTGAATATCGTCTTACATAATATTCCTACTAACGATTCGTGGATTCGTGATTATGGGCCTAATTTCATTGTACAAGACAATGGAAAAGTTGCAGTAAATGATTGGGACTTTGATTCATGGGGAAGAAAATATAAGTGGGAGTTGGATGACCTTGCCGGTACCTTAATCGCCGAGGAGTCAAAGTTATATCATTTCAAACCCAAAATCGTTTTGGAAGGCGGGGCTATAGATGTCAATGGACTAGGCGCCTGTATGACTACTGAGTCCTGTATTTTGAACCCAAACCGGAATGGTGGTATTAGCCGCAGGGAGATGGAAAAGTTTTTGAGAGATTACCTTGGAGTCTCAAAAATTCTTTGGCTAAACGGGGCAGTGGAAGGCGATGATACTGATGGGCACATTGATAATCTCGCTCGATTTGTAAATCCCAGCACCATCGTGTGTGCTATTGAGGAAGACGAATTCGATGCTAACTATTCTTTATTGAAAAACAATTATGACCTATTAAAAAATACAACCGATCAAAATGACCATCCTCTAGAAATTATATCCATTCCAATGCCTGGTTATGTAGGAAATCGAAAGGACCGTTTACCTGCAAGTTATGCCAATTTCTACATTGCTAACAAATCGGTTCTTGTGCCCGTTTATAACCATCCAAATGACAAGCGTGCCCTTACAATATTAGAACCTCTATTTCCAGATCGCAAAATTATTCCCATTCCCTGCAAAACTTTAATATGGGGACTTGGGGGGGTCCATTGCCTCACACAACAGCAACCAGCCGGAGTTTGAATTTTTAGAGAGAAATAGTACGGGTTTTAAGAGTCGATAGAAGATTCGACTTGAGTAGGGATTTGCGGTGTATTTCTAAGTTTTTTGAGTTCCTCTTCCATCGAAGAAATCGTTTTGTTTTGCTTCCTAATTACCATTCGCATCTTGATCCAACTAGATAACCATAAGCACCAGGCGCAAAACAAACCTAACCCTAGTGGAATCATAACCGCTGTTACCAAGGGAAGTTCCAAGGTGCGCAGGTTAAAGCGCAAATCATAGTAGTTAACTTCCACGGAAGTCATATTCTGAACAGCAAAGGAACCTACTACAACCGCTGCAAGAAAATAAATGATTAATTTTATAGCTGGCATATACGAGGGGCTCTAACAGGATGGAGCAGTTGTAAAAAGAAGTTTACTCTTCCTCTTCATCTTCCTCTTCATCTTCCTCTCCTTCATCGCCACCTTCTTCAGCAGGGGCTTCTTCAGCAGGGGCTTCTTCAGTTTCGGAAACTTCTGACTCGCCCTCAATAGGTTCTGTTAATTCTTCAGGTGCTGGTTCTTCGTCTACTGGAGGCTCTTCAATCGAGGCGGCAGGTTCCTCCGCATGAACTGGTTCTTCTGTAGGTACACCGGGTGCAGCAGGTGCTTCTTTAAGACTAACGATCCCTGCGGGCATTCTTCCTGCCTCAGCTTTTGACCCTAGCTCGACCAAAAGAGATTCAATTTCTGCGACCACTTGATTGGATTTGGATTTAATATTTGCTGAATTACCCATAGACATTCCTTGTACAGTCGCAAGGGCGCGTTTTAATTCCATAACAGCCATAACTCGTTCGTAACTTCCAATCTTGTTGTCGAGCCCCGCTATATCCTGATTGACCTTTGCGATACTATCATCGACATGTTGTCTAAGCGGTGCCATTTTTTCCTCAAGGGTAGTAACCGCCCCGTCTACATCTACAACTCGAGTATCAAGATCACGTACAAAGAATAGAATAAAAATAATAGCCAGGGCTGCCATTCCAAAACCAAGAAAAGCTACAGCCTTAAGCATGTTCATTTCCTCCTTGCGCGCATTTACATCTTCCACTGGCTTGCTCAATTCGGCTTCTTCATTCACGTTATCTTTTGTATCTCCTTGTGCATAATAGCTACTGGCATCTTCTTTTTCTTCTCTTTTTATCTCTTCCAGTCGGTCTGAAGGGGTGTTCCCTTTTCCTTGATCTTCCGTCATAATCAACCTTTAAATAGATATCCTACTACTTATCATTACTGCCCATTACCCCTGTTTCATTTAAATCGTTTATAATCGATAATGAGGTTAAGATAGGGGTGGGAATTGTCTTTTTAAGCCCTGATATATAGCTTGATTACCTAAGGTGCTCCGATTTAAACTGAAACAGAGAGAAAAAATGAAAACTGATACTACAAGCGCAACCCTTATTTTGTCAAGGAAAATAAGGGTTGTATTCTGGCCGGTTTTCGGATTGGTTTTGATGGGATTAAGTCCAAATCATTATCCACAAACGGAAGTATGCCCTAAATTGCTTATTACCCCAAAAACTCTGAAAAGTATTCCGTTAGAACAAAGAGTCATCGTTGATACACGGACCAAACTAAAATTTCTGATGGGACATATTCCAGGCGCAGTCAACCTAAATAGCTGGAGAGAGTTTACTTCTAAAAAAAATGGAATAAAGGGTTTATTGATAGAAAACAAAACTTTCATTTCTAATAGGCTTGCAAAAGCTGGAATAAATCCAAAAAAATCCATTATAATTTATAGTGATCCTAAAAATCCTTGGAGGACCGATGGACGATTTTTCTGGATGTTTGAGCGCTACGGATTTACCAATGTGGCTATTTTGGACGGTGGATTTGACGCCTGGAAAGAGAGTAGCGGAACCATCGAAATTGGTTTTCAAAAAGAGCCAAAACTTTCATTAATAAACCAGAAAAAAATTAATCTAATTTCTGAGGTAATTGCAGATAAATATTTAATTAATAAAGTTTTAAGTGATAAAAATTATATACTGATCGATAACCGCACCCAAAAAGAATATCGTGGAGCCATCCCCTACGGATCTTCAAGAGGTGGTCACATTCCAAATGCTATTCATATCCACTGGCCAGATTTTTTTAACAAAGATGGAACATTAAAATCAACTACTGATTTAACCAACTTAATCCAAAAAGCAGGGATACAAGTTCATCAAGAAATTATTGTTTATTGTACCGGGGGTGTTCGTTCCGCCATGGCTTATTTTGTTTTTCGATATTTAGGATTCAAGGTACGAAACTATGATGGCTCTTGGTGGGACTGGAGCCACGATCCAAATTTGCCTATAGAGACCAGCGGTTGACTAAGTTTCATCGGGTAGCAAAAACAAGTGAGATTCGATTTGGCAAACAATTGTTTTGAGCTGGATGGCTAAGATGTGACTGCCTTTAATATCGTCGGGCTTCCCCATTTAGGGTAATTATGCACCAAAAAAATAGCACCCGATCCCGCGGAACACTAAACGGGGCTATATAATTGCTAGCAACGATATCTTGTCAGAAACCTACGCTGATAGTAAAAATTAGCGAGAGCCCTCTTCATGGCTATGTGAAGACCCCTCTTCCTGATGGCCTCCACCTCCTGAGCCCTCAGCCATAGGCATACTTGCAGGTCGTCCTAAAGATTCATTTCCATGCCTTAAAGCTTCATCATAATGTTTTATTGCTTCTTTAGCATGTTGCAAAGCCACAGGAGCATGAGTTTTAAGCTCATCACTGGCATCAGGCATTTTTAGACTAAATTCATAGTGCTTGATCATTTCCTGTAAATGCAAATAACCTTCTTCCCCATGCCCCAGACCAACACTTGCATGACCCCCAGATTGAGCCCATGTAGGATTTGCCAACAGTATTATCGCAGCAAAACTCATACCTATAATAATTTGTGCTTGAAAAACTTTAATCATTTTTTTCTCCATAATAACTTTAAATATCTCATGCGTCCCCTAGAATATATCAATAATATCTGTCAATAAAATGCTCTTGTCAACTACAAGAAAAAGTCAAAAAATTTTATAAAAATAATTCCATGGATTGCTATTAGCTAAATTTTAATCCGTTCTTCATACCTGTAATTAGATTATCTCCGAATATATTTCTGTAGTTTTTTCTTTCCTCCATGCTCGGTCTAAATGCCAGACAAGCTAAATCCATAGATAAAATAATTTCATGTATATTTTGTGTATCTTCAGCAATTAAAACCTAATAGGAAATATTTCCCGTTTTTACAATATTTTCCAACGAATAAAAATGGAAATATTTTGGTAATTTTAGATATAGTATAATTATTGTCCTACTGTGTTAAATTTTTACTCATTTTAAATCATGCCCCTAACATATTTAAAAAACTCCATATCCAAATTAGGAAAAGAGAGTCTTTTTGAGATACTTCATCTAATAGGCTCTCAGTTAAAAGAACTTTATAGCTGCAAGATGGTAAGGGTCAACCTTGAAGATTTATATGAGGGGATGCTGGTCTGCCAATATGTAACCGGGCAAAGTCGGCCAGAGCCGATCACTAAATTTATTTCCCCTGAAGCATCAGTAATCTCTCAAGCTTTTTTAAACAATGAAATCGTCCTATCCTGGAAATTACCTGAGGGGTTTACAAAAATTCAGGATCCTTTCGAAAAATTATCGGGAATTAAAGCCACAGCTGTTTTTCCTATTACTCATCAGTTTAAACCAATTGGAACCCTAAGCCTTGATCGTGGAGAAGAAGGAGAGTTTCTCAATGAAAAACAACAAAAAGATATTTCGAAATTCCTGTCAGAAATCAGTGGAGTTCTTGATAGAGCCAAACGATTTCATCAAAAATTATCTTTTTCTCGTCATTTAGATTTAGCCAGAAAAAAGGAGGCTGCATGGAGAATGATGCGTTCTGCTGTTCAGCTCATAGACAACCTTACTTTAGCCTCGGTATGGGTGCCCTCTACAATTCAGGAACCTAACGATCGAGTAGAAATCTTTGCAGCATTTTCAAAAAATAAAGAAGATGCTTTAATTTATAACAATCGAGAGCAAATTAATATTCATAAAAAAAACTTGATTAACCGGATTGTTGTCTTTGACAAATCCTCAGGACTGAAAGCCAAAGATCCAAATCAAAAGGCTGTCTATATCGAAGATGTAATGAGCAAAAACTTCAGTCGTAAACCGGTGGCACAACAGATCGATCTGGTCTCATTGTATCAGGTACCCAAAATAAATACAGAATCGAGCCAAATATTTTGTGTTATAAATTATTATACCAATACCCCGCACCAATTCACAGGTTTTGAAAAACGTCTTCTGGAAAACCATGCTTCTATGGTTGAAAAAATAATCCTAGAAGAAAACCCAGAACATATTGAGATAGAAGTATTGGGCGAAATTGAAGAGTTATTGTCAGACACATCTGACGCACTTCAACCTTTCCTGCAAAATATTCTTGCAAAGACTTCTGAATTAATCGGAGCTGACTCGGGAACTATTTCCATGTCAAAAATAATTGATGGTAGGCCCTGGCTGGTCGTTGAAGATGAAGCAGGGCAATTGATTGGCGCAAAGTCTAGAGGTTGGATGAAAAGTAAAATACCACAGTTCCCTGTAGGAGGTGAAGAAATTCCGTATGCTCATAGATCCTTGAATGGTTATGTCGCCCATACTGCTCGGCCTTCAATGATTGCAAATGTAGAAAACGAAAAAAATGGATTCTATAAAAGCCTTTCATCTCAAATCAAATCAGAATTAGCAGTTCCAATTATTCATGGTAACCGAGTATTGGGGGTTATCAATCAGGATAGCTTTCGAAAAAATTTCTTCACTCAGGAACACCAAAAAATTCTACAGATCATTTCCAGCTTGATCAGCCCAAAAGTCTACAACCTCAAGCAAATAGAAATTTTAAAACAAGAAATAGGCCAACTACGTCAAGACATTGAATATCGAGATCCAAAAGTTTCCTCCTATCATTTTGGGAATGTTATTGGTAAAAGCCAAAATGTTCATTCACTGGTTTACCAAATACAAACCGTTGTGGAATCTATTTGTAATCGTATGCAAAACTGGGGGAAAAGCCAGTTGCAAGAAACGGTCGCCGGTTTACCCTGCCTCCTCATTCATGGTCAGACCGGTTCAGGAAAAGAATTCTTTTTTAACAATATCTATTCACATCTAAATAAAAATTTCCAAAAGGAAAAAGGTTCAACCTTTAAATTACCCTTAAAAAAAACAAATATTGCTGCCTACAGCGGTGAACTTACTTACAGTGAATTGTTTGGGCATAAAAAAGGTGCGTACACCGGTGCAGAATTCAACCGGCAGGGGATATTAGAAGAGGCGAATGGAGGAATCGTTTTTCTGGATGAAATAGGTGATGCCGATCCAAAAACTCAAGTGCAACTTCTTCGGTTTCTTGATACTGGAGTTTTTATACGATTGGGGGAAAACCAACCTCGTTACTCAAAAATTTTCCTAATTGCAGCTACAAATAAAGATTTGAAACATGAAATTAAGGCTGGAAGATTTCGAGAAGATCTTTATCATCGTCTGAGCGCATTAAGCTTTCACATTCCCAGCTTGAATGACCGCGTTGAAGATATTGAAGACCTGGCCACTCATTTTTTGGGAATTCTTTTTAACAGCTATAAAAAGGAAGGCAGTAAAAATCCGCCTCAGTTAAAAAAAGCAGCTGTAAACTATCTCAAGCAGCATCATTATCGAGGAAATGTGCGAGAGTTAAAAAATATTCTTTTAAGGGCCATGCTATTTAGAAAAACCCAATCTATCACAAAACAGGAAATCATCTCCGCTTGTAACCAAGAACCTGCCATCAAAGAGCCTAATCCTCATCTATTTATAGAAACTATGCTAGATCAATTTGATAGTGGAGAGGCTAATTTTTGGTCAGATATTCATCAGCCTTTCAAAAATAGTTCGATGACACGTGACACAGCAAAATCCCTCATATTAGCGGCAAGAGAAAGATACCAGACGAATCTTCCGGGTCTTGCAGTTAAACTACGAGCCTGCAAAGATCGTAGTCATATTGAATCTGATGAGAGAAAAAAATTTCTTAGCTTTAAAAACTTCCTATATAAAACTATTAAGATTTCTACAAATTAATTATTAGGAAAAATCTTTGTAAGCATCCAAAATTTAATTTCGCAGAAGGGATTGCAGGGCATCCGTTTTAAACACTACCTGATCGTAATACTTGCCATTTTTCCCTTTTTTCGAGGGCATGCCAATAAATAGTCCACCGGATTTCGAGGCCAGTATCCTCAACCCCTTTATCAGGACTGAATCATCTAAAATAACATCAGCATAGGCTCGCAATGAACCTTGGGAAATACCCGCATCAAAAGGATATATTTTAACTGAGGTAACATTCATAATTTTTACAATTTGGAACTCGTGGGAATGAGCGTTGACCTTCTTATATAATCTGCTAAACTAAATGGAGTATGCACCGATACGCATCTGAATTCTCAGGGGATATCCATACAACCTCAGGATATCGCCAAAGCACATAAATACAAAATTCATTTTTAAAAAATTTTATTTTTCTTAATTTTAAAAATAATAAGGAGTAATACATGTCAACCACTGCCGTCTCTGAAAAATTCAAAGTAAAAGATCTTTCTTTGGCTGATTGGGGACGAAAAGAAATAATCCTGGCACAAAATGAAATGCCAGGTTTGATGGCTTTGCGGAAAAAATATGGTGCAAAAAAGCCTTTAAAAGGTGCTCGGATTGCAGGCTCCTTGCACATGACTATTCAAACTGCCGTTTTAATCGAAACCCTAATTGACCTCGGGGCTGAAGTTCGATGGGCATCCTGCAATATTTTCTCAACTCAAGATCATGCTGCAGCAGCCATAGCGAAAGCGGGAATCCCTGTATTTGCCTGGAAAGAAGAGACCGAAGAAGAATATTGGTGGTGTACTGGTCAAACCCTCTTGTTTGATAATGAACAAGGGCCTAACATGATTCTCGATGATGGCGGAGACTTAACGGCCTATGTTCATGAGAAACACCCCGAATTACTTGCAAAAATTAAAGGAATCACTGAAGAAACAACCACAGGGGTCCACAATCTTTATAAAATGACTGAAAAAAATACCCTGAAAATTCCAGCCATGAATGTGAATGATTCCGTCACAAAGTCCAAATTTGATAACTTATACGGATGCCGTGAATCATTAGCAGATGGAATTAAACGCGCCACTGACATTATGATTGCTGGAAAAGTAGTTGTGGTGGCTGGATTTGGTGATGTGGGTAAAGGTTGTGCGGACTCAATGCGAGGCTTGGGTGCAAGAGTGATTGTCACCGAAATCGACCCTATTTGTGCTTTGCAGGCAGCAATGGAAGGTTATGAAGTCACCACCATGGAAGAAGCCGTAAAAGAAGGTGATATCTTTGTAACGACTACAGGATGTGCTGACATCGTTTGCATCGAGCATATGGAAAAAATGAAAAATGATGCCATTGTTTGCAATATTGGGCACTTTGATATTGAAATTCAGGTCGAAGCTCTGAATAATTTTCCAGGAATTAAAAAAGATATTATTAAACCCCAAGTTGACAAATACACCTTTCCTGATAGTCACAGTATCATTATGTTAGCAGAGGGACGTCTTGTTAATCTGGGTTGCGCTACTGGGCATCCTTCATTTGTAATGTCTAATTCATTCACAAATCAGGTTCTTGCCCAAATAGAATTGTTTAACAATAAATATGAGGTTGGAGTTTACACTTTGCCGAAAATCCTTGATGAGGAAGTGGCAAGGTTGCACCTGAAAAAATTGGGTGTAAAGCTAACCTCATTGACTGATAAGCAAGCGACTTATTTGAATGTGCCCAAAGATGGCCCTTATAAACCGGAACACTATCGGTACTGAACTATCAAATTGGATTTCTTTGTAAAAACTCCTGCATCCATGGAATGATACGCTCATGCGCATCTTCCACCACATAATGTCCTGCATCGGGAACCCAATGAACTTCTGCATCAGGAAAAATCTGCCGCCATTTGTTCAAGAATTGCTTATTAAACACAAAATCTTTAGCACCCCATGCAATCATGACAGGAAGTGATGCGAACTGATCGAGATTATCCTCAATATTTTTTATAACAGAATAGCTAGGTGCATCAGACGTCATTGGAATATCCTGAACAAAGCGCAAATTAGCAATACGATTTGAAAAATTATTATATGGTTCAAGATATCCAGCTCTGACCTGCTCTGTCATGCGATCTTTATTTTTACAGGCCATCGTTATGGCCGCCAATGCAAACGCATTGAACCCGCGAATAGCTAGCGCCCCAAGACCAGGCACACGGCACAATCTAAGTCTTATCGGAATTCTTTCAGACAAAAATGCAGCGGTATTGAATAATACCAGCCGCTTTACTTTTTGCGGTTGTCGAACAGCAAATCCCATTCCAATTGCCCCACCCCAGTCATGGACTACTAGGGTAATATTTTTTAGCCCAAGCTTATCAACCAAAGATTCCAAGTTATCTATATGCTGAGAAAGTGTGTAAGAATAGTTTTGTGGTTTATCGGATTTTCCCATGCCTATGTGATCGGGAACCACACAGCGGTAAGACTTTTTTAATTCTATAATTAGATTTCTGTAATAAAACGACCAGGTAGGATTACCATGCACCATAACCAGGGGATTCCCCTGCCCTTCATCCAAATAATGATATTTATATGAATCCAGATTCAAGGTATTCGAGGTGAATGGATATAAACTGCCTTCCATCACCACTCGATGCCCATCATCAAACAATTGAGGCCACTGCCAATTCCTAATAAAGCCGCTTTATCCCCTTTCCCCAATACATCTTTTTCCACGCCCATGGCTAAAGTGACAGGTAATGAGGCGGAACCTGTATTTCCCAAGAACTCCAAGGTAGAGAAGTCTTTTTCGATATCAATCCCGACATTTTCATACATTAATTTACGATGGCTCTTGCCAACCTGATGACAAAACACTCGGCTAACTTCTGAATTTTCCCATCCCAGAGTTTGGCGAGTACGAACCCATGTTCTTCCTGCCAGTCGGCAGCCTTCCTGCATTAATTTTTCAGAATCGGTTTCCATCAAAGGCGCCCATTCAGCATGGGCTCCGACATCATTCCCTCGACACAAGTGATTGAAACGTGTTTCAGCTATTGAAATTCCACCCCGTAAGTGATGGTTTTTTTGAGACAGGTCTCTATGAGCGAGAAGAATACCCGCTGCGGCTGATCCTATAGTTAATGATGCAAAAGAAGCTTTTATATTATTTCGAGTGATATTGGGACGGGCCAAAAGGGTCTCAATAGTATTATTTACCAAAGGTCCTCCATTTTCTCCTGAAACTATTAGTCCAGCCTTTATCTGTCTTCGCTCGATCATATTTGCGATTATGCACATTCCATTTAAGATACCCAGACATGCATTAGAAACATCAAATACAAATGATTCTTCGGGAAGTCCTAAATTGTTATGAACGATCGAGGCCGTTGAAGGTTCAAGAAAGTCTCTACACACGGAAGCAGAAATCAGGCATCCTATATCTTTAGAATTTATTCCAGAATTCTCAATAGCTTTTTTCCCAGCAATAGTAGCCACCTCACTGGGAAAAACGCCTTCATTCCAAAACCTTCTTTCTTGAATTCCGCTCATCAATTCGAGACGACCCTTAGGAAGTTTCAGCTTTTCATAAAGCAGAGAAAGCCTATTTTCCAGATCAGCCGATGTGATCCGGTTATTTGGCAAATGATATCCCAAACCTTCAATACAAACATTTTCAAACTGCATCCGTTCCCTCTTTCTCGCCTTTATCTTTCAGATCAATGAACTGCATATCATAATACTTCTGATACAAACCACTATTCGCAAGTAGTGATTCATGGTTGCCCGATTCTACAATCTTTCCATCATCCATAACGAGAATGCGATTCGCATTTTTAATTGTAGATAAGCGGTGTGCAATTACAAATGAGGTGCGATGCTCCATTAGATTATACAAGGCATCTTGAACTAGTTTTTCTGATTCAGAATCAAGTGCCGAGGTAGCTTCATCTAAAATCAGGATTGGAGCATTTCTTAGGATCGCACGCGCAATGGCGACCCTTTGTTTTTGTCCGCCTGAGAGTTTAATCCCTCTTTCTCCTATCAGAGTCTCATAACCATCATCGATATTTTTAACAAAATTGTCCACATGTGCTGCTTTAGCTGCTACCAGAATTTCCTCTCGGGTCGAATCACCTTCCTTGCCAAAAGCGATATTATTAAGAATGGTATCATTGAATAAAAAAGTTTCTTGTGTAACCAGAGAAAGGTGACTCCTTAGTGAGGAAAGCTTGAAATCTTGAATATCTTCACCATCAATTAGAATTTTTCCAGATGTCACTTCAAAAAATCGAAACAACAAATCCACAAGGGTTGTTTTACCCGCTCCACTCATTCCAACAATTGCTATTACCTCCGACTTATTAACTGTTAAATTTATTTTATCCAAAACCATTTTAGTTCTGGAAGGATAGCGAAAATATACATCCTTAAATTCAATTTTTCCTTGGAGGCCAATCAATTCTTTCTGGCCTTCCCCTACCTTCTCTTCTGGCAAGTCAAGAATTTCGAACACACGTTCGGCACCGGCAAGAGAAGTTTGAATACTTGCCATGATTTTGAAAAGAATACGAATTGGCGTGTACATCATGAATAAAGCCACGATGAAGGCTAAAAAAGTTCCCTGACTTATTTCACCACTCAAGACTTGCGACCCGCCATACCAAAGAATGAATGCTGAACTGGCAACCCCTAAAACTTCAAGAAAAGGAGATGTCATTTCCACATATTTGACATTCTTTTTCATAACCTTCAGGTAGCCTTCATTGAAGGTTTGGAATTTTTTTAATTCACGTGGCTCCATTCCAAAGGCTCTTACAATCTTTATTCCAGAAAAGGATTCCAATATGGTTGCATTGATATTTCCAAGGATCTCCTGCCCCTTATGACTGAACTTTTTAAGTTTTCTTCCAATATTTGAAATCGGGAAGACCATTACAGGAACAATAATAAGAGCCATTAACGCCCAATCCCATTTCAAATAGAAAACCCATAGCAACAAGCCTATCAAAGTAACACTGTTTTGAAGAAACTCTTTCAATAACCGGGTTACGGTTGATTGCATAATAGCCACATCATTATTTATTCTAGAAATGAGTTTCCCTGTTTCATTTTCTTCGAAAAAACCGAAAGGAAGTCGATGAATATGGGCGAATAATTTCTCTCTAAACTGCACAACCAGTTCCCAGGAAATACCGAACATAATTAAGTTTTGCGCATACATAAGAATTGCCTTTAATGAATAAAGAGCAACTAACGCAAGAGGGATTACTTTCAGCATAAAATAATCTTTTTCGGTGAAAATACTATCGAAAGTCTTTTTGATGATAGGGACGGGAGAGGTTGCAATAACCCCAACAATGATGGAGAAAAAAATGGCCAGACATAGTCTCGACGTGTAAGGTTTTAAATAAGAGAAAAGTCTTTTATATAAATGGAAGGACATATGAAGAAACCACAACAACAGAAAGGGAAATCGTTGACTAAGAGAAAAGCCCCTGCCATTGAATAGAATTCAATACGCAGGGGCTTATTTTTATGGAAATGAAAAAATGATTATGCCTTTTGAGGGAGAAAATCTTCGAGAGTCGCGCCATTTTTAATAGCATCTTCCATCATTTTTACCGACTCCTTGATTCCTGTTTCGCAAGCATCCAAAGAAATATCTTTGATGTCGTTTTGCGAGCACCAGGCCATTACCCGGTTACGGGTATTGTCCCTCATGAAACCCTGTGGAACTCTTTCCAATCGCTCTAGAGCTTCGGGCGACCAATTAAAGTCCTCTGCATTGAGTGCTGCTCCAATTTTACTGATGTCACCTGGAATAGCTTCGCTCTCTCCATTGCCATTATCCTTCTGGACAATCTTTTCATTCAGGATTTTATCGAGGAAGGCCGCGGTAACCTTATTAATTTTCTGCACACGCGCGTTCTTCTCAACTCGAGCATGGGCTTTCCTTCTTAAATGGCCTTGTGGAAAACTGTTAAGCCGATCCAAAGCTTCCTGCGTCCAAGACACTTGAACACCATCAGGTAAAGTCGTAAAAGTAGTAGAATCTTTAGCCTCTGCTTCCGTAGCTTCGAACTCTTCCTTGTTGACAGGAAGTAAACGTTCCGCGCCCGCATTACAAACGGTACATTTGACAACATCTCCTTTATAAAAAGTATTACAGCTCGTGCACTTCAGAGTGATCTCTTCAGGAGGTTTACCTGCATGGGCTTCGGCCATTTCTTCTTTCAACATCCCTAAACCTTCCGGATTGTTGGGATCCATTCCTTCATTCCTCATCCTTTCACCAATTGCAGACATGGCCTGCATGGCACCTGCAGGAAGAATCTCCTGAACTGCTTCAGTAATTACGCTAGAAGTGATCATGCTGTGGCCGCGTTCCAAGGAGTAACGTAAAATTGCTGATGTAGCCATTGGGCGTACAAAACCTGGAATCTTCTTCAAGCGTTCTTTAGCTTCTGCAGTCCATTCAATACTCTCCTCAGCCTGTAAATCTATCGGGGGCTTGAAAACTTTACTTGAAAGAAGAACATTACATGGAACCAACCGCAATAGGTTTTCAGCATTGCCTCCAATATCCATATCAGGCGCACTATGAACACCAATACGTCCTAGAATGAGGAGATAGGGGTTCTCTTCTCTCGCATATTGAAGAACTTTCTCAAATACCTTTCCGTCCAGAAGACGAACGGTGCATTCCATTTCCTCTTCTTCACAAACTTTTCGCGATATCTCAAGATGAGCCTGATAAATTTTTGCCAAGCCTTTATCAATTATATCCTCATGGAGTTTTTCCTGTTGCTCAAACTTGAATACTTTAGAGGCTTCTCGGGATAGCACACCGGTCAGACTGTTGAACATTGCGTAATGAAAGTAAGGGTCAAATGTCGAAATAACTTCCAGTGGCCGATTTAATTTCTTGGCCATTTCAATCCCTGTCATCAAACCACCAAAAGATTGACCGCTGCCATCAACTGCAACCACTATCTTTCCACTGGATGCCACTTCATCATGTATTTCCGGGCAATGCTTCACAATAAGCATATCTTTTTTTGATCGTCTAATCACACGTTCTGCAACGCTGCCAATCAAGCTATCCTTAATAGCACCCAATCCCAATGCACCCATTACCACCAAATCATAGGGTGACTCTTTAATGTCTCTTACAAGTTCCGTCCAATTACGACCCTCTAAAGATTTTCCGACAAACGGTATATCCTTTTCCTCACATTTAGCTTTGGGAACATCCAGGTAGGAATCACTTATCACCTCCATGCCTTTTGTAATTAATTGGTCATGGATGTTTCTTTGTTTTTCAAGTTCTTGTTCATCCTGATATTCTTCAGGAAGTCCACTTTCCATTTGCCTGAAGCGAACATCGTGCATTTTCGCAGCATAAACATGGCTGGCAGTAATAATTGCGTCTGAATCCTGAGCTAACTCCATGGCCACATCGACACACGCATTGGAGTAATCAGAGTTATCTACAGGTATATAAATGTTTTTAAACATGGGGCTCCCTTCCCGTAGCCTGGGAAACAAAAGTTTTGGAAAAATAGGGGTATTTAATTAAAACGTAACCAAGAATTTAATAATTCTACATTTATGAAATAAAATTTAAGCTCCATTTACTAACGCAAGGATTTTAGCAAATTTTCTCAACCTGTCAATAAGAAACGATGCAAGATAATATTGTAATAATAGGCTTTTCGGAATTTTTAGAAAGGCCAAAAACAATCTATTACTATTGCTGACTTATTAAAATCAAAGCAATTACAAGGCGCAGCAGCAAAAAACGAAAAATCAAAAGATTTAAACTAAATATTAAGATTATTTATATAAACTATTGAATTAAAAGGAAATTTAATATCACTAATATTTTTAAACTTGCCTTTGCCTGAAACGTATTTTTTAGATACAATGCCCCCGCACAGGTAATCGCAGGCAGGAATTTCTTTCTACTGAGTAAAAATTGTAACCGCAAAAAACAAATACAAACTGAATTAAAGACACTCTCCACATTTGGACCTTACGCATTTGACGGTTTTAAGGAGAACCAATGCTATTCAATAATCAAGAGGAAATCAATCAAAGCTTACAAGGTATTGTAAATTGGGATAACGATGATCTTATCATTAATGATACAGATAAACTGCGGGAAGATATTCTTGACCGATTAGTTCTTAATGCTGCTATCAATACTTCCCCGGAAGTGAAAGGTTTAAGTCGTTATATTCTTAAATCAGTTGCCCTAGAGCTAGGAATTGTAACCTCTTCCATTCAGGGGCTGTACGAAGCCCGCGGTCGCGGCGAAATCAAAGGTTTTACCGTTCCAGCTTTAAATATTCGTGGTTTACCTTACGAACTTTGCCGTGCCATTTTTCGCACCGCGATTAAAACTCAGGCTGGAGCTTTTATTTTTGAACTCGCTAAATCAGAAATGGGCTACACCTTCCAAAAACCCCAAGAACTCTCTGCCATTATTCTTGGTGCAGCAATAAAGGAAGGTTATAAAGGTCCGGTTTTCATTCAAGGTGACCACTTTCAAGTCAATGCTAAAAACTACGCAAAAGATAAAGATAAGGAGATAGCAGGACTCAAAACACTTATCGAGGACGGTATTGCCGGTGGATTTTATAATATTGATATTGATACATCCACCCTGGTTGACCTGAGCAAATCCACTGTGGTAGAGCAACAACGAGCCAATTTCGAGGTAGGAGTTGAACTCACCAAATATGTCCGTGAATTAGAACCAGCCGGGATTACGATTTCAGTCGGCGGTGAAATTGGCGAAGTAGGAAAAGAAAACAGCAACGAACAAGAACTCCGCGCCTATCTGGATAATTTTAATGAACTACTAGAAAAAGAAAAGTCTGGCGCAACAGGAATCAGTAAAATTTCCATTCAAACAGGGACGTCGCACGGTGGCGTTCCACTGCCCGATGGCACTGTAGCCGAAGTTAATCTTGATTTTGATACCCTTGAAAATTTATCGCGGATTTCACGCGAAAGCTACGGACTTGCTGGTGCCGTGCAACACGGAGCTTCTACCCTACCCTCAGATCTATTTCATAAGTTTCCGGAACTCGAAACCGCAGAAATTCACCTTGCTACAGATTTTCAAAATCTGACCTACGGTAGTAGCCTTTTCCCGAATGATTTTAAAGAAAAAATTTATACTCACCTTAGAAGCAAGTTTGCAGCAGAGAAAAAAGATGGTGAAACGGATGAACAATTTATTTATAAAACCCGAAAAAAGGGATTTGGTGAATTTAAGTCTGAGTTCTGGTGTTTATCTAAAGAAATCCGCGAAGGAATTGGCCAAGAGCTGGAAAGAAAAACTGATTTCCTTTTTGACAAACTCGCGGTAAAGAATACTCGAGCCGATGTGATAAAAACCGTACAGCAAACACCAGTTTTCCCAGATTTGGCTGCAGAGGTCAGGGCTTGCAACTAGGGCCGGACGTTCGCAATTAATAGATAATCCCTCACCTAGCAGTACAAGACGAAAGTCTTTTTCTATTCATAAAGGATTAGGTCTGTAATCAAACTCATACATTTGGTTGCTATTTTTCCTGTTTGATTCCCTTGCAGCCTTATTAATATTGATCCCCTGCGTTTTGGAAAGATAGTCCAATATTATTTTCCGAACCTCTCTATTTAGCTCCCACAATCCCTGCTCTTTTTGCATCCATGTTATAGTTTTGTCCCACGCTTTGCGACTCATATGGTTTTCAAGAATGATGTCTGCAGAATGGCAAACGGTACAATTTTTTATCACAAGTTCGACTCCCGAAACTGGGGGTAGACCTTGATAGTTATTTTTTTCCTTTGCTACGGAATTTGAAGTTAAAAGAAATACCAGTGCTAATATGGTTAGAGCGGAAAAATAATTTTCTCCTACAAGCCTGTGGAATTTAAACATATGTTCTACTTTTTATTAACGAACATTAACCGCAATCCGATGCATTGCATTATTTAAATAACCTGAGGGATTCCATCCCGGAACAACCATGGGTTGCATCACCCCCGAACTATCTGTAGCCCTTGCCCAAACCTCATAATACCCTTTGACAGGAAATTGAAGAGTTGCACTCCAATTTTGCCAGGCATAAGGATTTATAGGCTTTCTGAGGTTTGCCTTTTTCCAGGTTCGTCCAAAATCTATAGAAACATGAAGCACCCGCACAGACCGGTCCCCAGCCCATGCATGCCCTCTAATTTTAAGCTTGTTCTTCTGTTTAATCTCAATTCCTGTTTTCGGATTAGTGATCAAAGATTTTACAGGCATTGATTCAATTATAGCCATATCTTTCAAGGGAACAGATGCGCCAGGCTTTACCGGATATTTGGGGATACGATAGCGATCCATTTTCATGCCATCGTGGATTCGATCTCGAATCAAAATTTTCTTCAACCATTTTGGTGAAGCAGAGGCGGGCCATCCAGGGCTTATTATTCTTAATGGAAAACCGTGTAATGCAGGAAGAGGCTCGCCGTTCATTTCCCATACAATCAGCGTATGATCATTTAAAGCTTTAGAAATGGGTGTCCCGCGTGAAATAGAAACTTTTTCAGAATTCCCAGAAATATGAAGATCGGCACCATAGTAGCCTGTATATACAGCCGAGTTCTTAAGTTCTGCGGCTTTCAGCACATCGGCAAGTCGTACCCCTTTATATTTTGAACAGCCAATCGCCCCAAACTTCCATTGGTTACCTTTTGCCGGGGGGTTATATCCTGCCCTTCCATTTCCACCACACTCTATTTGCAATGCATAGTTGTGGTGCCTGAATCTGCTTTTCAGATCTTCCAAATTTAGCTGTAATGGTTTATGTACTTCTCCCTCAACGGTAAACTTCCATTTATTGACCTCAATCCTTCCATTTGGAGGAAGGCCATTATTTCTAACAAAATGTTTTTCCTTTGGGGTAAATTCATCATCCAATAAATGGGCGTGGGGTTCTATATTAATGGGACGATCATTTAATACGACCAATCCCTCCTTTCCCTCAATAATTATTTTATTTTTAGTTTCTGCCAGAGCCAACGGGATAAATCCATCAGGCATATAACGAAAGAAAGGGATTTGCGAACCAATAGCCAGAGACATGGAAGCCAGACCGGTTTTCTTCAAAAATCCTCTTCTTGAAAAAGATTTCGGTTTCCTTTCCCAAATTTCAGCATCCGCCTTTTCAGGATCCTTGGAATAAAGTTCCCAAAGCCCGCGTTCTTTTTTACCTGCCATCACACACCTTTAATTTTATTTAAAAATATGAGGGGAATAACAAATCAACTATTTGTTTCTATCACAGCAATTTGTTCTTTAAATTGTTTAACATCATTAATAATCCCAGCAGGAACCTTTTCTTTACTATCTTTCGCTCTAATTAAAACCTCCAGCCGGGGGGTATTAGGATCCAAAAATACTTTCTTAGCTTGCAAAATTACGTCATTTTTTTTCACTTTTTTTACAGCATCAATCAACTTCTTTTTATATAAGAAATCACCATCTTCATCTACAGCTAAACTGTACAAATCACTTAAAACAGAAGCAATACTATCACCCTCTTTTTCTAATCCAACAATCAAAGCTTGCCGATGCCGTTCAAATTCCTCTTTGGTTAATTTAGAAAATAGTTTATCCGTACTTTGTAACCAAGCATTGACTCTTTTACGCATCTCAAAAGGTCCATGGGTCGAGGATTGAATTAGCAATCGGAAAAATATTCTGTCCTCTATTCTTTGCTGAAAACTCCAAACAATGTATCCCAATTGTTGGTTGGTGCGCATTTGCGTATAAAAATCGCTTTCTACTATAGAGGCCAGCATGGAAACCTGAGCTAAGAGGGCAGGATCTTTATCACCCACCTGAATGGCATAGGATAAAGAATTATTATTGTCTTTTACTTCGCGGGAAAAACTAAATCGCTTACCGTTCGGCATCTTCTCAACAATCTGCTTATATCGGTCTTTTTGAGCAAGGGGTTGGCTCTTCAGTGAATCTATAAGAATATTTGTATTTTCAAGAGCCTTTTTATCATTATAGTTTCCGTGAATTAGTCCTGTTATAAAAACTTTCTCATAAAGTGTTTTGGCATATCCTTTAACATCATCCAATGATAATGGAAGAAGAGCTTGGAGTTTTTCCTCCTCGGTGTATTGCTCATCTAATAGCATCAACCAATTGTAATATCCACCGCGAGAATAGGCTTGTCCGAGTTTACGGTTCTTCAATCCACGCACCATAGCTTCTTTAATATTATTAAATTTTTGAGGGTCTATTCTAATTTCCATCAAGTTTTGAGTAACAATTTTCAATAAATCAGTAATTCTTTCCGAGTAACCACCAATAGTTAGAACCGCACCTTTTTTACCAACTGAAAGAGAGTAGGACAACCCGGCCATTTGAATCGGATAAACCAGTTCGTTTAAACCTTCTTGGACAGCAGCCTCATATAACTTAGCCAACTGAAGATTTTTCGGACTTCGATAGGTATGAGGTGTTTCAATCTGGTAGGTCAAATAAACTTTAGGTTGTTTGAATCGATGATCATATTTAAACCAAACTTTTGCTAGGGCATCATCCTTAATTAAATGGGGATCTTCATCTATCAATTTCAGATGATATGGAATGAAGTCATTTTTTTCAGGATAAAGCGTGCCCTCTAATTTTGCAGGACTTACAAGTCTGTCGAATCTTTCGCCTTTAATTTTTCGCAAAGAATATTCCGCGCCATAATAAGGGGCTTTCTGATCATAATCAGCTGCGTTATGACTTAGAACCACCATAGAGTTTTCTGGCACAAGTGTTTCAAGAACGGCTTTATATGATTCCGGTTCATACTTTGTTAATAAAAATGGCAATTTTTCTATTTCTTCAAGGGCATAATCATGCATCAGAGATGCCTTGCTGGATATAAAACCCATACCTTCATTTGGATTCTTCCAGTCAAAATTTATCTGTGCCATCGCCTGGGCTTGCTCAAAAGTATATTTTTCTATTCCATGTTTTCTAACCATTTCAATATATGAAAACACCATTTCCAAAATTCGTTCGTATTCATTCAACCCCTTTTCTGTTAAAGAAATACTTATACTAAACGAATTAATATTCGGGTGACTGGACCCTCCCCCAGCGCTCAAACCTAAAACCAACCCCTCCTCTTTTAATTTAGAAAGCAGAGAACCTTTTCCTTCATATCCTAGAACAGATCCTACTACCGAAGCAGGTTTACTACCTTTATGATCTAATAACCGAATCGTAGGGAAATCGATTTCAAGTGAGCGAACATCTTTAATGGTTTTAATTTTTAAAAGTCTGTATTCATTTTTCAGTGATTTTCTAAATGTTGCTGGAACCTCTGGGACCTTTACAGGACGATTTTCTATATCAAAAAAATATTTATTAGCTTTCGCAGAAAGGATTTCCAGTGGAGCATTAGAAATCAACGCCAGTTTCATATTCGATGCTGAATAATATTTTTTATAGAATCTTAATAAAGCTGGACGATTATCACCGGCAAGTGTGGTTTTATCACCCGTCCCAAACTGCCTTAGAGGATGGCCAGGTTCTGACATCAAGTTTGCGACAAAGTTACCGCGCCATCCATCATTTAGCTTGTTTTTTTCATGTTCATTGTTAACTGCTTTTACTTCCCTGGCAGCATATTTTTTATCGAAAAGAGGGGCCTTAAAAAAATCGCTGAACCGGTCAAGAGCTTCATCAAAACCGTCATGTGAGACTTGAAAAAAATAATTAGTTATATTTCCACTGGTATAGGCGTTACTAGCCCCAGAATGTTCATCGAGGTATTTTTTGTAGGAACCTACTTTAGGGTATTTTTGGGTACCAAGAAATAACATATGTTCAAGATAATGAGCAAGGCCCTGCTTTTCTAATGGATCATGTAAATGACCGACTCCCACAGCCAAACCTGCGGCGCTTCGGTGCACATCAGGATCCGAAACTAGAAAAACATCCAAGCCATTTTCAAGAGTCAGGGTCTTTATTATTCTCTTATCCCCTTTAACCGCTTCAGCTAAAGAAACAAATAAAATCAGGAAAATGATAAAAACCAAAATTGCTTTAAACATTTTAAATTTACAGACCACATCAACCTCCAGTATCGGGAAATTAAATTTTCTATCGCAGCAAATTATAAAAAATACCCCTCAATTATAAAGGGAGATATCTTTAAAATTTAGTTAATTTTTTTTAATCTAATTTGCTAATAATTATGGAAATATTTTTATTAGAGGTGAGAAAAAATAGTTTTTATTCTTATAATCAAACTTAAAATTTTTAATAATTATGTCCTATCTTCCGATAAGAAACACTCCGAAAATTATTAATCCTCCGGCAAGAAGACGTTCGCGGCCAAATGGCTCTCTCAGTTTCCAACAACCCCAATAAACAACCATTAAAACGCTAACTTGTCTTAATGCGACTACTGCACTCACTGATTCAAATTGTAAAACTACGCAAATCAGGCCATACGATCCTAAAGTGGCTAATGCTCCTACTAATCCCTTCAACCATTCTTTTTCCCAAAGATCAAGAATTTCAGTTTTACTGTGTTTTGAAAATAGATAGAGGTTACAGAGTGTAAAACCAATGGTCGCTTCCATAAAAAAGAAAGCAATTCCATTTTGAAAAGGCTGATTAGGAAGATGAAACAGAAATAAATCCATACCCTTTTTGTCAACCAGACTATAGCTGACTACCATGATCAAAGTATAAAAAGCCCAGCGAAGGTCATTATGCTGAATGGCTTGCCAAAGATTATTGAACCCTCGGATCAGATGTCCATCAAAATGCAAAATATAAATCGCAGATATAATAATTAAAATAGCAATGAGGGTTTGCGGAGTCAGTTTCTCCCCCAACAACAACCATGCAAAAATAGGGACAAAAACAGGTGACGATCGCGCAATTGGATAGACATAGGAAATATCCTGAGTGTTATAAGCCCGTGACAGACATAGGATATAGACGCCATGAATTACTCCCGAAAGTACCCCCCAAAAGAGCAATTCTCGGTTCCAAATATAAAACCCTATCCAATTTAGGGCTACTACACCCATCAAGATCAGCCATACCCCTTTAAGACCAGAAAAGAACTGGGAATTTTTGCTTGTCTGAGTCAAAATATTCCATAAAGAATGTAATATGCTGGATAAAATAACCAGACTGATATTCTCAATAGTCACTAACAAATCCGAAAAAAATTATTATGATTATAGCTTTTATAACCTATCCAGTATTTGATTTGGATAGGGCTGTAGAATTCTACCAAAAGGTGTTAGGGATTAAACCTTTGTTTCACAGAAAAGACTGGGCCGAATTCAAACTTGAAGGGCAGCGGTTTGCATTGCAAAAGGTAAAAAGTTCGAAGATGGAACATACAGGCGCCATATTGTATTTTATGGCTCAACCTATTGTTGATAATATTGAGCGTTTGCAAGACATAGGGGCTAAATCTCTAGGTTCTATGGAGATTCATTCCTACGGAAAACTAGCTCGTTTTAAAGACCCAGAAGGCAATATTTTTGGACTGTATGAGCCTCCCCTCAAATGATGGTTTTATTCGGATTATCCCATAACGGTTGCCCATATTACTTTAGTTAAGGTACAATTAAGCCATAATGAATAATCCTTTGACCCATTTTAATGAGGAAGGCCGTGCTCGCATGGTTGATGTGTCTGAAAAAGGCATTACTTCCCGAAAAGCAGTCGCAACCGGCAAAATATATTTAGAACCTGAAACTCTTCGGCTTATCAATGAAGGGCAGATAAAAAAAGGAGATGTTCTTGCTGTCGCCCAAGTTGCAGGAATCTTGGGTGCAAAAAAATCGCATGAAATCATACCTATGTGTCACCCATTGTTATTAACCGGAATTGATATAAGTTTTGAAAAACATAAAGAACCTGATCCAAAAACAGGGCTCTGCTCAATCACTATAACGGGAACCGTTAAAGTAACTGGGCAAACAGGAGTAGAAATGGAAGCTTTAACCGCCGTCTCTACCGCCGCATTAACCATTTACGACATGTGTAAAGCTGTTGATCGTGGAATGTACTTTGATAAAATTGGCTTGATTCATAAATCTGGTGGAAAATCCGGCACTTTTGAAAAAGAAGGTGTAGGCCAATGATCACTATAAAGTTTTTTGCCAGTCTAAAGACAATTGCGAAAATGGAGGAAAAAATTATTGAAGTATCAAACTCTATCTCCATGGATCAACTGAGTGAAATTATTTCAAAAACATCCCCTAAAATGGGAGAGTTTATCCGAGAAAAAAAAGTAATGATCTCGGTCAACGAGGAAATGGCTGATTCAGATACTATCATCCACGATGGTGATGAAGTGGCGTTTCTTCCTCCTTTTTCAGGCGGTTCTTAAAACAAAGAAGGTAATATTATGAGTACAACTACAGATTCTAAAATACGAATCCAATTAGAAGATTTTTCAGTGACCGATGAAATCGAGGTCATGAAAAAAGTGTCGCGCAATATTGGCGGCATCACCACTTTTCTTGGTACTGGAAGAGAATTATCAAAAGGTGAGAGTATCACCCAATTAAACTTTGAACACTATCCAAAAATGGCCGAGAAAAAGTTGGAGGAAATTCGGGTAAAAGCCATCAAAGATTATGGCATTATTGACATGAGTATAATTCACCGGATCGGGCCCATTGAAATTGGCGAAAATATTGTGTTGATTGTTGCCGTAGGTGAACACAGAAAAGAAACATTTGTAGCATGCGAATGGGCTATAGCTGAACTAAAACGCACAACCCCCATATGGAAACGGGAAACCACGTCCTCAGGAGAAGTTTGGGTTCAAGACACCCCCTGACCTAAACCCTTCCTACATAAGTCTATAGGATCGGTTTGATTATTCTTTAAGTAGCCACATCGAATTACCAAGCTAAGTACCCAATTATGGTTCCGACGAACAATTCTCTGGTTCTAACCGCCCACAGTCGGCTGGCTAACTGGCTCCTACTAGACCATAATAGACAGCAAAAACAAAAAAAAGCCTGGGAAACACCCAATATTCTCTCCTTTTCGAGTTGGCTAAAGAAAGTCTGGCAAGAGACATGGCCCGAAAAATTCCTGCTCAGTAAAATTCAGTCTGAAAACTTATGGAAAAAAATTATCCAAGATGATCTCTATATAAAAGAGTTAAGCTTACTTCATAAGGAAGCGGCGGCAGACCAAGCAGTTAAAGCCTATACACTAATAAAAGAATATAGAATATCCCTTAAAAAAAAGGTCTTTTATGAAACAATAGAAACCCTTTCGCTCTTTAAATGGGTTGAAGATTTCGATAAACAATTGTTGCAGTGGAACGCCATCGATGAATCCAGCCTAATGGACTGGGTAAGCAAATCCATTGATGAAAACAAAATAAACTTGCCTTCAACTATTACTTTTAAGGGATTTAAAAATAAAACACCTCAATTCCAGCACCTATTGGATTCTCTAGAGAGAAAAAATGTAAAAACGCATCTCAATTTAGCAGATGCAATAAATACTAAAGTTAAAACTATCTATGAAAATACAAATATCTCTGTTCAGAATTATGAGGATAAAACTAAAGAGGTTATAACCTGCGCAAGATGGATACGAAAAAATTACCAACCAGGCAAAACTTTTGGAATTGTTGTTCCAGACCTCAAAAACTACCGCTCCCTTCTGCAAAGAGAATTAGCTGCGGAGCTATGTCCTGAATCCATTCATCCTGAAAAAAAAATGGAACTCCCTTTTAATATATCCTTGGGTTCACCCCTTAGCGAAATTACACCCATAAACCTAATTCTTCAGATTCTAAGAACCCCTACCTCTGAAATTCCAGCAGGAAAATTCTATTCAATAATTAAAAGCCCGGTTTTTCATTTGGAAAAAATAAAGTCTCTTGAAATTGAGACCAAAATGCGAAAACAAAGAAAATATTCCATCAACATTAATAAGTTTCCCTTGGATCTTTACAATGAACAATCACCTCAAATATTTAATTTAATAACCGCTTGGAAAAACTGGATATCGAAAAAAAATAGTTTTTTACCAAGCAAATGGGCCGAGTCTATAACCGAAACCTTGAAAAACATGAATTGGCCAGGAGAAGAAAAAAAACTCACCGAAAAAGAAAATCAAATATTTGAATCCTGGAAAAAGTGTTTGGATCAACTCACTTCTCTAAACTCTATATTTGGCCGAATACAAAGAATAGAGGCTGTAGAGTATTTAATCAGTATCTCTGAAAGATATTTTTTCCCCGAAAAATCCAAGGATCATCTTATTCAGGTCATAAAATTAAGTGAGTCAAGGGGAATGAAATTTGACCATACATGGGTTGTCGGTTGTCATTTTGAATCTCTTCCTCCTTCCCCGGAACCAAACACCCTGATACCATTGGAATACAGGAAAAAACATCAACTACCGCACTCCAATGCTAAATGGGAGCTTGAGAATAGCGAACAGTTTTTGGATAATATTTTTCACAATTCTCCCGATGTTGTCCTAAGTTATCCATCACAAGATGGAGATGCTTTATTAGAACCCAGTCCTATAATCAAAAACTTTCCAAAAGCAAATGGTTTCATTCTCCCTTCCTCGAAGATAAAAGATCAAATTTCTAATACCGTAAAGATGGAGATCTTTAGGGAAGTCTCTCATTTACCCCTAATTGAAGAAGAAAAAACTCGTTTTGAAATGGGTCTAGGTAAAGGGGGTGCAAATTTATTAAAGTATCAAGCAGATTGCCCATTCCAAGCCTTTGCAAGAATTCGTCTTCACGCTTTAAATCGTGATATTCCCGACACCGATTTTGATTCCCTTCTCAGAGGAAAATTAATTCATCGAATTCTTGAAATATTCTGGAAAAAAGTTCGCACCCGAACAGAACTTGCTAGTTTACACAAAACTGGAAAATTAATTGCATTATTAAGTGACACTATTCAGCATGCCATGAAAGAAATTTTTAAAGAAATACCCAACCAAACTAAATTTTTTGAATTAGAAAAGGCTAGAAATCTTAAATTATTACTTGAGTGGCTAACAAAATTCGAATTAACCCGGGATGATTTTTCTGTTATGGAACAGGAAAAAAAGATGGAGATCAGGCTGGATGGATTAAGTTTATCTTTAAGGGTTGACCGTATAGATCACACAACAGATAAAAAGCAGATTTTAATCGACTATAAAACCGGCAATGCAAATCCAGGCGAATGGTTTACTGAACGACTTTTATCCCCCCAACTCCCTCTCTATGCAAATGTTATTTCACCTATCGGTGTTTATTTTGCCCAAACCAAAAAAGGTGAAATGGGAATGAAGGGAGTCCAGTATTTGGAGAATGAAAATTCTTCCATCCAGTTTATGGAAATTAAAAAGCCTAATAAATTTTCGGAGATCATCGGAAAACAGACTTGGGACAACCTTCTTAGCTATTGGAAAAATAAAACCAGTGACCTCGCCAATGAATTTTTATCTGGAAGATTGAGTATAAAACCAACTAAACAACAAGACACATGTAAAAACTGCGATTTAAAATCATTCTGTAGGATATGGGAGTTTGAGTATAGCAATGAAGGGAATGATTCATGATTCCATCAGACTTTCATATTCGAAACAAGTCTTTGAGTCCCGAGAAATCCTTTATTGTCGAAGCACCTGCGGGTTCCGGTAAAACAGAACTTCTAATACAACGCTATTTAAAATTGTTGGGGGGTGTCAGTCAACCCGAGGAAATTCTTGCCATGACCTTCACCCGAAAAGCCGCAGGTGAAATGAAGGGGAGGATTATCGAAGCCTTGAATCGGGCTCAAAATGTTTCTCCGCCAAAAAAAGAACCCGACAAAACAACATGGAACCTGGCTCAAGTCGCATTAGAGAGAAATAAGAAGTTTGGGTGGAGATTATTGGAAAACCCCACGCGACTCAGAGTAGTAACAATCGATTCTTTCTGTTCTTTTCTAACCAAAAGAACACCTCTTTTGTCAAAAATTGGGGGGCCTACCGAAATTCAAGAAAATATCCAAGATTTGTATGCAATTACAGCAAAACAAATCCTTTCAAAAATTGAAAGTCCTGACTACCAGTATGCAGAACTGGTTCGTGCTTTACTCGAGCATTTAGATAATGATAAAAAAACCTTCATCCAGCGTATATCGCAACTATTGAATCTACGCGACCAGTGGATGATATCCTTTTTTGATAAATTTGAAAATATCAAAGAGCATTTACTAGATAATTCCCACAAAGAAAAACTGGAAAAACTCTACACAGAACTAATCGAAGAACGATTAAATGAAGTTTATTCACTATTTCCCGAATCCTCAAAAAACTCATTAGTTTACTTTGGTGCCTATGTAGGAAAAAACTTGAAAGCTTATAACTCTGATAGATACCGATACCAAAACTCCATTAAAGCTTTGAGTCAATTAGATTCTTTTCCCAACCCAAAAATCGAACAACTTAAGCAATGGAAAGGAATTTCAAATCTTCTTTTGACAGGTACTGGTGAAATTAGACAACAGGTAAACAAAAGCCTCGGCTTTCCTGTCGATAATAAGAAAATTAAAAACGACTTTAAAATTTATTTGAAATCATTGACTGGTCTTAAACCCTTGCTAAAAGCCCTTAATAAAATAAAACTTCTACCAGATCCTTGTTTTAGTGATTACGAATGGAAAATTTTAAGGTCTACGTTACGCTTGTTACCCGAACTTGATTTTCAACTTAAAAGTTTGCTTCAAGAAAATAAATTAAGTGATTTTAGTGAAATTTCACTTGCTGCTTTAAAATCTTTTGGAAACGAATTAGAGCCCACAGATCTCGGGAAATATCTTGATGACAAAATTCAGCATATACTGGTGGATGAGTATCAAGACACTTCGTTCAAACAAGAAGCATTATTGAAAAAGTTGACCGCAGAATGGGAACCTGACTCAGGCCGTACCCTATTTATAGTTGGAGATCCAAAACAGTCCATTTATAGATTTCGCGATGCCGAGGTAGGGCTTTTCTTGAAAACTCAGAAAGAAGGTATTAATAATCTAAATTTGGAAAGGCTAACTCTAGAGTCCAATTTTCGTTCGCAACAAAGTTTAGTTGATTGGGTTAATCAATGCTTTCAGAAAATCTTACCCGAAGAGGACAATCCGGATTCTGGTGCCATTGCCTTTTCTAAATCCACTGCGATTCACGCAAAGGAACCTTACCCAGGGGTTGTCCTGCATCCTTTGGATCCAGAATCAAATTCTAGTCGAGCATCTCGATCCGAGGCCAAAGAGATTTCCGGAATTATAAAAAAAATCCGTAGTGAATCTGCTGAAGCAACTATTGCAATCCTGGTTAGAAGCCGGGCCCATTTGAAGGAAATTATCAGGGAGTTGGAGCTTCTAAAAATATCCTACAAGGCTGAATCTATATACACATTGGCAGATCGTCCAGCAATCAGAGATCTATTATCTTTATTGCGTGCACTTATCTTTCCCTTAGATAGAGTTGCTTGGTTATCCTTATTACGTGCTCCTTGGGTGGGGGTTTCGTTAACAGACATTCATTCTTTATGCGCAAGCCAACCAGAAATACCTCTCTGGGAAATATTAAATAAAGATGGAAATAAAAAAAGGCTATCCAAAAATGGAAAAATACAGATTAAAAGATTAATTTCTATATTGACACCTACACTAAATTCCCTACCTTCAAACAACTTCCGCGAACTTTTAGAAAATTGCTGGATAAGGCTAGGAGGACCTGCTTGCCACAAAGGAACCTCCGAAACTGATATCTATACCTTTTTCGACGAAGTGGAAAGATGCATTCAAAAAGGAGAACCAAGCCAGTTTGAACATTTTAATCAGGTTATCGAAAACTTGCATGCCAATCCCTTGACAACGTCAAAAAATGCCATTCAGATAATGACAATGCATAAGGCTAAAGGGTTACAGTTCGATTATGTAATTCTTCCGGGATTAGGCAAAAAATCTCAAAATGACAGCAAGCGACTTGTTTTCTGGATGCCTTATGGTCAAGAACTCCTTTTAGCACCTCTGGAAGCAAAAGGAGAAACAAAATCCCACCTGTATAATTTTTTAGCCGAAATAGATAATGAAAAAGATGATCATGAAATGCTTCGGCTACTTTATGTTGCTGCAACCCGAGCTAGAAAACAGCTCCATCTCTTAGGAAAAACCAAAGTTGCAAATAATGAAATGACACCGGAAGCCAATTCATTACTCGAAAGCCTTTGGCCTTTTCTAAAGGACGACTGGTGCAAGGCAAAATTTATTCCAATGCAAAAAGAGCTAGAGCGTTCTGCTGAAATGTATCAAATAGATCGAATTCCATCTGAGTACCACCCGCCGGAACCTTGCAAACCTATCCATAGCAGTCTTATTGGCGAAATTGAGGAAGAAAAAGAAACTTTTCCTTTTCTTTGGGCCGGGACTACAGCACGTTGCATTGGCAATGTTTTACATCGTGTTCTGCAAACTATTGCTAAAGAAGGATTGGATAAATGGACGTTAAGTCGTATAAAAATGATGGCCCCTCAATTACGTACCGCGCTGCTAGGAGAGGGGCTCCCTTTTGAGCAAATTGATGATGCTCTACATTTAATTTTGACCGGATTGCAGAACACATTAGAAGATACCAAGGGACGTTGGATACTTTCTAACCATGAAGAAAGCCATGCAGAGTACTCTTTGACATTATTTTTAGAAAATCGATTTATTCGAAATGTTATAGACCGCACTTTTATTGAAAATAAAACGCGATGGATTATTGATTACAAAACAGGTCGCCATGAAGGTAAAGGTTTAGAAAGTTTCTTAAAAAGAGAGACAGAACGCTATGAACCACAACTCAGACGCTATGAAGCTTTGCTTAAAGAATACGGCGAAACACACCCGATCAGAAAAGCGTTATATTTTCCATTAATAAAAGAATGGATAGAAGTTTAAATCTAATCAAGAATATAGCTAGAGGAAGGTGCCCAAATAGAGTGATTTCAACTCTTAAGTATAAAAATGACTTCAAAAATTAGCTCTTCAAATATTGCTATAGGTTATGTTTAAAAAGATTTCGAATGGAAAAAAATTAGTTGTACTCATTGGAGATGATTTACGACACCGGTATTTCTTATTTCAGTTAAATTCCAAGCATAGTATTTCCGCTGTGTTTATCGAAAAATCTGAATACCCACAGCCCATTGCAAAAACAGAAAATGAAAAAAATGCCTGGTCATGGTTTTTTGAAAGAAGAAAGACTTTTGAATATGAAACCATTGCTCCAACCTTAAATATAAAAACTCTAAATAAACCCGATGTCTTTCACGTAAAAAAAAACGGACTAAATTCATTAAAGACTCTTACTAGGCTTAAAGAGATATCACCTGATTTTATAGCTTGCTTTGGAACGGGAATATTGCATGAAAGAATATTATCCAATTTCCCAGATTGTATTTTTAATCTTCATGTCGGCATACCTGAATATTACAGAGGTTCCTCTTGTAATTTCTGGCCGATTTATAATAGTGATTTAAAAAACTTAGGGGCTACTGTTCATATAATTGAAAAGGGAATCGATACAGGAAAAATCGCTGGAGCAAAACTTATTACTTTGGACCCTGAAGATAACGAACAAACATTAACATGGAAAACCATACATGTCGGAACGCAGTTAATGGTAGAGACTATTAAAAAATGGAAACTAGGAATGCTCTATTTAAAGGAACAAAAACAAGTTGGAACACTTTATAAAATGAATGAGTTTAATCCAGCAGCAATTCTAAGGATAAAAAAAATGGTGGAATCGGGAGAATTGAAATTGCAAATAGAAAAAGTTATAAGCTGATGTTATTGCCATTCCTTTTAGAATAAATTTGGTTTTGACTGAATTCATACTATACTTTAGCTGCGCGGGAAGAGATTTATATCGATATAATTTCTACTCACATGTAAAACCACCATGTATCAAACCTTGGTTCCGTGTATTCGATTTACTATTTCTTTATCGTATTACTATAAATAGGGTGCTCCTAACAGCGTCAGGTTTTCCTAAATCCTTCCCTTATGTAGAGGAAAAAAATGGAAAAAAATCTCGAATCATTAATTGATAGTGCCGATGTATTGTTTATGATGCTAGGGGGCGTAATGGTCTTCGCTATGCATGGAGGCTTTGCCTTCCTGGAAGTAGGTACGGTTAGAAAAAAGAATCAAATCAACGCATTGGTAAAAATCCTTGTTGACCTTGCCTTGTCGACATTGGTTTATTTCTTTGTTGGTTTTTCAATTGCTTATGGAATCAACTTCTTCCTCCCCGCAAAAGAATTACTTGGAGAGAAACAAGGCTATGAATTAGTACATTTTTTCTTTTTGCTTACCTTCGCGGCAGCAATCCCCGCAATTATTTCTGGTGGTATTGCTGAGCGAGCTAAATTCTGGACTCAAGGTTTAGCTGCTGCCATATTTGTTGGGATCGCCTACCCACTATTCGAGGGTATGGTATGGGGAAAAATTACGTTTCTGGGTCAACCTGACTCATGGTTAGCTAAAATTTCAGGGGGAACCCCTTTTCACGACTATGCAGGCTCAGTTGTCGTTCACTCCATGGGAGGATGGATAGCTCTAGCTGGTATTATTGTTCTGGGTCCGCGATGGGGACGATGGGACTCCGAAGGTCGCAGTCGCCCTATCCCTGTCAGCAACATTCCTTTCATGGCATTAGGAACATGGATGCTATGTATTGGCTGGTTTGGGTTTAATGTCATGTCAGCAGCAACTCTACAGGGAATCTCCGGTTTAGTGGCAATAAACTCATTATTTGCAATGGCTGGAGGAATAATAGCGGCTTTAATTATTTCCGATAATGATCCTGGTTTCATTCATAATGGAGCACTTGCTGGTTTGGTTTCGATTTGCGCTGGTTCTGATCAAGTCCATCCAATAGGTGCCTTGGCAACCGGAGCCGTAGCGGGTTTTATTTTTGTAAAAGGTTTTATATGGGAACAGGAAAAATTAAAAATTGATGACGTGCTGGGAGTCTGGCCTTTGCATGGGTTAGCAGGTTCATGGGGTGGCATTGCTTGCGGTATCTTTGGGCAGGAAGCCTTGGGCGGAATGGGAAAAGTAAGTTTTATTGCGCAATCGATTGGTAGCATGGCTGCCATTATTTTGGCCCTATTTTTTGGATTTACTGTTTATAAAATTCTGGATGTAACTGTTGGGATTCGCCTTACAAAAGAAGAAGAGCAAAAAGGCTCAGACCTTACACTGCATAAAATTGAATCCTACCCAGAGGATAAAAGTAGCCGCTTCTAACAATTTAAGAATTACTTATAAAATAAATTTGCCTTTTACACTTAGAATCCCCATCCCATTTAAAATTAAGGAGTTATCAAAACAAACTCTTTAATAATTATAGGGTTGACAGTAAATCCTCCCACCTTATATACTTCGGCCTCTTAGCAGGATTCTAGGGGTGAGTGGTATTATAATAAATACAGACAGTCCACTTATTTTTTCCCATCCCGTAGCAATTATTCCTGATAAATTTTTGACAGGAATGTGCTGATATTCTTGAGGCTTAATCATGGAAACCAATCCTTTGGTGACAGAAGAAGAAGAAGAAGAACAGATTGATCTGGCACTAACTGAGGAAATCATAAAAAAGTTGCCGGACAATTCGCGAGGCTATCTAATTCCAACTTTGGATAAAGTTCAAAATGTCTATCGGTTTCTTCCTGACCCAGCGATGGAATTATTGATGGAATTCTTTAATGTTTCTCGTGCCGAAATATATGGGGTTATCTCATTTTACCCCCAACTTAGGATTACCGAACCTGGTAAATATATTATTAAACTATGCTATGGAACAGCTTGTTTTGTTAAGGGAGCACCTATTATTAATGAGAAAATTCACGACAAATACCATATAAAACCAGGCGAAACTGACAAATCAAAATTGTTCACTTTACAGACCGCTTCATGTCTTGGAAACTGTGGGGCTGCGCCCATGGCCATTATCGGTGAAGATACTTACGGTACAATTGATCCCGAAAAAACGTTCGACATACTTTCGGAATACAAAATGGATGACGAAGAAACACCTGTTACAGAGGAGGTAGGATGAGTACCGTTGAAAAGAAAATTCTCAACGTAAAAATCAACGGCAAAGAGACCACCGTTCCCGAGGGGACAGTTGTTCTTGAAGTTTGCAAGCAAAATGATGTTGAGGTTTCAAATCTTTGCTACAACCGCAAACTAAAACCTTTTGCCGCCTGTCGAACCTGCATGGTTGAGACTGTTGTCGATGGAAAAAAAGAACTAGTTTACTCCTGCACACAACCTGTTGCCGAAGGAATGGAAATCAACACAGCGACAGAGGAAACCGATCGTTATAATAAAGCCTGCCTCGAAATGCTTCTTGTGGAACATCCGTTAGATTGTCCCATTTGCGACAAATCGGGAGTCTGCCCTCTGCAAGATAATACTGATTTGCTTCAGCTTTATGATGGTCGATTCGAAACCCAAAGACGAAACGAACCTAGTATTAAAACGAACCCAATCATCGAGTTTTATCTTAACCGCTGTATCATGTGTGGCCTTTGTGTGAGAGCCTGTGATGAAATTCAGGGTGTCCAAGCCCTGGACTTCCATAAACGTGGAATGAGTGTTGGTATTGGAACGGCAAATGACGAGCCACTGGATTGTGAATTCTGTGGGCAGTGCATAACGGTTTGCCCTACCGGAGCTCTCATGGATATGACATCAGAAGCTAGAGGCTTGGCAGCGATGTTCACTGAAACTCATTCGACCTGCAATTACTGTTCGTGGGGTTGCACAGTAAAACTTGAAACGAAAAAAGGCGAGGTCATTCGAATTGAAGCCGATGAAAACTACAACATCGGAATAAATGAAGGCAACCTATGCGCAAAAGGACGATTTGGTCATGGAATCATTCATAATGATCAGCGAATTGAAAATCCATTAATGAATGTGGGAGGAAATTTTCAGGAAGTCACTTGGGATGAAGCGCTCCGAACTATAGCCGAACGAATGCAAGCTACAGTTAACCGTAGCGGTCCAAACAGCCTTGCTGCAATTGGCTCCGAAAAACTGACCAACGAAGAGAACTATTTGTTACAAAAGTTATATCGAAACATTCTAGGGTCCAATCAACTAAACAATCTTGCAAACATCAGGGCTCCGTATTTAAATCAGTTTATGTTAAATTGTTTTGATAATGGCATTGCTTCACAACCCATTACCAAACTACAAGAAGCAGATGTAGTTCTGGTTTTCAATTCAGATCTTCCTTCAGAATATCCTGTGGGAGGAAACTCTGTTCGATTTGGTACCATCTTTAACAACACAAACATACTGATTGCCAACCCAAGGCGAGTAGTTTTTGAAAGCGAAGCGAAAGTGGATGTGCGCTTAACATACAAGCATGGTGCAGACTTAGCTGTCGCCTCTAGACTTACAAGGATCATTATCGATAATAAATTGATTGATGTTGAAAAAGCGAAATCCTCTGTCGACAATTTTGATGAGCTTGTTAAATCTCTTTCAAACTATACAGCCAAAAATACAGAAAAATTAACGGGGCTTCCAAATGATGTCCTTACCTTGGCAGCAGAAAAATTTGCACGTGATGCGGATAAATTCGTTCTGATTGGTAACGATGTCTTAGACACCGGGCAAGGAGAAGAAGTTTTAAACGCTCTTCTTAATCTTTGCACCCTGGTAAATTTTGGTAACAAAGGAAGTGTCAGCATCTACCCACCCAGAGAGCATTGTAATTCACAGGGTGTTAATGATATGGGGCTTACACCTGAGTTTCTACCTGGGTACCAACCGTCAAGTGGAGACAAAAATTCCGACCTATTCGAAAGTTGCAAAGACGGGACAACCAAATTTCTATATATCGCAGGAGAAGATCCCATTGGGTCTTTTTATAGACCTCAACTTGTAAAAGAGGCGCTCAAAACCGTTCCATTTTTAATTGTCACAGATGTTTTCATGACGGAGACAGCCAGAATGGCAGATTTGATTCTTCCCTCTTCTACATATGCAGAAAAAGATGGAACATTTACAAATATGTCCCGACATGTACAAGGAGTGGCATCTGCCGTTCTACCACAGGGTACTTCAAAACCCGATTTTGATATCCTGATTGAATTGGCAGAAACATTAGGTAAACCATTTGAAAATTCTACTCTTCTTGAAATCCAGCAGGAAATTGAACAAGCAGCACCCATTTATCAGGGAATGTTTCCTGGTAAAGAATCAAAACAGTGGATTCCTGCTACATCTAATAAAAAACCTGCATTGAAGATTAATTCTACTGAAAATACATCTGAAATAAGTCACGAAAATTATCCATTCACACTGCAAACTAATAATCATATGTTCCATATTGGAAGTTATAGCCAGCGTGCTAAGGCATTAGTCGATATAGGGCCTGAATGTATCGCTGAAATCCACCCTGAAGATGCAAAAGGGTTAGGTGTTTCTTCTGGAGATCAAGTTATCATAGAATCTTCGAGCAATAAGGTCCAAGTGAAAATTAAAACCACAAAAATAACAAGCCCAGGCATGATTTACGTTCCGAAGAACTGGCCTGAGGTTGCTATCAACGATTTACGCAATGGTGAAGAGGGTTTAATACAAGTCAAAGTATCCAAATCCAGTTAATACACACAAACTAATTTCAAGCTATGACTGACTTAAAAGAGAATCTACATACCGATCATATGGTCCTGAATATGGGCCCATCACATCCTGCGACACATGGAACGGTAAAATTTCTACTGACTTTGGATGGAGAAACTGTTGTCAATCTGGATGTAGAAATTGGGTATTTACATCGCGGTTTTGAAAAAATGTGTGAAAGTGTTACCTATTCAAACGTTTTTCCATATACCGATCGATTGAACTACTGCTCTGCAATCATGAATAATATCGGGTTTGCATTGGCTGTAGAGAAATTATGTGACATTGAAATAACAGAACGTTGTAAATATATTCGTGTTGTGACTAATGAGCTCGCGCGAATTTCTGATCATTATACTAATATTGCGGCAGCCGCATTAGAGCTTGGGGCTCTAACGGCCTTCATCTATTTTGTTGAAGCAAGGGAAATTGTCTGGGATTTACTCGAAAAGGTTTGTGGCGCGCGGCTTACTTCCAACTATATCCGCGTTGGTGGTTTGATGTGTGACCTTCCTCCAGGGTTTGATGATGATCTAAAAGCTGCGTATCCTAAATTGGATGATCTTTTTGAAGATGTAGATAAATTACTCACTAAAAACAGAATATTTATTGATCGCATGGAAAACACGGGTGCGATTCCTGTCGAAAGTGCTATTTCGTGGGGATTCACAGGTCCCTGCTTAAGGGCATCAGGCGTGGATTATGATGTACGCAAAAATCATCCTTATCTCTGTTATGATAAACTTGACTTTGACATTCCTCTAGGAAAAACGGGAGATAATTTTGACCGGTATTTAGTTCGCATGGAAGAGATCAAGCAGAGCCTTAAAATTATTAAACAAGCTATGCGTGATATGCCTGATGGCCCTATTAATGTCGATCACCCTTATTTAAGAATTCCTGCCAAACCCGATGTATACAAACGAATGGAGGAAATGATTGCCCATTTTAAAATGGTTATTGACGGATTAAAGCCTCCTGTTGGAGAAGTATATTTCCCCACAGAAGCTGCCAATGGCGAACTTGGATTCTATCTAGTAAGTGATGGCTCGGGCAAACCTTATAAATGCCGTGTCCGACCCCCGTCCTTCACTTTAACGCAAGCCATGCCGGAAATGTGCCAAGGAGGAATGTTAGCAGATATTATACCCACATTCGACATGATCAACATGATTGGCGGCGAATGCGATCGCTAGCATTCTTATTTGAGAAAACCAACTCCAAAATTATTCGTTAGCAACCTGCCTTGCTGTTTTAAAATCCGATTTAAATTTTAAAAAACATCTCTTGAAACGCCGCGCTCTCGCCCACGCCCACCAGGAGTACGACCCAGCGATGAGGTGAAAACATCTCCCTGTTGTACTAAACCATCGTGTGCGGTGCGGATGGTACCAATTCTCTTTTCTTTAATTTCATTGGCAGCTTCATCAATAAGCTCTTCCTCTTTCTTTTCAGCCTCACTCTTTTTTGGTGCTTCGTCTGTATTTTCAGTTTTAGCAGCAACCTCCTGCGGCTCAGAATCACTTTCAATGGCCAGGTCTTCGGCTTCTGCTTCTTTCATGGAACCTTTAAAGTTTTTGATACTACGACCAAAAGCAGACCCTATCTCCGGAAGTTTTCCGGCGCCAAAAATAATCATAATAATTATTAAAATAACCATTAATTCTGGAAAACCAATTCCCATCATAAGACTATCTCCTTAAGACTGTTTTATCTAATAAGTCTAACAAAATAAGAACTTAATTGACAGAGTTTTAGAGCTAAACTCAGAAAAAATACAATTATTAGCCCTCCCCTAACAACTTTAATGCAAAGTTGACCACAATTTCTATTCAGTTTATATTACTTATTCGCAAATGAATAATAAACAATAAGCTTTTAAATGTGGACTGTACTAATGAATAAAGATGTTCCCCTCGACATTGAAAAAATGGTTTTCGATAAAATTGATAAGGGTGTTACTGGTTCCAGCCTTTGCCTAGAGAATCGTAAACTTGGCGATGACGGCGTTTTAAAATTATCTAATTTAGAGATTTTATCTGAAGTTATCTGTCTAGAATTAGGTGAAAATAATATTAGTGATGAGGGTGTGCATACATTGTGTAACTCCCCCTATATAGAAAATTTGAAAACCTTAAATTTAAAATCGAATAACATCACTGAATTAGGGGCAAAGTCTTTAGCGAACTCACCTAAATTAAAAAAACTGGAGCATTTAATTCTTAAATTTAATCGAATTGGGGAAATGGGAGCTAGCTATTTAGCTCAATCGGAAACTCTGACGAATTTAAGTACTCTTGACCTTTTCCGGAATAGAATTGGAGATACTGGAACTAAAATTATTAAAAAATCTAAAATCTTCCGAAGTGTGAGCCGAATGA